>Ga0316209_1001531_pt1 | contig 23251 bp, 12 predicted proteins | sample 6monopyrite_MG_FD_204945 | JGI IMG/M metagenome (GOLD analysis project Ga0316209, IMG submission 204945) | Microbial mat bacterial communities from mineral coupon in-situ incubated in ocean water Damariscotta River, Maine, United States -... | ecosystem: Environmental > Aquatic > Marine >...
CATCCTTCAGGTATTTAATTCCTTTTTGAGAATACGATGAATTGAGGTAGCAAACACCAATCTTGTAATTCAATTCTCCATTGTTGGGATTGAATTTCTGTGCAATGTCGTATTGTTTCAAAGCAAGCTCATAGTTAAGACCGGGACTTTTCACCAAGAAAATGGCTTCGTTTGCTATTTCAAAAAAATCATCACCCGTTTTGATAGCGGTAATTGCTTTTTTAAATCCATCTTTATCATCTTTAAAATTGGATGATTTGAATTCTACATTCTGTGCAGTTGTCGTAAAGGAAAAAAACAGAATTAGTGTTGATAATATATATTTAAACATGTCTCTTTGTTTTAGTTTGCGCAATTTCCTGCGAAGTAAATATTTCCTGCTTCCACTCCTAACTCTTTCGCTTTGTTCCAATCTTCACAAGCGCCATTCATGTCACGCATCATTTCTTTCGCATTGGCACGGTTAACATAAGCTGAGCCGTTCTCTTTGTCCATTTTGACAGCTTTTTCAGCTGTTTCAAGTGCTTTTTTGTAATCTTTCTTCTGAAAGTAAACACCACTAAGATTAGATGCAGCTGGAGAATAATTAGACTTGATTTCCATCGCTTTCTTGAAATCCTTAATAGCATCATCTAAACGACCTTGATTCACCTGAACAACTCCTCTGTTGTTGTATGAAAGATAGAATTTTGCATCAATAGAAATAGCTCTATTATATGCAGCCAATGCACCGGCCCAATCTTTCATTTTGGCTTTGGTGGAGCCAATGTTATTGAGAACGAACGCCAAATTTGGGTTTTTTCGAACGACTGTTTCGTAATCAGCCAATGCTCGTGTGTAATCTCCTTTCATTCTAAAAGAAGAACCTCTGTCGTTGTAGGCATTAATCATTTCTCCGTCTAGTTTTATTGTTTGAGAAAAGTAGCTGATTGCGCCATCGTAATCTTTTTGTAAAAAGCGAAGTGTACCATAATTGTAATGCGCTTTTGGATTTGTAGCATCTAACTTGATGGATGCCTCGTAATCATTTTCCGCTTTTAGATAGTCATTGAGACCTTGAAAAGCACGGCCTCTTTGAAAAAACGCTTTCGAATAACTGGGTTTCAACTCAATGAGTTTATTCAAGGTTTTAATAGCGTCATTGAATTTACTCGCTTCGTTCTCTGCAACTCCTTTGTTGTAATACGCAGCTGTAAAATTCGGATCAAACTGGATGGATTTTTTAAATTCTCCAATCGCTTGTTGGTAATTCTTCTGTGAGAATAATTCAATACCCTTGTTATAAGCTTCTTGACTATTGGCGATGGTTTCATTTTCTAGATTCAATGCCGTAATAGAATCTCGATAGGCTTGTTCTTCTGGAGTTAAGTATTCCTGAGAATAAACCAATGTTCCAACCCCTATAAATAGCATCGCTATAATTGATTTTAGTTTCATCTGGTTTTGTTTAGTTTTTGATTTGCGAACACCAAAATACAAACTTTGTACCGAAAATTTAGAATAAGTTATTAACATAGGCAAAATTGGTATATTCGCATTCTAATATTTAACTATGTCAAAACAAGCATATATCATTGATGGAATTAGAACTCCAATAGGAAATTTTGGAGGAACACTTTCTCCTGTTAGAACAGATGATTTAGGAGCAATTGTGATCAAAGAATTGATAAACAGAAACCCTAGTTTCGATCCGAAGTTGATCGAAGACGTGTTATTTGGTTGTGCCAATCAAGCTGGGGAGGATAACCGTAACGTAGCTAGAATGTCTGGCTTGTTGGCTGGTTTGCCTTGGCAAGTCGGTGGAGAAACAATTAATCGATTATGTGCTTCTGGAATGGCTTCGACAATCAATGCGTCACGAGCAATAAAAGATGGTGCAGGGGACATTTATATCTCAGGTGGTGTTGAAAACATGACAAGAGGACCATGGGTCATTTCTAAAGTATCGAAAGCTTTTGGTAGAGATGCACAAATGCACGATTCATCTTTTGGTTGGCGTTTTATCAATCCAAAGATGCAAGAATTATACGGAACAGATGGCATGGGAAATACTGCTGAAAATTTAGTTGAAAAATACGGAATTGAACGTGAGGCACAAGATAAATTCTCATTGTGGTCACAACAAAAAGCAACAAAAGCAATGGAATCTGGCCGTTTGGCAGAAGAAATTATTGCCGTTAACATTCCTCAACGAAGAAAAGAGGACTTAATTTTTGATAAAGACGAGTTTATTCGCACAAATTCTACAATGGAAGCATTGCAAGGATTACGTCCTGCCTTTAAGAAGGACGGTTCTGTAACTGCGGGTAATTCATCCGGGTTAAACGATGGTGCAGCTGCATTGTTAATCGCTTCTGAAGATGCCGTAAAAGCACATAATATGAAACCTTTGGCGAGAATAGTAGGAGCTGCAGTTGCTGGTGTTGAACCTCGAATTATGGGAATAGGTCCTGTTTATGCTTCGCAGAAAGTACTAGAAAGAACAGGTTTAACCCTAGACCAAATGGATATCCTTGAATTAAACGAAGCATTTGCCGCACAAGTGCTTGCCTGCACTCGAAAAATGGGACTTTCGGATAACGATGAGAGAATCAACCCGAATGGCGGTGCTATTGCTCTAGGACATCCTCTGGGAGTTACTGGAGCGCGTATTTTGCAAACTGCGGCGATTGAATTACAGAAAACAAACAAAAGGTACGCGTTGGTTAGTATGTGTATTGGTGTTGGACAAGGATATGCAACAATAATAGAAAGAGCCTAATTTTACCCAACCTTTTGACCTTGTTTTACGTTATATGCTAAGTATGAAAAGAATAATTGTTTTATTAATAGTAACTCTAATCGCATCTTCTTGTAAGAAAAAACAAACGATTTGGGAAAGTGATTGGAGCTCTCCTCTTATTAGTGACACATTATCACTTGATAAATTGGTCAATGATTCGACTTTCTCGGAAAATGCAGGTTTCTATGAGTTAGACCTGAACAGGACTTTATTTGACTTAAATATATCAGAATTGATTGTTATTCCTGACACTACTATTAAGAATACTTTTTCTTTTTCGGCTACTTTACCTGTTTCTGCAGGGACAGATTTTGTTAATAATGTTGAGGAAAATGATATGAACGTTCAGGATGTTCAACTTAAAAACATTATTCTCAAAAGTGGTTTTATCGATATCAGAGTGGAGAACCCGTTACCAACAATTGCCATTTTTACTTTTACGTTGCCAGGAGTTCAAAAAAATGGAGTAACATTTACTCAGGTTTATTTTGCACCTGCGGCTTCAGGAAGCGTTCCTGGAGTTGTCACTGAAACTATTGATCTTACAGATTCTGAAATAGACCTTACCGGAATATCTGGAGGAGACTATAATTTATTGCGCTCGCAAATCAATGTAAAATCCGATCCGAGTGGGCCAGATATTACTATAACGCCATCAGATATTACTAAAATAGATGCAACTTTTAGAGATGTAAAAGTCAATTATGCGAGAGGTTATTTTGGTAACAAAATAGTATCGGATACTACGGAACTCTTAATTGATGCACTTGATGCCATTTCTTCTGGCACAGCTGATCTTCCAGCATCAGTAATCCAATTTCATATAGAAAACGGCATTAAAGTAAGTGGACAAATGAGCCTCACGAGTGTGTCAAATGAAAATAGTAGTGGAAATGTAGTTAATTTGTCTGGCGCAAACATTGGTACTAATTTCAATATGGATGCGGCAACGGGTTCATGGAATACGCTTACTCCTTCGCAAAAAGTCATTGAATTTAACGGAACGAATAGCAATATTGAGACTTACTTAGAAAATTTAGGAAAGAAACACAAAGTGGGTTATTCTATGCAAATGAATCCTTGGGGGAATGTATCTGGAAGTTGGGATGAGGTTTTTCCGAATAGTAAACTCAGCATTCGAATGACTGCGACAATGCCATTGGCAATAGGATTGGAAAATTTACAACTCAAAGACACCTTTGCTATTTCTTTAAATCAAGATTCAGACAAGACAAGAATTAAATCTGGAGACATAATACTGCAAGCTAGTAATGCATTTCCCATTTCAGCAGAAATTATTTTGCATCTACTCGATGAAAATGGCACTGTTCTCCATTCAGTTATTGGCTCATCAATTTTAGAATCTTCTCTGACGGGTTCCATGGATGCAAATACAGGTTTGCTTGCCGCTAATTCTGAATTGCAATTTGTATTGAGCGAGGACGTTTTGAATGACATTAATGACGTTAAATCAATCATTGTCGATACACGGTTTAATTCGATTAACCCAGTTACTAACATTGTTGAGCAGCAGAGTATTCCTTTTGGTGCATTCTTAGCCATTAAGCTGAAAACAAAATTTACTACGGAAAATAAATTTTAAAAACTGCTTCAAAAGAGCAAGTTAAAATGCAAAGACGAAATTTGAATATCTTTTTATTGAGCATTGTCATTTTGGTAAGTGCCTCTTCTTCTTATGCACAACTATTGCCAATTAGTTATGACACATTAGAAATTTCTAATGAAGTAATTCTCGATGGAGGTGTGGACTATTATAGTACTGCTATAGAAAAAGACATCACATCTAAATTTATTAGAGGAGGGTTCATCTCAGAACAGATGAAGGACAATTCGTTAGCAAAACATGGAGCTGTGAATCGTTTTGGAGGAATTGGTGTTGGAAGTATTGAGTATAGAAATTATAAAAGGAAAATTTTCAAGAAAAAAAATTGGGGGTATCTCATAAAAGGAGGATACAATGCTTTTTTTGGGATGATTTATTCTAAAGATATGTTTGGTTTAGCCATGTACGGTAATGAGATGTACAGAGGTGAAACAATTGATATGTCTGGAATGAATATGTCCTTCATGTCTTACCAGAAAATAGGGTTTGGCTTAATTGATGCTCGCTCAAAATCGAATATTTCTTTTAACGTTTATAACATTAGCAATCGTACAACAGCTCAATTTAGAACTTTGGAATTGACCCAAGATAGTTCTGGTGATAATCTCGATATTTCAATGGATGGTTCAGTAGAATTAAGTTCAAACAAAAAATTTAACCAAGGTATAGGGTTTGGAATTGACGCCGATTTTAAGTTCCCAATAGAGTGGGGTAAAGAGGATAATATGGCTTATATACAATTGCAAGCACAGAATATTGGGTTTGCATACATGTACGAAAAGCAACAGGTATATAAAATGGACACTTCATTTTCATTTACAGGGTTTTCTTTTGATCAGATAATAGGTGAGAATGCTCTTTTTGGAGATTCTGTTAGTGTTTTGGATTCACTTGGAATACAAAGCTCAGAAAAAAATCGAACCGTTTTGTTGCCTGGCTTTATTCAAGTTGGAAAAATTGTTGATGAGCATTCTACCAAGAAGTTACAATCATTTTTTGGCATTCGATTGTATCCAACATTGATTTATTCTCCCTTTTTATACGTCGGATTGAACTACAAACCCTTAGAAATGTTGAACATTGGAGTAAATGCTTCTTATGGCGGCTTTGGTGGCTTTAGAGGAGGACTTTATGCTAGTCTGAAATTTAGCAACTATTCCATTGGAATTGCGACGGAGAATATTGTAGGCTTTGTTTCCAAGAAAGCAAATGGTGAATCATTATTTATAAAACTAAGATGGGCAATTTAATTAGAACAGTATTGATTGTTTTAGTGAGTAACTGTTCTTTTGGGCAGATTAGTTTCTTTAACTATTACGCTGATAATGGGGTTGATATTGGAGAGGGAATTGTTCAATTAGAGGATAGCAGTTATGTTTTAACGGGCTCTTCTAGTAGCTTCTCATCTTCTTCTCAGGCGATTTTAATGAAGATAGATTCGTTGGGAAATTTTTTATGGTCACAAAACTATGGAGGACTTGAATCGGAGTCAGGAAGACGGGTTTTGTATAAGAACGGGTTCGGTTTTTACATGTGTGGATTCACCAACTCATTCGGCAATGGAGGGTTTGACTATTACTTAGCGAAAACAGACACCAATGGTGTTTTAGAATGGGAAAACTCTTATGGAGGTTCTGGCTGGGAGAAAGTACATGATGCTATAATGACAGCAGATACGGGTACAATATTGGTCGGCGAGAGTAGTTCCAATTTAACGGACAACAAGGATATTTATATTGTAAGAACGGATATCAATGGAGATACATTATGGACGAAAACGATAGGTGGACTAGGCGATGATTATGCATCGGCGATAGTTGGTATAGATGATACAACTTTTGTAATTGGCGGGCGCTATTATGTTGCAGATTCTTCATTAACTAAAGGTTGGCTATGTAAAATTCATGAAAATGGAACCATCTATTGGGATACAACTTTTGGTAATTATCAAAATACTTGGATCAACGGTTTGGCAATTGAAGGAGGAATAATCCGCTGTGTTGGTGGAGCTTCAGGCGGAAATAATATTGGAATTAGCTTATTCAATAGTATAGTTGCTTTCAACGGAGACTATTGGGGCGAATATACAGAGCCGAGTACAGGCAGTTATGAACATACGGGTATTTCTGCATATGTTCCTGCAATTAATTATTATACGAGTCTGTCTATTAGTGATGTATGGACATTCCCTTTTGGGAACGATGTGCTAATTAACACGTTGCAACCTAATTTATTATGGATAACAGGAAATTCTATTGGGCATGAATACGACGACGTGGCTAATCAGATAATTAGAACTTCAGATAACGGTGCCATAGTTATTGGCTATACAACAGGTGTTATCTCCGGAGGAAATGAACTTTACGTCTGTAAAATTGGACCTACAGGTCAATTTCCCGATGTGGTAAACTACGGCTTAAGTGGTATTGTTTCTGTTTTGGAGCAAACAATTCAGAATGATGTAACTATTTTTCCAAACCCATCTTCGGGAGTTGTTCACGTAACAACGGATAATTTTTCTTATGAGAAAATTAGTGTACTTAACGCAATGGGACAAGTTATTTATAAAGAAGATTTTACGCAGAATTTCCAATTTGATTTGTCTGCGTTCCCATCTGGGTATTATATCCTTCAACTAGAAGGAGAAGAAATTATAGCAAGAAACAAAATTCTCATTCAGCATTAGTAATAGCATTTACCACTCAAAGGCATCTTCCGTAAACCATTTCTTTTGCACACGCAAAGTTTGCTCAATGACGTCACGTACACAATGTCTCCCACCTATAAAGGGTGATTGATAATCACTCGATGCTTTAATTTCAACAGCTGCATCTTGAGGACACGCAGAAACACCCACTTTTTGCATTACTTTATAATCAGGAATATCGTCACCCATATATACGACTTGTTCGTCTGAAAAAAGGTGTTTATTTTTTAGGATTTGGTATTCATCAACTTTGTTTTGAGCATTGAGAATTACCTCGTGCACTCCAAGAGTCAACAATCTCGTTTTCACCTCTTCAGAATTTCCTCCTGTGATTATAAAAACGTTAAACCCCATTTTAACAGCATATTGCAATGCATAACCGTCACGAGAATTGATGGTCCGAACGATTTCATTTTTGTGGAGTATGATGTCGCCATTGGTAAGTACGCCATCTACGTCAAAAATGAATGTTGTAATTTTGTTCAGACCTTCTTTATAACTTGTCATTGTTCTTGTATGTTTCAATAATGCTTTTTGTTATGAGTTGGTACACATCTCTCGTAGTTCCTGATAAAGTTTTTAAATGTTCTTCAATAATCTTCACATCACCTCTTCTTGCAGGACCAGTTTGAGCTTTCCGAGCTGATGTGATTTCCAGTTTAGCAACTGTTTCGTTAAGTAATGGCCGCAAATAATCAAAGTTAATGTCATTGTCGTGAGAATATTTTTGAGCCAAATGAATGATATGATTTGTGAAGTTATTGACCATCACAGCAGCAATGTGCATCTTTTTTCTTTCAGTAGAGCTTGCGTGATTCACCTCCCTACTTACTTTCCATCCTAAATCAAATAGGATAGAGGTGAAGTATTCACTGTTACTTTCAATAAAAATAGGGACTTCGAAAAAATCAACTTCTCTATTCTTAGAGAATGTTTGCAAAGGATAAAAAACACCAATATTTTCGCGTGAACTGAAGCTCGACAATTCTACTGTTCCAGAAGTGTATGCTATTGGAATTTTAGGATTGATTTTATCAATCACAGAATGGATAGAATCATCAGAAACACAGACAATAGTTAGTTGATTAGGCAAGTCGCTCAGTTCGTTAACAACTATTGCGTTAATTTTCCCAGCGAGTTCTTGCGCCGTATTAAGGTTTCGACTATAAATGTGACTGATTGTAATATTCTCTTTTTGCAAAGCACGCGAAAGATGATTTGCAACGTTGCCGCTGCCTATGAATGATATGGAATTAGTATCAATCAAATTCTCATTTATTCATTATTTTCCATGACACTGCTTAAACTTCTTGCCACTTCCGCAAGGACACGGTTCATTTCTACCTACTTTTTTCTCTACAACAACAGGTTTTTGTTTTACTTGTTGCCCGCCGGAACCAGCAATCGCTTCATCATAGCCTTCTCTCCCAGCAATTTCTTGTTGCTCACTTGATGAGGTTTGAACGGCTTGATCATAATTACTTTGACCTGTAATTTCCTTATTGGTCGATTGAATTTCATTATCTGTTGGAATATCTAATTTCATAAGTAATTCCATCGTTTCTGTATTCATACGACTAAGCATTGCTTTGAATAAGTTAAATGATTCTAACTTATAAACTAACAGTGGATCCTTTTGCTCATACTGAGCATGATGCACAGCTGATCTCAAGTCATCCATTTCACGTAGATGTTCTTTCCATTCATTATCAATCATGCCAAGAATAACATTCTTTTCAAAAGCTGTGGAGATGATTTTTCCATCACTTTCATAAGCCTCTTTTAGGTTGATAACCAATTGCATCTCTTTTCTTCCATCGGTTAATGGGAAAACAATATTTTGGTATTTCTCAGACATTGTTTCAAAAACATGTTTAATCTGAGGCATTGCTTTCTCCGCTATTTTATCATTCTTACGGAAGTATTGAGCACGAACAGCTTCGTAAACCTTATTTACAACTGTATGATCGTCACTCGACTCATACTCTTCTTTTGATACAGGAGATTGGGTGCCTACGACTCGAAGTAATTCCAATTCAAAAGCATCGTAATTTTCTTTGGTGTGAGAAAGAACAACAGAATCTGCAACATCATAAAACATATTGTCAATGTCTATGTCTAAACGTTCTCCAAACAATGCATTCTTACGTTTTCTGTATATTGCTTTACGCTGCGCATTCATTACATCATCGTATTCTAATAATCGCTTACGAACACCGAAGTTGTTTTCCTCCACTTTCTTTTGAGCTCTTTCAATAGATTTAGAAACCATACTGTGTGTAATAACTTCACCTTCTTTAAGCCCCATTCTATCCATCAATTTGGCAATTCTTTCAGAACCAAATTTACGCATCAAGTCATCCTCTAAACAAACAAAGAATTGAGAAGATCCTGGATCACCCTGACGACCAGAACGACCTCTTAATTGTCTGTCAACACGACGTGAATCATGTCGTTCAGTCCCAATAATTGCTAAACCTCCAGTTTCCTTTACCCCAGGTCCAAGTTTAATGTCAGTACCACGACCAGCCATATTCGTTGCAATAGTAACCGATTGCGAATAACCAGCTTCCGCTACGATCTCTGCTTCTCTTTTATGGTGTTTTGCATTTAATACATTGTGTTTAATATTCTTTTGCTGAAGCATTCTACTCAATAATTCTGAAATTTCAACAGTTGTTGTACCCACTAGAACAGGTCTTTTTAATTCAACCAATTTTTCGATTTCTTCAATAACCGCTGTGAATTTTTCTCTAGCAGTCTTGAAAACAAAATCGTGTTGATCTTTACGCTGTAAAGGTCTGTTGGTTGGAATAACGATAACATCTAATTCATAAATATCCCAAAATTCTTTTGCTTCCGTTTCAGCTGTACCAGTCATCCCGGAAAGTTTGTGGTACATTCTGAAATAGTTTTGCAAGGTAATAGAGGCATAAGTTTGAGTCGCTGCTTCTACTTGAACATCTTCTTTCGCTTCAATCGCTTGGTGAAGTCCATCTGAATAGCGACGGCCTTCCATAACACGTCCAGTTTGTTCATCAACAATTTTAACTTTACCTTCCATGATAATATACTCTACTTCTTTTTCAAAAAGAGTATATGCTTTAAGCAACTGATTGATTGAATGAATACGTTCAGATTTTATACTGTATTCTCTGATTAATGCATCTTTTTGTTCTAAAAATAGTTCTTGGTCAAGTCCTTTTTTTTCTAGTTTAGCAATTTCCAAACCAATATCAGGCATGATAAAAAACTCTTTATCATCTTTTCCTGAAATATGAGTTATCCCTTTATCAGTAAGTTCAATTGTATTGTTTTTTTCATCAATGACGAAGAAAAGTTCAACGTCAATTTTTTTCATTTGCTTCCCTTGCTCTTGCATGTAGAAATTCTCTGTTTTTTGCAAGTGAGCCTTTACTCCAGGTTCAGACAGATATTTAATCAACGCCTTATTTTTAGGCAAACCTCTAAAAGCTCTTAGAAGTGCAATACCTCCTTCTTCCAACATTTTTTTTGCATCCTTACCTGCATCAACTTCTCCATTAATTACAACGAGTAGTTTTCTTGCTTCTTCTAAACATTCTGCAACGTATTTTCTCTGAACAGATACAATACTTTCGATTCTAGGTTTAAGTTGGTGAAATTCATGCTCATCACCACGAGGAGTAGGCCCTGAAATTATCAATGGTGTTCTAGCATCATCAATTAAAACAGAATCGACCTCATCTATAATTGCATAATTATGCTTTTGCTGAACCAAATCATCCGGGCTTCCTGCCATATTGTCACGGAGATAATCGAAACCAAATTCATTATTCGTTCCAAATATCACATCCGACTTGTATGCTTTCTTTCTTTCGTCAGAATTAGGCTTGTGCTTATCAATACAATCTACAGTCAGACCATGAAATTGATACAAAGGTCCCATCCATTCAGAATCACGTTTTGCTAGGTAATCATTTACTGTGACAACGTGAACACCTTTTCCCGAAAGTGCATTTAGATATACAGGAAGAGTTGCTACTAATGTTTTTCCTTCACCAGTCTGCATTTCAGCAATATTTCCATTGTGTAGTACACCACCACCCATTAATTGCACATCGTAATGCACCATGTTCCATTCAACATCTACGCCAGCTGCCGTCCATTTATTTGACCATATAGCTTTATCTCCATCAATCCTTATTCCATCTTTTTTGTTTGATAATTCAATATCAAAATCTGTTGCTGTTACACTTAATTGTCCATTCTCGGACCATCTTCTAGCCGTTTCTTTAACTACTGCGAAAGCTTCTGAACGAATTTCTGCTAGAATTTCTTCAGTTTTGTCATCTATCGTTTTCTCCATCTTGTCGATCGCTTCAAACAAATCCTCTTTTTCATGAATGGGAGTATTGATGTCTGCCGCCCTTTCTTTTAATGAAGTGAATTCATCTTCTAAATCTTTGATTCCATCAGAAATCATCGCCTTAAAAATAGAAGTTTTTGCTCTTAGCTCATCATCGGTAAGGTCAATCAAGTTAGCGTGCGCTTCGTTGGTGGCATCTATAGATGGTTGGTATTCTTTTCTGTCTTTTTGAGACTTATTACCAAATAGTTTTTGAAGGATATTTAATGTCATTGTTTTGTGTAAATTCTAACGTGTAAAATTAGTAAAATCAATTTGCTTTTAAAGTAGTTCTGCTGATTTATATTCTCACTGTCACAAATTATTCCAAAGCTTACTATTCTGACACATTGTCTAATGTGAATAAGAAAGAAATATTCTCTCATGAAATCGTTTTACTTAATCAGAATTCCAATTATCTTTGCGCCATGCATGAAATGATTTTAATACTTGATTTTGGTTCGCAATACACGCAGTTAATCGCGAGAAGAGTGCGAGAGCAAAATATTTATTGTGAAATCCACCCTTGGAATAAGTGTCCTGAGTTAACGGAAAATATCAAAGGAGTGATTTTATCCGGCAGTCCCTTTTCTGTTAGAGATGAGGACTCACCGAAACCTGACTTAGATGCGATAAAAGGTAAAATACCATTGCTAGGTGTTTGTTTTGGTGCCCAATATTTAGCAAATAATTATGGCGGCGAAGTTCTTCCTTCCAAAATTAGAGAATACGGCAGAGCAAATTTATCGTTTGTCGATAAATCTAATGAATTAACGAAAGGCCTATCTATGAACTCACAAGTGTGGATGTCACATGGCGATACGATCAAGAATGTTCCTGAAGGATATAAAATAATTGCAAGCACAGAAGATGTTGCTGTTGCTGGCTATCAAATTCCGGGAGAACAAACGTTTGGAATTCAATTCCATCCTGAAGTATATCATTCTACCGAAGGGTCTATTCTACTGAAGAATTATTTAGTGGATATTTGTGGTTGCTCGCAAGATTGGACGCCTGATTCTTTCGTGGATGAGACGGTCAATAATTTAAAGAAGGAAATCGCTAATGACAAAGTAATTTTAGGGTTATCTGGTGGCGTTGATTCAACTGTAGCGGCAGTTCTTTTACACAAAGCAATTGGTACTAATCTGCATTGTATTTTTGTCGATAATGGCCTACTTCGTAAAAACGAATTTTCCTCTGTTCTTGATTCATACAAAGGTATGGGCTTAAATGTAAAAGGAGTCAATGCGGGTGAACTTTTCTATTCTAAACTAAACGGATTGACAGACCCAGAAGCGAAAAGAAAAGCAATAGGTAAAGTTTTTATAGATGTGTTTGATAACGAATCAAAATTAGTCGACGATGCAAAATGGTTGGGTCAAGGAACCATTTATCCAGATGTAATTGAATCAGTATCTGCAACCGGAGGTCCAAGTGCTACGATAAAATCGCATCATAATGTAGGGGGCTTACCTGATTACATGAAATTGCAAGTCATTGAACCTTTGAAGTTGTTGTTTAAAGATGAAGTGAGAAGAATAGGGAAGTCTATGGATATTGATCCTAAAATTTTAGGAAGACATCCTTTTCCTGGACCTGGACTTGGAATTCGAATATTAGGAGATGTTACTAAGGAAAAAGTGGCAATTCTTCAGGAAGTTGACCATATATTTATTTCTACTTTGAAAGAAGATGGTCTTTATGATGATGTTTGGCAAGCAGGTGCAATTTTTTTGCCAATTCAGTCTGTTGGAGTTATGGGTGATGAAAGAACGTATGAAAATGCTGTTGCCTTACGCGCCGTGTCTTCTACGGATGGGATGACAGCCGATTGGTGTCATTTGCCATACGACTTTTTAGCAAAAGTTTCGAATAGAATAATTAACCAAGTAAAGGGTATAAATAGAGTAACTTATGACATCAGTTCTAAGCCTCCAGCAACCATTGAATGGGAATAAATAATTGTTGGCATAGCAATTGTAAATTTCAATTGATTATTTTTGAATTATGAATAGACTTTTAATTATTCTTTTTTTACTCTCTACATTCTTTACGTTTGCGCAGCCGAATGTCGCTAAGAAAGTAGAAATTGATGGTGAAACCTATTATGAACATACTGTAGAAGCTGGTAACACCCTATATGGTTTACAGAACTTATATAATGTTTCAACGGAGCAAATAATGTCTGCTAATCCTATTTTATCTGATGGGTTAAAAATAGGACAGAAATTGTTGATTCCTTTCAAGAAAAGAGATGCTACAGAGTCTGTCGAAATAGTCAATTATAAAGTTAAAAAAAGTGAGACTTTATATGGATTATCCAAAAAATTCAACACTTCAATTGATGAACTTATAGTTTTGAATCCAGAATTATCGAATGGTCTTCAGAAGGGACAACTAATTAAGGTTCCAAAGTCTGCAGTTCTCGTTACAAAAAAAAATCCTGTCGAAGTAAAAATAGATAATCCTTTTGTTGTGGACACCATTGTTCGAGCAGATGAAATTAAGGAAGAAGTAATTGTTTCGTTTAGTGATTCAACAATCTCTCATGTTGTTCTCGCTCATGAAACAATGTACAGTGTTTCTAAACGATTCATGATTCCTATTTCTGACTTAATGACAATTAACGGTTTGAAATCAAGTAAAATAAAAGAGGGACAAGTATTAATTATTCCGGTGAAAAACGAGCGAATTGATAGAGTGGTAATAAAGGATGTTCCGGCAGAATATAATCCTGATGGGGATGACACCTTATATTTTGAATCAAAAGAGATGTATCATATTGCAATAATGTTGCCTTTACATCTTGATTATGGACCAAACTATTCAAAATATGTTTCGGATATGTCAACCCAGTTCTATATGGGAGCAAAATTAGCGATAGATAGTTTAGAGCAACTCGGTTTAAAAGCAAGAATACATGTTTTTGACACAAAGAATGATTCTGCGACAATTGCAAGCCTACTTTCTCAAGAATTATTTCAAGAGATGGACGTAGTTTTTGGCCCTTTATTGAAAGATGAAATCGCACAAGTGGCAAACTTTTGCAAAGAGCATAGAATTAGAATGGTTTGTCCAATCTCGGTTGATTCACGAGTTTTAGAAAGTAATAGACTTGTTTATGCAACTGTAGCATCTGATATGACATTGATGAAAGGTTTAGCTTCCCATTTAGTTAGTCAGCCCAGCTCTGCTGGAATTATTCTTGTGAAACCGTTGGACAAGGAAAGTTTACCAATTTATGAGGCTTTTAGAAGTTCGTATAAAAATATAGCAACTAATAATTCACCTGCACTTGTAGAAACAACAGTGGAAGGCTTCAAAAGTCAAATTCGTAGAGAATCAAAATCGATTTTTGTTGTGCCAAGTACAAATAAAAAAATGGCATTGCAATTCATGAATAATTTGAATGCATCGTCATTTCGATCTAACCCTGGAAATTTACATGTTTTTGGCATGAAGGAATGGGTTAACTTTTCAGACTTGAATAATGTTTACAAGAATAAGTTTCATTTTAGTTACGCTAGTTCCAATCACGTTGATTATTTCGAAGATAAGGTGAAGGAAGTAAATAAATGGTATAGGTCTGCTTACAAAACGGACCTCCCAAAAATTGCTATTCAAGGTTATGATGTGATGCTTTCGTTTTGCAGTCAATTCTTTTTGAATAATAAATCAGTAACACTTCTGATGAATGATTTCAAAATGTCTCAATTTTCGCCAAGAGATGGTTTTGAGAATTCTAATTGCTATATCATTGAGCAAGAAGATTTTGAATTGAAAAAATCAAATTAGAATTAAGTTTTCGTATCTAGTTAAAATATCGTAATTTTAGGCAACCTTTAAATTTCATTTACGTTAAAGGGTTATAACTATAACTAAAATTATGACTAACGTTAATACCATTATTCTGTTTCTTGTTATCAGTTCATTTTCGTTTTCTCAGGAAAAAAAGGAACTAAAAATTGACAAGACTCAAACTTCTCCAGTATCAAAATCTAAGGAAGGAATCTCTGTAGCTAAAGAGAATTCCTCATCTAAGCCCCAAACAATTTCCAAGCGAGCAGGTCAGCCTCAGAGAGTGCATGACAATTCTTATTATAAAGAAGAAGTAAAAAAAATTGAGGCGAATATTTTAGCAATCGATAAAAAAATGGCTAGCGTAAATGCAAATCCTTCGGAAAAAATAAAAGCAACTGAAAGTGGTTGGTTTGAAGATATGGATAATATCAAACGGAGATTAAACGCCAAGAAAAAAATCTATTTAGGTAAAATTACTAAATAACAAGCACAACTCAATTAACAATTCTAGCTATGAAAAGAATAGTACTAATTCTCTCGCTATTAGCACCTTATTTCGCATCTTCTCAAGGTGCTACTTGTGCAGATATGGATCCAATTTGCACAGATGTTGGCGCGTCTTTTACAGCCAATACAGGTACAACTTCAGAAGGGGGCAATAATTATGGGTGCCTTTCCACTCAGCCTAATCCAAGTTGGTATTATTTTGAAGTAGCGACGAATGGAAATATAGACATGAGTTTGACTGCAGGTTCTGATATTGATTTTATTATTTGGGGACCTTATGCAAATTTAGCGGCGGCACAAGCTAACTGCGGAACATTAGGTTCTGGAAATCAAGTGGATTGTAGTTATTCTTCCACAAATTCGGAAACACCATCTATACCTGGAGCAGTTGCAGGTCAAGTTTACATTATGTTAATAACGAATTATGCGAACGTTGTTCAAAACATTACATTGACACAAACCGGAGGATCCGGCTCGACGGATTGCAGTATTGTAACAAATCCTCCCTGTTTTATGTCTTATTTTGAGGCAAATGTTACGGCATGTGATGCCATCACCGATACTTATTCTGTTTCAGGGCAAATTGATTTTGATGATCCTCCAAGTTCTGGAAACTTAATTGTACAGGATTGTAATGGTAATCAAGTTATAGTGGCCAGTGCACCATTTACTGTTGATGCATCTGGAGCGGGTTCAGAAAATTATGTGCTAACTGGATCTGATGCAAATGGTTTAGCATGTGATGTAACTGCATTCTTTTCTGCAGATCCTACATGTACAATGAACCTTACTTATACAGCACCCATATGTTTATGTGCGTTTACTTATATTTCAGTGAATGTCGGAGCATGTAATCCAGGTCCGGGCACATTTGATATCACAGGTACCGTTGAATTTCAAAGTGCACCATCTACTGGTACAATGACTATTTCAGATTGTAATGGAAATTCTCAAGTCTTTAATGCTCCTTTTACAAGTCCTACCGCATATTCATTTACCGGCTTGACTCCAGATGGTACAACTAATTGTGCCGTTACAGCAACTTTTTCTAATGCACCAGGTTGCACCATATCTTCACCATTATTTAACTATCCAGCAAATTGCGACTGTCCCGTGGATGCAGGTTCTTTTACAGGATCAATTAACGGAAGTACAACTAATCAAGCTGAGCTATGCTTTGGAGACGAATTTGTAGTTACACCTAATGGAGATTTTATTCCTCCCGCTGATATTGGAGACGATGGAACGTTCTCATATATTCCTGGAATGTGGTTCTTGATTTATTCATGTCCTCCGACAATTCAAGCTCCGGCTTGGATATTTGATGATCCTTGTTACCTAGGTCAATGGAACAATACTGATCCATTCGGACCCTGGATAGTAGATAACATATATGGCGATAATTCTACGTATTATTTTTTACCTGTTACTTTATATGACTATACCATCGGTGTAGTTTCCTATTTTGCGGCTGGCACATTGTGCTATGACATGGGGTCAGCATACCCAATTACATTTTTACAGCCAATCACGGCGACAACGACAACTGATTGTTTTGCAGGTACTGCAACAGCAACGATTTCAGGGGGTGCCCCTTCCAATGATGGATCGTCTTTCAATATAGTTATTGGTTCTTTGACGCCGTCAAATGCTTCGTTTGTAAACACAACAACTACAAATGGTGGTACAATAACAATCGATGGTTTATTGGATGGTGACACATATAGCTATGATGTAGAGGATGCCAACGGCTGTCCAATTACCGTTACAGGTATATTCACAGGTTTACAGGATGCATCATTTACCTATGATTTTAAATACTGCGCAGACGACCCAAATCCTTTACCTGTTATTACGGGTGTTGCGGGGGGTAACTTTACGGCAACTCCTGGAGGACTGGTTATAAATCCTTCAACAGGTTTGATAAATTTAGCGGCATCCACACCTGGAATTTATACCATTCAATATGTTAGTCCAGCTATAAATTGTTGGGGGACAGAAACCTTTACTGTATTAATTAACCCTCTACCTGTAGTAGTAGCAACTGAAGATAGTCCAATTTGTGATGATGGTGTTTCTATTATCAATCTTGGAGAGACTGGAGGAGAAGCAACTAGTTGGTTGTGGACAACTTCTGGTGGATCCACAATCACAACTTCAACGGATCAAGCGCCAACTGTTGTTGGAGCAGCTAATGGTGAAACTTTCACTGTAACTGTTACTGATATTGCCACAGGATGTTCTAATTCTGACATGATAAGTGTAACTGTTAATTCAATGGACAACGCTACTTTCACAACAACAGATTTTTGTATTGGTTCTGCTAATGCGGCTACTGTTATTGGTACACCCGGAGGAAACTTTGCTTTTAATCCTCTTCCTGGAGATGGTGCAACAATTAATGGTGGGACCGGTGAAATTACGAATGGGGTTGCAGGAGCTACCTATTCTATTGAATATACAACAAGTGGATTATGTCCATTATCATCGATTGTTCCCGTAACAGTTAATGGTCTGCCAACCGTTACAACTTCTGATGTCTCAGTTTGCCTTGGAGGTTCTGTAAATATTACGGCAAATGGTGCAGCTACTTACTCATGGTCGCCAGGAACATTTTTGAACGCAACTACTGGTGCAACTGTTATTAGTACACCAACGGCTAACATTTCATATACAGTTACAGGGACTGATGCTAATGGTTGTCAAAACACGGCTGTTTCCAACGTTACTGTTTCAGGGAATGCACCAATTAATGCAGGACCTGATGTTACTTTATGTATTGGCGAATCAACTACCTTAACAGCAACTGGAGGTGTAACATATTCATGGGATAATGGATTAGGTGTTGGTAACAATTTTAATATTTCACCTGCTGTAACAACAACTTATATTGTAAATGGAACGGATGCTAGTGGATGTTCTGGAACAGATCAAGTGACAATTACTGTTAATCCATTGCCAGTTGTAAATGCAGGATTGGATCAAACGGTTTGTATTGGTGCTTCAGTTACCTTAACAGGATCAGGAGCTAATTCTTATGTTTGGAACAATGGTGCAGTTGATGGAGTATCCTTTACTCCATCAGTTGGAACGGTTACTTATACAGTTACTGGAACAGACTTAAATGGATGTGTGAATACTGATCAAGTTGATGTAACTGTTAACCCACTACCCATTGTAAATGCTGGTTCAGATCAAACGGTTTGTGTTGGCTCGTCAGTTACCTTAACAGGATCAGGTGCTAATTCTTATGTTTGGGACAATGGTGTTACAAACGGTATGGCCTTTACGCCATCAGTTGGAACAGTTACTTATACAGTTACTGGAACAGACTTAAATGGATGTGTGAATACTGATCAAGTTGATGTAACCGTTAACCCACTACCCGTTGTAAATGCTGGTCTAGACCAAACGGTATGTATTGGCTCGTCAGTTACCTTAACAGGATCAGGAGCTAATTCTTATGTTTGGAACAATGGTGCAGTTGATGGAACTGCGTTTACGCCATCAGTTGGAACAGTTACTTATACGGTTACTGGAACAGACGGAAACGGATGTGTTAATACGGATCAAGTTGATGTTACTGTTAATCCATTACCAGTTGTAAATGCCGGTCCAGACCAAACAATTTGTGATGGTCCTTCAGTTACCTTAACAGGATCAGGAGCCAATTCTTATGTTTGGGACAATGGTGTTACAAATGGTGTTGCATTCACTCCGGCAGTTGGAACGGTTACTTATACAGTTACTGGAACAGACTTAAATGGATGTATGAATACTGATCAAGTTGATGTAACTGTTAACCCACTGCCTGTTGTAAATGCGGGTCCAGACCAAACAATTTGTGATGGCACTTCAATTATCTTAACAGGATCAGGAGCTAATTCTTATGTTTGGAACAATGGTGCAGTTGATGGAGTATCCTTTACGCCATCAGTTGGAACGGTTACTTATACGGTTACGGGAACAGATGTAAACGGTTGTATGAATACTGATCAAGTTGATGTAACTGTTAACCCACTACCCGTTATAAATGCGGGTCCAGACCAAACAATTTGTGTTGGTGCTTCAGTTACCTTAATAGGATCAGGTGCTAATTCTTATGTTTGGGACAATGGTGTTACAAACGGTATGGCCTTTACTCCTTCAGTTGGAACTATTACTTATACGGTTACTGGAACAGATGCAAATGGATGTGTTAATACGGATCAAGTTGTTGTTGTTGTTAATCCAAACCCAACCCCGATAATTAATGGTGCAACCGAATACTGTACGGGTACAACTTCTACATTATCAACCTCAATCGCTTACATGACCTATTTATGGTCTACAGGAGCGACTTCACCAACTGTGAATGTTACAATTGCGGATAATCCGATTACTGTGACAGTATCAAATGCATTTGGATGTCTAGCAACTTCAGCAATTTTCACAGTGACTGAAAATACGGTAATTAATTACAACTCAACAGAGACGATTTGTCAAGGTGGTTCAGTTTTGATACACGGTAATTTAGAATCTGTTGCCGGAGTTTATTCACAAACATTTATTTTAGCAACAGGTTGTGATAGCGTCGCAAATGTGACGTTAATTGTTAACCCGCTGCCACCTGTAAATGCAGGCTTGGATCAAACATTTTGCATAGGTGGTTCAGCAGTTTTGTCAGGATCAGGAGCTACTTCTTATGTTTGGGACAATGGTGTGACAAACGGAATGGCGTTTCCTCCAGCAGTTGGGTCAATTACTTATACAGTTACAGGAACAGATGCAAATGGATGTGTTAATACAGATCAAGTTGATGTTACTGTTAATCCATTGCCAGTTGTAAATGCAGGATTGGATCAAACGGTTTGTATTGGTGCTTCAGTTACCTTAACAGGATCAGGAGCTAATTCTTATGTTTGGAACAATGGTGCAGTTGATGGAGTATCCTTTACTCCATCAGTTGGAACGGTTACTTATACAGTTACTGGAACAGACTTAAATGGATGTGTGAATACTGATCAAGTTGATGTAACTGTTAACCCACTACCCATTGTAAATGCTGGTTCAGATCAAACGGTTTGTGTTGGCTCGTCAGTTACCTTAACAGGATCAGGTGCTAATTCTTATGTTTGGGACAATGGTGTTACAAACGGTATGGCCTTTACGCCATCAGTTGGAACAGTTACTTATACAGTTACTGGAACAGACTTAAATGGATGTGTGAATACTGATCAAGTTGATGTAACCGTTAACCCACTACCCGTTGTAAATGCTGGTCTAGACCAAACGGTATGTATTGGCTCGTCAGTTACCTTAACAGGATCAGGAGCTAATTCTTATGTTTGGAACAATGGTGCAGTTGATGGAACTGCGTTTACGCCATCAGTTGGAACAGTTACTTATACGGTTACTGGAACAGACGGAAACGGATGTGTTAATACGGATCAAGTTGATGTTACTGTTAATCCATTACCAGTTGTAAATGCCGGTCCAGACCAAACAATTTGTGATGGTCCTTCAGTTACCTTAACAGGATCAGGAGCCAATTCTTATGTTTGGGACAATGGTGTTACAAATGGTGTTGCATTCACTCCGGCAGTTGGAACGGTTACTTATACAGTTACTGGAACAGACTTAAATGGATGTATGAATACTGATCAAGTTGATGTAACTGTTAACCCACTGCCTGTTGTAAATGCGGGTCCAGACCAAACAATTTGTGATGGCACTTCAATTATCTTAACAGGATCAGGAGCTAATTCTTATGTTTGGAACAATGGTGCAGTTGATGGAGTATCCTTTACGCCATCAGTTGGAACGGTTACTTATACGGTTACGGGAACAGATGTAAACGGTTGTATGAATACTGATCAAGTTGATGTAACTGTTAACCCACTACCCGTTATAAATGCGGGTCCAGACCAAACAATTTGTGTTGGTGCTTCAGTTACCTTAATAGGATCAGGTGCTAATTCTTATGTTTGGGACAATGGTGTTACAAACGGTATGGCCTTTACTCCTTCAGTTGGAACTATTACTTATACGGTTACCGGAACAGATGTAAACGGATGTATAAATACGGATCAGGTTGATGTTAGCGTTAATCCATTACCCGTTGTAAATGCGGGTCCAGATCAAACAATTTGTGTTGGTTCTTCAGTTACCTTAACAGGATCAGGAACTACTTCTTACGTTTGGGACAATGGCGTGATTGACGGAACATCCTTTACTCCTGTAGTTGGAACGATTACTTATACAGTTACTGGAACGGATGGAAACGGATGCGTGAATACAGATCAAGTCGATGTCATTGTTAACCCATTACCGATGGTGATTGCTGGGAATGATATTAATGTCTGTGAAAATGACCAAATTATTCTTACAGCATCAGGAGCAACGACTTACATTTGGGACAACGGTGTTACAAATGGAGTAGCATTTAATGCCGCATCTGGAACATATACCGTAATTGGGACCGACGCAAATGGTTGTATTAATACGGATGCGCTGGATGTATATGTAGAGCCAACCCCGATGGTTGCTTTTTCTGCAAATGTTCCTAATTGTGAACCATTTACAGTTACCTTGATTAATAATTCGACTACATCAGGAACGATTGCTTCATGTGTATGGCAGATTAATAATGGGGCGACTTTAACAGGATGTGGTCCGTTAACCTATACTTTTCAGTCTTCTGGAACATACGATGTAACATTAACGACAACGACCGTGTTAGGTTGTACAGCTACTGAAACTATTCAAGATTTGATTTATTTACAAGAACCACCTGTGGCTTCATTCACACCAGTATCCACTTCAATTACAAATCTAAATACGGAGGTTAACTTTACCAATACTTCAACAGGAGCAATTGCGTATGAATGGACTTTTGGTGATGAAACAGCAACAATTACGGAAACGAACCCTACCCATACTTATCCAAATGAAATTAGCGGAACATACGGTGTGATGCTTGTAGCTATTTCTTCTTTAGGATGCACGGATACGGCTTATGCTGTTGTTAATATTGATGAGGAGCTGATATTTTATGTACCTAACACATTTACACCGGATGATGACGCTTTTAACGATGTTTTTAAGCCAATCTTTACTTCAGGTTTTGATCCGTTTGACTATACTCTATTAATATTTAACAGATGGGGCGAAGTAATTTTTGAATCACATGATTCTAATTTTGGATGGGATGGTTCTTATGCTTCTCAACCCATTGTTCAGGATGGAACCTACACCTGGAAAATAATTTTTAAAACGAACGCGAACGACGAAAGAAAAGCGATTCACGGTCATGTAAATGTTCTTAGATAGTTTATTAAGTAATTTATATTCATCATGTTATAAGGAGAGGTAAAAACCTCTCCTTTTTTTATTCGACAAACAAGAGGACTTGTTCGATGAATATAGCTTAATGTTCATTAAGTTGCTGTTTTTAACATT
>Ga0316209_1001532_pt1 | contig 23247 bp, 22 predicted proteins | sample 6monopyrite_MG_FD_204945 | JGI IMG/M metagenome (GOLD analysis project Ga0316209, IMG submission 204945) | Microbial mat bacterial communities from mineral coupon in-situ incubated in ocean water Damariscotta River, Maine, United States -... | ecosystem: Environmental > Aquatic > Marine >...
TTGTGGCTTTTTATGAGGTGGGAGTTCTAGGTATTCCACGGGCGCGTAGTTTGACTCATCCGATAGTATTTGGTGACTTGTCCTTAATTATGGGTTGTATGTCATTGGCGGGTTACGGTTGGTTTAAACAGCAGTCTTCTAAGTTTGTAATGTTGCCTGTACTGGCTTTGTTGTGCGGCATTTTTGCCAGTATTCTTTCTCAGGCCCGGGGTGGCTGGCTTGCCATTCCGTTGTTGCTAATGGTTTTTTTCTGGTATATGCACCCCCGTTTTCCGTTCAGGTTAAAAGCGGCTATAGCTGTTGGTGTATTGGTTTTCTTTACCGTTGTTTATGCTATCCCGCAGACAGGAGTGAGTTATCAGGTGGATAGAACACTAGAAAGCCTTGAGCAATATAGCGATAGTGAAATCACCTCAGGTAAACGTGCAACATCTGTAGGAACACGTTTGGAAATGTGGCAGGCATCATGGAAAATGTTTACAGATAATCCTGTTCTGGGTGTGGGGTGGGGGCACTATCTTGAGGAGGCTAAAAAGCAGGTTGAACAAGGGACGCGTAATCGATCTGCTGCATCATTCGATCATCCTCATAGTCAATATTTTACCGCTTTGGCAAGCGGGGGGCTGGTCGGTTTTATAGCAACCATGGCATTGTTTTTAGTACCCGCCTGGCTGTTTATTAAATATATTAAACAGCATGAGTCAGATGATATAAGCCGACTGTCATTGGCTGGTTTAGTGTTAATTGTTGGATATATGGCGTTTGGTATATCTGAACCTTTGCTTGATCGATCACGTTCGGTTAATTTCTTCGCTTTGTATCTGGTGGTTTTTATGGCGGCTATATATGGGCAAAAAGAAGTCGTAAGTCGTAAGTCGTAAGTCGTAAGTCGTAAGTCGTAAGTCGTAAGTCGTAAGTCGTAAGTCGTAAGTCGTAAGTCGTAAGTCGTAAGTTTAAATTAGCGGGTAGGTTTTTGTTTGTGATTTCTGGTTTTAATTGAGGTTAATTTTTGGCTTGTTTTGCAAAGCTCTTCAAGTGCTTGTAGGCGTTTTCGTACTGTTAGTTTTAATGATTTCCTGATCATTGCTCGGCGGCTACCTGTCCAGCTAGAGCTCTCCCAGCCTTGCTCTGTTTTATTGGTCATTATTGCTATCGCCTAATATTATTTTTAGGTGTTCAATGTCACCCATGTCTTTTGCTTTACCTGTATTTTATTTCATTTTAATGAGCGTATTCTATATTGGCTGGGTTGTCTGCTAGTTTTTACAAGAGCCCTTATCAGGGTGTTTTGAGTTTTTGTATTAAGCTCGATATCTCTCGTTTTATCCATATTGAATAATATGAAGTACAGCTTCGGTTATGTTATTACTTGAAAAGCGCCGAATGTATTCAAATCACAATATATTGATTATGTTAGCGCTTAACTTACTAAGCTTATGTGTTGTTCAATAGCTATTTACTTTTGATAAATGATTACTATACTTATCATATCTATGATTAATGATAATAATAGTGCTCGAAAATACTATGGCTAAAAAAAGAAATGCGACCCTGTTTCCTAAAAATAAAAGGTTTTTAACGCAGCTGGGTGAAAATATTAAGCTTGCCTGTAAGCGTCGTGGTTTCACGCAAACGCTTATTGCAGATCGTACAGGGTTGAGCCGTTTAACAATTAGAAAAATAGAGCAAGGTGATCCAAGTGTCTCAATGGGGCATTATGTGGTTGTTCTCAGTATATTGGGCTTAGCGGAAGATCTTACCTTAGTTGCACTGGACGATAAGTTAGGCCGTAAGCTTCAGGATATTAAGTTAATGGGCAAAAATCATGAAACAAGCTCGTAGCAGGGACGTCCTGGTATATGCAGATTGGGAAGAGTTCGCTGAACCTGTGTTTGTTGGGACTCTCAGCTCAGACATAGTTAAAGCTAAGGAGCATTTTCGTTTTGCCTACGATGAGACATGGCTAAAGTCTAAATTTGCTCAAAAAATTGATCCGCAATTACACCTTTTTGAAGGTGAGCAGCACGCTGAAGATCATACTAATTTCCGTTCATTCCTTGATTCATGTCCGGATCGCTGGGGACGGTTATTAATGAAACGGCGTGAAGCCGTGATTGCTCGGCAGGAAAATCGTAAACCCGTTGTCTTACATGAAGTAGATTATTTATTGGGTGTTCATGATCTATTTCGCATGGGAGCGTTACGTTTTAAGCTTAGTATTGATGGTGACTTTCTGGATAATAATGAAAAACTTGCAGCACCTCCTATATCATTGCTTAGAGATCTAGAAAAGGCTTGTCAGAAAATTGAAACGTCAAATGATCTTGATGACCCGGACTATTTAAAATGGTTATATATGCTGATTGCTCCCGGTTCATCTCTAGGTGGCGCCAGGCCGAAGTCCTGTGTTGTAGATACAGATGGTGCGTTATGGATTGCTAAATTTCCAAGTAATCATGATGAGGTTGATATTGGTGCATGGGAATATGTTGTATATAAGCTGGCACAAGGTGCAGGTATCAATATGTCTGAATGCAGGTTAGAGAAATTTAACAGCCATCATCATACTTTTTTGACTAAACGTTTTGATAGAACACTCAATAGCCGGTTACATTTCTCATCTGCACTCACACAGCTTGGATATTATGATGGGGAATATGATGCAAGTTATCTGGAGCTTGCGCAATTTTTGACAGAGCAGGGGGCCAACACGAAACATGATTTAGCTGAACTATGGCGACGTATTGTATTTAATATTGCCGTTTCCAACACGGATGATCATCTAAGAAATCATGGTTTTATATATCATAGTGGTGGCTGGTTACTTTCACCTGCGTATGACATTAACCCTGTCACTCCTGCAAATGGTTTGCATTTGAATATCAGTGACAGTGATAATAGTCTGGATTATGATCTCGCGATGGAGGTTATAGATTTCTTTCAACTCAGTTATAAAGAAGCTGTGGATATCAAGAATGAGGTGTTAAAGAGTGTAGGGCAGTGGCAGAAAGTGGCTTCGGAAGTGAGCTTAAGTCATGCAGATCAGCAAGCCATGGAGCCTGCTTTCAACTTGTTTTAAATTAGATTGAGCCAGGTTCTAGTGTTGCTCAAGTGGATTGACGTTATAGCGTTATATTTGTTTCAAATGGGGTTTAAATGTTATGAGTCGTTTATCAAAAAGGTCTACAGTTTACTTTGATGCTGAGGTGCATCAGGCGCTTAAGCTCAAAGCGGCTACTACTCACTAGTCAGTCACTGAGGTGGTGAATGAGGCTGTGCGGTTGGCTCTACGTGAAGATCAGGAGGGTTTAAGTAGCTTTTCGCATAGGGTTAATGAGGAAACATTGAGTTATGAGGAATTATTAGAAGACTTAAAATCACATGGCAAACTTATAGTCTTGTCTTTAAAAAATCTGTTGCTAAAGATCTCCGTAAGATTTCTAACAATAATGATGTTAAGCGAATATTAAAGTCTATTGAGCTTCTTTGTGATAATCCAGGAGCAGATGGATGTATTAAGCTTTCTGGGCAGGAGCTGTATAGGGTAAGGCAAGGTGTATACTGTATTGTTTATCAAGTTCAGGATATGGAGCTTATTATTCAGGTAATTCAAAGTTACGCATCGTGGTGTTGTTTATAAAAAGGCTTAATGAATTACGTGGCTCAACCTGTAGTATGGTTTCTGCATATATTATTTTGCTATGTCTTTGAGTTCGGTTAAGTCACTGGATCCCAGCCAGAAGCATGCTGGGATGACGGAATTGTCGTTTTAAAATTAATAGGTCTTTTGAAAAGAGCTTAGTAAGTTATTTTGGGATAGGGAAAATGAAAGTATTAGTTGTAGGTGGTGCAGGTTATATCGGTTCACACATGGTAAAGATGTTGTCCCTTGCAGGGCATGATGTTGTTACTTTGGATAACCTGTCTAATGGTTATAAAGATGCAGTAAAGTACGGTGAATTTATAGAAGGTGACATTGCTGACGCTGAATTATTAAATAACCTTTTCTCTAAAACCGCTTTCGACGGTGTTATGCATTTTGCCTCTTACATTCAAGTAGGCGAATCGGTTGAAAAGCCTTCTATGTATTATAAAAACAATGTGACCAATACGCAGGTGTTGCTAGATGCGATGCTTGAACACGGCATTAAATCCTTTATTTTCTCCTCTACTGCGGCTACTTTTGGCGAGCCAGAATATATACCGATTGATGAAGCGCATCCGCAAAAACCGATTAACCCATATGGGCACAGCAAGTTAATGGTTGAACAGATTTTAGCGGACTTTGATCATGCCTATGGTTTGAAGTCTGTGAGCTTGCGTTACTTTAATGCGGCGGGTGCAGATGCTGAGGGTGAGTTGGGTGAACGACATATTCCTGAAACACATCTAGTTCCCTTGGTGCTTCAAGCGGCGTCTGGTCGTCGAGATAATATTGCAATTTTTGGTACCGATTACGATACGCCTGATGGAACTTGCGTACGTGATTATATCCATATTAATGACTTATGTAGTGCGCACTTGCTTGGACTTGAGCATTTAGTTGCAGGTGGCGAAAGCAAGGCCTATAACATGGGCAATGGTCAGGGTTATTCAATTAAAGAAGTCATTGATGTGGCTAAAAAAATCACCGGTAATGACTTTGAAGTGAAGTTAGCAGAGCGACGCGATGGCGACCCGGCAAAGCTGGTTGCCGATTCTACATTGCTGCAAAAAGAGCTGGGATGGTCGCCTCAGTATACTGATTTAGAAACCATCATTCGTCATGCCTGGGAATGGGAGCAAAAATATCAGGAATGGAAAGTTTAGTGGTGCTTTTTTATGTGATTTTCTGATATGTTTTTGGTTAAAATCCCTACAGAAAAATAGCCAAGATCTGGTGAGATTAGAGTCATAGTAGTGGATAATAAGTGTCAATTAGCAAAGGATCTGCTGATGTGGGCAAGAAATTGCTCGATATGATAATGGATAATCAATATATTCGTCACGGATGACGGAAAAGCTGGCTAATGGATGGCCGGCTTTTTTTATGTCTGAAATAATTATTTTTGTAGACAATATTTTTATCAATGAGTTATCCAAGGGCATAACTTGTTAAACTGTGGCGGTTTTTGAAGTTATACAGGATTTACCCCTATGAGCCTTGAAGAGGGTTCCAAACAGACTAACTTTATTCGTCATATTATTGATGAAGATTTATCCAATAATAAAAATAACGGTAAGGTGGCGACGCGTTTTCCACCGGAGCCTAATGGTTATTTGCATATTGGCCATGCCAAGTCCATTGCCTTGAACTTTGGCGTTGCAGAAGATTATAAAGGCACCTGTAATCTGCGCTTTGATGATATCAATCCAGAAAAGGAAGATGTGGATTTTGTGCATGCGATTCAGGAAGACGTTCATTGGCTGGGTTTTGACTGGGCTGATCGTCTTTTTTATGCTTCTGATTATTTCCAGTAATTACATGATTATGTCGTTGGGTTGATCAAGTCAGGCAAAGATAGTCCTTATCGTGATCCTTCTGTTGAGGAAAATCTGGATTTATTTGCGTGCATGATTAAAAGGCCTAATTATATTTAGTTCAGCTGTGATGTATATAAATCAGCTATTTGGTGTTTTGGGCTTGCTTCTATTTTTTATTGAGGCTAATGCCTGGCTGGTTTTATAAAGTTCTTCAAGTGCAAGTAAACGCTCTCTCACGGTTAATTTTAATGATTGCTTAATCATTGCTCGTCGACTTCCTCTCCAGGTTGCATTCTCCCAATCTTGTTCAATTTTATCCACTTTGCTCTTCCCGTAATATCATTTGTAGATGCTCTACATCATCTAGGTCTTTTGCTCTACCTGTTTCTTGCTTCATTTTAATTAAGGTCGGTATGTTAACGAGTCTAAAGCTAATATCGGGTGCTAAGTCTGCAGTAGTGGCGGATTTGTATGCTGCATCAAAATTGAAAGGTTCAGTCACAAAAATATCAATAGTGGTTTCAGAAAACTCTTGAGACTGAAGTGAAAGCACCTGCATGTGTTTGGTCTCGATCCAGTTTTTACGTTTTTCTGGATCTGCAAAATCAGCAGCAGTAACTGGCACTAATGGCTGATAACCTAATTCATTTAAACAGTTCATGGCATTTATTATGTTGCTGCTATTCAGTTGAATGACTAAATCCAGGTCGGCGGTCATGCGTTGATAACCATGTATGTTGACTGCGATGCCTCCAGCAACAAGGTAGTGGATGTTGGCTTGATTTAATGCATTAAAAACAGTTTCTAAAGTGCTTAATTTCATATGTGTTAGAGTAGCGTAAATCAAAGCTTTTGTCTGTTAGTAAGATGCGCCTTTAGACCAGTAAGTAAGTTACGTAAAGATGCGACTAAAGGCTTACGACTTTCTTCAATAAAAGTTAATATACCCAGCTAATTATATCATCCACAGGATTTACCCCTATGAGCCTTGAAGAGGGTTCCAAACCTACAAACTTTATTCGTCATATTATTGATGAAGATTTATCCAGTAATAAAAATAACGGCAAAGTGGCAACACGTTTTCCACCGGAGCCTAATGGTTATTTGCATATTGGCCATGCCAAGTCCATTGCCTTGAACTTTGGCATTGCAGAAGATTATAAAGGCACCTGTAATCTGCGCTTTGATGATACCAATCCAGAAAAGGAAGATGTGGATTTTGTGCATGCGATTCAGGAAGACGTTCATTGGCTGGGTTTTGACTGGGCTGATCGCCTTTTTTATGCTTCTGATTATTTTCAGCAATTGCATGATTATGCAGTTGAGTTGATCAAGTCAGGCAAAGCTTACGTGTGTGATTTGAGTGCCGATGAAACGCGGGAATATCGTGGTACTCTGAAAGAGGCGGGCAAAGATAGTCCTTATCGTGATCGTTCTGTTGAAGAAAGTCTGGATTTGTTTGAGCGCATGACTAAGGGTGAGTTTCCCGATGGTACACGTGTATTGCGCGCGAAAATTGATATGGCTTCACCTAATATGAATATGCGTGACCCTACACTCTATCGTATACGTCATGGCATTATTCATCATCAGACTGGCGATGCCTGGTCGATTTACCCCATGTATGACTTTACGCATCCCATTTCAGATGCACTGGAGGGTATTACACATTCGCTGTGTACGCTGGAGTTTGCAGATCATCGCCCCCTATATGATTGGGTGTTAGACAATATTTCTATTGAATGTCATCCGCAGCAAATTGAATTCTCCCGCCTGAACTTGCAGTATACGGTTATGAGTAAGCGTAAGCTCACTCAGCTGGTGGACGAAAAGTTTGTATCTGGTTGGGATGATCCACGATTGCCCACTATTGCTGGTTTGCGCCGACGTGGTTTTACGCCGGGTTCTATTCGTGAATTTTGTCAGCGCATCGGTATCAGTAAAGTGGAAAACTCTGTTGAGATGGGCATGCTGGAAGCAACGATTCGTGATGATTTAAACGCCAATGCGCCGCGCCGTATGGGTGTGTTAAATCCACTAAAAGTGGTGATCGAAAATTACCCTGAAGGCCAGGTGGAAGAGCTGAGTTCACCTAATCACCCGCAGGATGAAAGCTTTGGTAAGCGTAAAATTTCATTTAGTCGTGAAGTATATATCGACAAAGATGACTTCCGTGAAGAGGCGAATAATAAATTTAAGCGCCTGGTACTAGGCAAGGAAGTTCGTCTGCGCTCTGCTTATGTGATTCGTTGCGATGAAGTCATTAAAGACGATAGCGGTGAAATCATCGAGCTACGCTGCGTGTACGACCCTGAAACATTAGGCAAAAATCCAGAAGGTCGAAAAGTAAAGGGCGTTATTCACTGGGTATCTGCAGCGCATGCAGTAGAGGCTGAAGTGCGCTTATACGATCGCCTGTTTAATCATCCAACGCCCGATGATGGGAAAGATGGTGTGGATTATAAAGAGCGTATTAATCCAGAATCATTAATTACATTGAATAAATGTTTGGTTGAAGCCTCATTAGCAGATGCAGAAGCCGGTGAACGTTTTCAGTTTGAACGTGAAGGCTATTTTTGTCGTGATTCTGCTTCAGCTGACAAGTTGGTGTTTAATCGCACGGTTACTTTGCGAGATTCCTGGGCGAAAATGGAAGCTAAGTAATTAGTGGTTTGGTCGTTATTAAGCGTTTATTAATTAATATGAGTCTTGATATGCCAGACTATCAGGTCATCTGGCATATCAAGCTTACTCCCGCAGTGGATAGGAGTGAGGTCAATAATCTAAGTGTTCTTTCTTCTAAAACCGACTAAACCAGCCAGTCCAGATAGCAAAAGCCATGCGCTGCCCGGTAGAGGCACTGGTGATGGTGCGGTGCTAAAAGCGTATGAGCCGGCAGCGCCCGGGGTGCCTAAATCTCCATCGCCATAAGCTTGAGTGGAGGCGCTGTAATTGCTTAAGAGCATATTGTTGCTGGTTAGCTCCATGCTGGCACCATTTACAACGAATCCAGCACCATAATCCAGTCTTAACAGTTCGCCTGAATTATCTGAGAATATAATTTCATCGCTGCTATTAGCGAGTGAAAAGTTGCTTCCATAGCTGTAATCTGCTGTAAAACCGCCATTAATGGAGGTGTTTGCACTACGAGCAAAAACGAAATAGTCACCAGAATTAATTATCAAGTTTGTTGCGCTGGATAGTGTGAGTCTATTGCTGTCAGCATCAGATAACACAAGGCCGTTAAGGTCAATGGCGCTAGAGGTAGGGTTGAATAATTCAAACCATTCGCCAGCGCTATCTGAGACGGCGCCAGGATTTGCCATTACTTCGGTAATCAGTAAATCGCTGATAGTTGCAGCGAAACTTGAGGTGCTGAAAGTTAAAACAAAACTTAAAAGCGGGGCGAAAAGAAAATTATGAAATTTCATTTGTGAATCTCCGTATCAAATAGTCACACATTGCAATCCACTGCCTGTGCGAGTCGTCTGAAACAACGACCTGGTAACACTATCGTAAAAGCTTATTGCTTGGCAAGTGTGCGGCCTATATTCGCATTTGCTTATTTAGTGAAATAATTTCGAAATATTGTGTTGACGAGCGGCAAAATGCTCCCTATAATTCGCGCCACTTCTACGAGACATCCAACAGGATAATCGTTTTAGTTGATGCGTCCCCATCGTCTAGAGGCCTAGGACACCTGGTTTTCATCCAGGCAACAGGGGTTCGACTCCCCTTGGGGACGCCACTAATTCTAAAGCCGGAACTATTCAAGTTCCGGCTTTTTCACTTCTAGTAAAGACACCTGATTTTCAATGGCAAATTATTACGTTTGCCTATAGAATTACCGGGATTTTCACCTTATTTCTTAACCTGTGTTTCTTATCAGGGGGCGGAGTTTCTCACGTAGAAATTTGGGCTCACAAGAAATTTTCTGAAGGCATGGAATAACAGCTGTATTTCTGACTGAAGAAGATTTTTTGTGGGTTCAAATAGCAAGTGAGACATCGTCATCCTGGTGAGAACCGCGGGTTTGCGCGGGAGCAGCGATCAAATCGCTGCTCCCGTTTCGTATGTTCGGCGGAGGCATAATGAGTCAAAAAGCGCTATTGGCGTTAGCAGATGGAAGCCTATTTTGGGGCCGTTCCATTGGTGTTTCCGGAGAGACAATCGGCGAAGCTGTTTTCAATACGGCTATGACCGGCTATCAAGAAATTCTTACAGATCCATCCTATGCAAGACAAATCGTAACCCTTACTTACCCGCATATTGGTAATACCGGTACCTGTTCTGGCGATGAAGAGTCAGATCAGGTGCATGCTGCGGGTCTGGTTATTCGTGACCTTCCTTTAGTGGCGAGTAACTGGCGTAGTGAAATGACATTACCAGAGTATCTGGAAAAACATAATGTTGTGGCTATTTCAGATATTGATACACGTCGCCTCACACGAATTCTGCGTGAAAAAGGCGCTCAAAATTCCTGTATTGTTGCGGGCGAAAATATTGATGCTGATGCAGCTATTGCAAAAGCCCAGGCATTTGCCGGACTTAAGGGCATGGACCTGGCTAAAGAAGTGACGACTCAAAAATCATTTGAGTGGACACAGGGCAGCTGGGAAATCACAAGTAACTCGCATAAGCAGCTTGCGGCAAAAGATTTGCCTTATCATGTTGTGGCGTATGATTTTGGTATTAAACGCAATATCCTGAATATGCTGGTTGATCGTGGCTGTAAAGTGACGGTTGTTCCAGCAAAAACACCGGCGGCGGACGTATTAGCTATGTCACCTGATGGTGTGTTTCTGTCAAATGGTCCTGGTGACCCAGAGCCTTGCGATTATGCTATTCAGGCGATAAAAAACGTATTGAAAACAGATATTCCAATGTTTGGTATTTGCCTTGGCCATCAATTGCTTGCCTTGGCCTGTGGCGCACAAACTGAAAAAATGAAGTTTGGCCATCATGGTGCTAATCATCCTGTACAGGATATGGACACCAGGACAGTTATGATTTCTAGCCAGAACCATGGCTTTGCAGTAAATGAAGCATCATTACCAGATAATCTAAAGCCCACTTACCGTTCATTATTTGATGGTTCACTACAGGGTATTCATCGTACAGACAAACCCGCATTTGGTTTTCAGGGGCACCCTGAGGCAAGTCCGGGCCCGAACGATGTATCACCTGTGTTTGATCACTTTATTGAACTGATTGAGAAAAGATAAAAAGCTTAGAAATAAAAGAAAACGCAAATGAACGCTAATAAACGCAAATGGAGTTGTGTGTATGAGTTTAGGAAAAAGATTATCTGAAGAGGTGATTAATTGTGGCTTTGAAGTGAGTAACAAATTAGGAGCGGGATTTCTTGAGTCGGTATATGAAAATGCTTTGTGTGTTGAGTTAGAGAAAAATGGATTTTCTTTTCATCAGCAGAAACAGCTTAAGGTTATTTACAAATGGCAGGTCGTAGGTAACTTTAATAGCGGATATAGTGGTTGAGAATAAACTGCTATTAAAGCTAAAGACGGTGTCTCAATTGGCTCAAAGCCACAGAGCCCAGGTAATGAATTATTTAAAGGCAACCGGTTTACCGGTTGGCTTATTATTAAACTTTGGTACGCCCAAACTGGGTGTACAACGTATTGTTCAGCAATACAATGAAACTGAGGTCATTTAATGTCGCCTTTATTTGCGTCCATTTGCGTTAATTTGCGTTTTCTTTTTCTTTTGACGTTAAAGGGAAATAGCAATGCCTAAACGTACCGACATACAAAGCATACTCATTATCGGCGCTGGTCCAATTGTGATTGGTCAGGCCTGTGAATTTGATTACTCAGGTGCGCAAGCCTGCAAGGCGTTACGAGAAGAAGGCTATCACGTCATTCTTGTAAACTCTAATCCAGCAACCATCATGACCGATCCGGGTATGGCGGACGCAACCTATATTGAACCTATACACTGGGAAACGGTTGCGCGCATTATCGAAAAAGAAAAGCCGGATGCATTATTACCGACCATGGGTGGCCAGACGGCATTGAACTGCGCACTCGATTTAGACCGCAAAGGTGTGTTGGAAGAATTTGGCGTTGAAATGATTGGCGCGTCAAAAGATGCCATCGACATGGCGGAAGATCGCGAGAAGTTTAAAGTTGCGATGGAAGAAATTGGTTTGGATATGCCACGAGCAGCGGTTGCTCACAGTATGGAAGAAGCCTATCAAGTGCAGGCAATGGTGGGTTTTCCAGCAATCATCCGTCCCTCGTTCACCATGGGTGGTTCGGGTGGTGGTATTGCATACAACAAGGAAGAGTTTGAAGAAATTTGTAAACGTGGCCTGGATTTATCTCCAACTAAAGAGCTGTTGGTCGAAGAATCTATTCTGGGCTGGAAAGAATATGAAATGGAAGTGGTGCGCGACAAAAATGATAATTGCATCATTATTTGTTCCATTGAAAATTTCGATCCTATGGGAATTCATACCGGTGATTCAATTACAGTGGCGCCTGCGCAAACATTAACAGATAAAGAATACCAGATTATGCGCGATGCCTCTTTGGCAGTGCTGCGTAAAATCGGTGTAGAAACAGGTGGCTCTAACGTTCAGTTTTCTGTGAATCCTGTGGATGGTCGAATGACTATTATCGAAATGAACCCGCGAGTATCGCGTTCATCTGCCCTGGCATCAAAGGCAACCGGCTTCCCAATAGCAAAAGTGGCTGCAAAGTTAGCAATAGGTTATACGCTGGATGAATTAAGTAATGATATTACCGGTGGCGCAACACCGACATCTTTCGAGCCTTCGATTGATTACGTGGTTACAAAAATTCCACGCTTTACGTTTGAAAAATTCCCGCAAGCTGAAAATCGTTTAACCACGCAGATGAAATCTGTTGGTGAGGTAATGGCCATTGGCCGTACCTTCCAGGAATCATTACAAAAGGCATTACGTAGTTTAGAAGTTGGCGTTGATGGCCTTAGTGAAATTTTGCCTGACGATATGTCAGATGAAGATGTAAAAACAACATTGCGCCAGGAGTTGCAGCAACCGGGCGCTGATCGAATTTGGTATTTGGCCGATGCATTCCGTAAGGGGCTTGGTTTTGAACGTATACAAGAGTTAACTCATATCGACCCATGGTTTCTAGTTCAGGTTGAAGAAATTATTAATCTTGAAGAGGCTTTGCGTACCCGTAGCCTAACCGATATCGACAAAGATGAAATGTTTGCCTTAAAACGCAAAGGCTTTGCTGATCGTCGTATGGCGGTACTGATGAATGAATCAGAAAAAACGATTCGTGAATATCGTCAGTCATTAAATATTCGCCCGGTATACAAACGTGTTGATACCTGTGCGGCAGAATTTTCCACTTCAACGGCTTACATGTATTCAACATACGAAGAAGAATGTGAAGCGCAAACAACAAATAAAGAAAAAATTGTTGTTTTAGGTGGTGGCCCAAATCGTATCGGTCAGGGTATCGAGTTTGATTACTGTTGTGTACACGCAGCATTAGCCATGCGTGAAGATGGCTATGAAGCGATTATGATTAACTGTAATCCTGAAACGGTTTCTACAGACTTTGATACATCAGATCGCTTGTATTTTGAGCCGTTAACACTTGAAGATGTGTTGGAAGTTTTAGAATTAGAAAAACCTAAAGGCGTTATCGTACAATACGGTGGTCAAACACCATTGAAATTGGCGCGTGATTTAGAAGCTGCCGGTGTGCCGATAATTGGTACAAGTCCAGATAAAATTGACCTGGCCGAAGACCGTGAGCGTTTCCAGCAATTAATTCAAAAATTAGGTCAGCAGCAGCCACCTAATCGTTTGGCACGTTCTGCGGAAGAAGCGGTAGGTCAGGCAGAAGAAATTGGTTATCCCATTGTAGTTCGCCCATCGTATGTATTGGGTGGTCGCGCAATGGAAATTGTACATGATGAAACAGATCTAGCGCATTATATGAAAACCGCAGTAAGTGTATCTAATGATGCACCGGTATTATTGGATCGCTTCCTTGATGATGCAGTTGAAGTTGATGTTGATGCAATCTGTGATGGCAAAGACGTTTTGATTGGCAGCATAATGCAGCACATCGAACAGGCGGGTGTTCACTCGGGTGATTCAGCCTGTTCGTTACCAGCATACAGTTTGTCGACAGAAGTACAGGATAGACTGCGCGAACAGACAAAAGAAATTGCGCTTGAAATGCAAGTTATTGGACTCATGAATATCCAGTTCGCGATCCAAATGACAGATCATGGTGAAGAAATTTTCATGTTGGAGGTAAATCCTCGGGCATCGCGTACCGTGCCTTTTGTATCTAAGGCTATAGGTGTGCCATTGGCAAAAGTTGCAGCGCGTTGCATGGCAGGTACGTCATTAAAAGAGCAGGGCGTTACTGAAGAAGTTGTTCCAGATTACTTCTCAGTTAAAGAATCGGTTTTCCCATTTGTTAAATTCCCGGGTGTCGACCCACTACTGGGTCCAGAAATGAAATCAACCGGTGAAGTGATGGGTGTTGGCCGTACATTTGGTGAAGCATTTGCTAAGGCGCAACTAGGTGCCGGTGTTGAGTTGCCAACATCTGGCCGTGTGTTTGTTAGTGTTCGAGAACGAGATCAGGAGTCAGCGATTGAAGTGGCTCGTATGCTGACGGAATTGAATTTTGAAGTAGTTTCAACACGTGGTACCGCTGCAAAATTAACTGAAAATGGAATAGCATGCACCGCTGTTAATAAAGTATATGAAGGTCGCCCCCATATAGTAGATATGATTAAAAATGATGAAATCAGTTTAATTATTAATACAACAGAAGGTAAGCAGGCGATTGCTGACTCTTATACTATTCGTGCTGCTGCTCTGCGTCATAAAGTGAGCTATACAACAACTATTGCGGGTGCAAATGCAACGTGTATGGCTTTAAAGTCGCAGTCTGATAAAGAGGTTAATCGCCTGCAAGATTTACATAAGGAGATTGCTAAGTGAATGATAAAGTACCTATGACCGTACGTGGCTCACAAATGTTGATGGATGAGCTAAAAAAATTGAAAACTGAAGATCGCCCAAGAATTATTGAGGCGATTGCGGTGGCTCGTGAGCATGGTGACTTAAAAGAAAATGCTGAATATCATGCTGCACGTGAGCAACAAAGTTTTTGCGAGGGACGCATCAAGGAAATCGATGGTAAGTTAGGTGTTGCTGTAGTCATTGATGTTACGAAGATGAGCGCCAATGGGAAAGTCATTTTTGGTACTACGGTCGATTTGTGTGATGAAGAAACGGGCGATGAAATTACCTATAAAATTGTCGGTGAAGATGAGGCGGATATTAAGGCAAATATGATATCAGTTAATTCACCTATTGCCCGTGCGTTGGTCGGCAAAGAAGAAGGTGATATTGCTGAGGTTCATACGCCGGGTGGCACAAGAAGTTTTGAAATTGTAGAAGTACATTATATATAGCATCACAGCTGTCCCGTTAACAAAATGAAATGACTGCTGATACGCTTATATAGTAATCTATATATTGATTTCATGTTGCAATAGACATGAAATCAAAAAAATTGACTCCGTCATACCTGCGAAGGCAGGTATCCAGTGTCTGCAGGCCTTTCAACGTCACTAGATTCCTGCCTTCGCAGGAATGACAAGTTAACAGGACAGCAGTGATATAGCATGATCATTAACGGAAAATAAATGAATAAAGTTTCAAATGAATTAGAGATTGATAAGCCTAACCTTCAGTATGTAGTGATGGATAGCCGTACTGAAGATGAAATAAGCCTGGTTGATTTATGGCTGGTGTTAGTTAAGCGAAAAAAAATATTTTTTTCTATAATCTTGATTTCGCTAGTGCTAGGACTGTTGTATGCCTTCATTAAGCCGCTGGAATATGAGTATAGTACTTCGATAGAAATTGGTTCACGGTCTGGTGGTGTGACAATTGAACCGATTCAATCGGTACTTGCGAAATTACAGGAAGCATATATACCACTGGTTTTGTCATCGTATAATGCTGATTCGCCTGAAGAACTTAAAATTACGGATATTAAGTCTTCAGTAGCAAAAGGCTCTGACATTATCCGTTTGAGTATTGTAGGGCGTGAAAACAATGAAGAAACATATAAGTCTCTGTTAAATGAGGTTGTAGAAAAGATCACAACTGATCATAAAAGAGTGTCTTCTCTGGTAAAAAATGATTTGCTGTTAAGTGTTAAAAAGCAAGAAAATATAAGCCTTCAATTGGCGAATGAATTTATATTAATGCAGTCGCAAATGAAGCGACTGGATAAAAAAGAACAGTTACTTAATAAGCGAATTGAAAGTTTGTCTGAGTTTGTTGGGAGTAATGAGAAGCTTAGATTGGCTGCATCTAAGAGTAAAGGGAATCAAGATGGCACCTTAACATTAATGATGTTGGATAATGAACTACGTTCTGGTAGAGAGTTACTTGCAAAACTGGAAGACCAGTCTTATCTTTCTTTGGCAAATGAGAGAGAAGTTCTGCGCAATAAGATGTCTATTAATGAGAAAAAACAGCTGGAGAATGAACAATTAGTTAATAAGCATAAGGCGCAGTTAGCTAATATGTTAGAAACCAGGGCTATTGTTGAGCCGCTTAAGTCTTTAAAGCCTGTTGGAATGAGCAACAAGCTGCTTTTGGTCTTGATTTTAGTTATAGGATCTATATCTTCGCTAATGGCTGTTTTTGTTATTGAATTTTTAGAGAAGGTTAAGTCTTCTCAGTTAACATCTGCATCTTAGATATATATTAAATTTAAATAATGTCCCAGCTTCTTTGGCTTAAGCAAAAGCCGGCAATATAATAATTGTCGGCTTTTACTTTTTAGGTAATTCAATTTTTGGTTTTTCTTTGTTACGTCTGAATAAAGTGAGTGTTTTACCAATGGCTTGAACTTTGTTGGCAGCGGAAGATTTGCATAATTGATCGATTATTGCATTTTTGTTCTCGCGATCTTCGCCGGCAATTTTTATCTTAACGAGCTCGTGGAAGTTAAGAGCGGTTTCCAGTTCATTAAGGATATTATCAGTAATGCCGTGTTGGCCTATCATTACTACGGGCTTGAGAGTGTGCGCAAGTGAAACTAGATATTTGATTTGAGGTCTTGAAAGAGGCATTACTTTTCTCTGTATAATTTGAGCAGACATTGTAACATTTCAAATAAATAATGCTGTATAAACTAAAGATAAAAGGATGCTATTAAGTAATGGCAAGAAGTAAATCCAGTGGTAACTGGCTCAGAGAACATTTTGACGATGAGTATGTGAAACAATCACAAAAAGATGGTTATCGTTCTCGAGCTGTTTATAAGCTGAAAGAAATTGATGAAAAAGATCACTTAATTAAGCCGGGTTGTACGGTTATCGATTTGGGTGCGGCACCGGGTAGTTGGTGTGAGTATGTGGTGCGCAGGCAAAAAGGCAGTGGGCGATTAATTGCATTAGATATTTTACCAATGGAGCCGATGGACGGTGTGGAGATCATTACCGGTGATTTTCTTGAAGACGATGTCTTTACAGAACTCTTAAATACTTTGGGTAATGATCGGCCTGACCTTGTAATTTGCGATATGGCCCCCAATATGAGTGGACAGCAGGCGGTAGATATTCCGCGTGCCATGTATATGGCCGAACTAGCGCTTGATTTATCTCGACAGGTATTGAAACCTGGCGGTGGTTTACTGGTCAAATTGTTCCAGGGAGAGGGCTTTGATGAATATATTAAGCAAATGAGAAGCAGTTTTACTCGCGTTACTATGCGCAAGCCAAAAGCTTCGCGCGCGAGAAGTAAAGAAACATATGGTTTAGCGATGGGCTTTAAAGCCTGAAGATGCATAGAATTATTAGCCTAAAGGCTTATATCTGGCTGGTGTTTGCCTGATCTGTGTAGTAACTTTCATATTAGTAATTAATCAACCGAGGTGTTGTCTTGAACGACCTGGTCAAAAACCTTATTTTATGGGGCGTTATTGCCCTTATTTTATTATCTGTATTCAGCAATTTTTCACAGCGATCAAGTGCGAGTTTAGATGTTCCTTATTCCGAATTTATTGCGCAGGTTAAAACGGGCAATGTTTCAGAAGTCGATATTGCTGGTCGTGAAATAACCGGTAAGACTCGTGATTTGAAGCCGTTTACTACTTATAGCCCTGAAACGGATAACGGTTCGATGATTGGCGACTTGCTCGAAAATAGTGTGCGTATTAACGCTAAGGCACCTGAGCAACCTTCGCTATTAATGAGTATTTTTATCTCCTGGTTCCCGTTCCTGTTATTAATTGGTATCTGGATATTCTTTATGCGTCAAATGCAGGGCGGCGGCGGTGGTCGTGGCGCTATGTCGTTTGGTAAGAGCAAAGCCCGTATGCTGGGTGAAGATCAAATCAAAGTCACTTTTGCAGATGTAGCGGGTGTTGAAGAAGCTAAAGATGAAGTTGCTGAGTTGGTTGAATTTTTACGTGATCCTGGCAAATTCCAGAAACTGGGTGGGCAAATTCCACGTGGTGTCTTGATGGTAGGTTCACCGGGTACTGGTAAGACATTATTAGCGCGAGCGATTGCCGGTGAGGCGAAAGTGCCTTTCTTTACGATTTCCGGTTCAGATTTTGTTGAAATGTTTGTCGGTGTAGGTGCATCTCGTGTACGCGACATGTTTGAACAGGCTAAAAAGCATGCGCCCTGCATTATTTTTATTGATGAAATCGATGCGGTTGGTCGTCACCGTGGCGCTGGCGTTGGTGGTGGGCATGATGAACGTGAGCAAACATTGAATCAGTTATTGGTAGAAATGGATGGTTTTGAGGGTAATGAAGGTGTCATCGTTATTGCTGCGACTAACCGTCCTGATGTGTTAGATCCTGCATTAATGCGCCCTGGTCGTTTTGACCGCCAGGTTGTTGTGCCATTACCTGATGTGCGTGGTCGTGAGCAAATTCTTAAAGTGCATATGCGTAAGGTACCAGCAGCAGATAATGTTAAAGCGACATTAATTGCGCGGGGTACACCTGGTTTCTCAGGTGCTGATTTAGCAAACCTGGTTAACGAGGCGGCTTTATTCGCAGCGCGTGAAAACAGTAAAGAAGTCTATATGGAACACTTCGAGCGCGCTAAAGATAAAATCATGATGGGCTCAGAACGTAAGTCTATGGTGATGTCGGATGATGAGAAGAAGTTAACGGCTTATCATGAAGCGGGCCATGCGATTGTTGGTCGTTTGGTTCCAGATCACGACCCTGTTTATAAGGTCAGTATTATTCCCCGTGGACGCGCATTGGGTGTGACTATGTTCCTGCCGGAAGAAGATCGTTATAGTTACAGCAAACGTCGTTTAGAGAGTCAGATATCGAGCTTGTTTGGTGGACGTATTGCAGAAGAGCTGATATTTGGCTTGGATAGTGTAACCACAGGTGCTTCAAATGATATTGAGCGTGCTACAGACATCGCACGTAATATGGTAACCAAGTGGGGCTTATCTGAAAAGCTGGGGCCGTTGTCATACTCTGAAGATGAGGGTGAAGTCTTCCTCGGTCGTTCTGTAACACAGCATAAAAATGTAGCTGACGATACGGCGCGTGTGATTGATGAAGAAATTCGTGATTTCATTGATCGCAATTACCAACGTGCTGAAACACTGCTTAAAGAAAATGAAGATATTTTGCACTCAATGTCTGATGCTTTGATGAAGTATGAAACAATTGATGCTTCTCAGATTGACCAGTTGATGGAGCGTGCAGAAGTAAGTGCACCAAAAGACTGGAGTGATGATGATTCATCTACGCCGGGGGCTTCTGCTGGTGAGAAGAAAGATGAAAAAGAAACTAAAGGCGATGGTTCTATTGGTGGGCCCGCAAGTCTTCACTAGCATTTTGTTTTAGAAGCATAAAATTAAGCCCTGCATTACCTGCGGGGCTTTTTCGTTCTGGGGTTACTATGTCGTTATTAAATGAATTACTTAAGGCTGATAAGGCGATTGTAATGGGTATTTTAAATACCACGCCAGATTCATTTTCTGATGGAGGGCAATTTAATTCTACTGAAAAGGCAATTAATCATGCCATTGAAATGATACGGGATGGGGTTGATATCATTGATGTGGGTGGTGAATCTACTCGGCCTGGTGCGGCTGCCGTTTCGGTTGAGGAAGAAATAGCGCGTGTCGTGCCTGTAATTAAGACGCTACGCAAACAATCAGATGTATGTATATCTGTTGATACCAGTAAGCCAGAAGTAATGCGTGCTGCGGTACAGGCCGGAGCTGATTTAGTGAATGATGTAAATGGCTTGCGCGAGCCGGGTGCTTTGGAAGTATGTGCAGAACTGGATGTCCCAGTGTGTGTGATGCATATGCAAGGTCAGCCTCGTACCATGCAAAAATCGCCTTATTATGATGATGTACTTGAGGACGTTAAGTCGTTCTTACAGCAGCGTATTCAGGACTGTCTCGTGGCAGGGATTAAGCAGGAGAATATAATTGTCGATCCGGGCTTTGGTTTTGGTAAAAACCTGCAGCATAATTTGCAGCTGCTTCAGCAGTTAGATGAATTTGAAGTGTTGGGTGTGCCGGTATTGGTGGGCATGTCGCGTAAATCGATGTTGGGTTTGATCTTGGGTTCGCCCGTAGAGCAGCGTTTGTATGCAAGTGTTGCAGCTGCGGTGCTTGCCTGGACAAAAGGCGCGAAAATATTTCGCGTGCATGATGTTAAGCCAACAGTTGATGCGCTTAAGGTTTGTGTTGCGGTGCAAACTTTAAGTATCTGATTAATGAATAATTTTCATCCTGGATTATACTCTCTAAATAATAAAGCAGTGCTCGGCTCTGGTGATATAAAAACAGTCGCCTAAAGCAGTCGTTAGAAGTAATTCAGCAATACGGAATAAATTAATGGCAAAAAAATATTTTGGAACAGATGGTATTCGTGGAAGAGTTGGCGAAGGACGAATGAAGCCACAGGCAATTATGAAGTTGGGATGGGCCGTAGGTAAGGTGCTTGCTAGCCATGGCAGTAAATTGGTCGTTATTGGTAAAGATACACGGATATCTGGTTACATGTTTGAGTCTTCATTAGAAGCTGGTTTATCTGCTGCAGGTGTTGATGTGCGAATTCTGGGTCCTATGCCAACTCCTGGTATTGCGTATCTGACACGTACCTTACGTGCCTCAGCTGGCATTGTGATTTCTGCGTCGCATAATCCTTTTTATGATAACGGGCTGAAATTTTTCTCTTCAGAAGGTACAAAGTTGCCGGATGAAATCGAGGACGAAATCGAGACCATGTTTGAAGCGGATATGGAGATTGTAGACTCAGCATTACTAGGTAAGGCAGAGCGTGTAGAAGATGCGCAGGGGCGTTATATCGAAGCCTGTAAAGCGACTATACCGATTGGAACAAGCTTCAAGGGCTTAAAAGTTGTTCTCGACTGTGCAAATGGTGCTACCTATCATATTGCTCCAAACGTATTTGCTGAGTTAGGCGCAGATATAATTACTATTGGAGATAAGCCAGACGGTCTGAATATTAATAAGGATTGTGGTTCTACTCACCCTCACACACTAGCCGCTGCGGTTTTACAAAATCGTGCTGATATAGGCGTAGCATTTGATGGTGATGGTGATCGCTTGATGATGGTGGATAGCAAAGGACGGATTATTGATGGTGATGAGATCTTGTATATTATTACCAAAGCACGCATAGCGGCGGGTGAGAAAAAGGGTGGTGTTGCAGGAACCCTGATGAGTAATATGGGGCTGGAACTGGCTATTAAAAAACTGGGGCTAGAATTTGAGCGTACCAATGTAGGCGATCGCTATGTTATTGAATGCTTAAAAGAAAAAGGCTGGTGCCTGGGTGGTGAAAATTCAGGGCATATTATTTGTCTGGATAGAACCACTACCGGTGATGGAATTGTATCGGCCCTGCAGGTTTTGGCGTATTTGGCAGAGACAGGCGAAACACTGGTAGAGGCCTTATCGGATATGACGATGCTACCGCAGGTGCTGATTAATGTTCCGCTGCCTGTTAAGACAAATCCAGTCAATGAGCCTAAGGTTCAGGTGGCAGTGAAAGAAGTTGAAAAGCAGCTTGATGGTCGAGGGCGTGTTTTATTGCGCCCATCAGGCACAGAGCCATTAATTCGGGTAATGGTTGAAGGTGAGGATGAGAAGCAGGTAATGGAGTATGCTCAGCAGATAGCTGATGCGGTATCGGCATCTGTTAAACATGCTAACCCTTCTTAGTTAAATTCAGGATCTAACCATGATAAAAAGCCTGTGTGGCGAATTGTTTGCACGGGCTTTTTTTATTTACCGGCTTTTTCGGGTTTGATTGAACAGGGAATAGCTTGTAAATAGCGATTGAAAAGGCGTACAGCTAACGCATTTGCCTTGCAACAAGAGGGCTGCACCTATAAACTGTGCGACCTTTAAAAATACGAATTTGGAGTTTATCGATGCGTCAGCCAATGGTAGCCGGTAACTGGAAAATGAATGGTTCTAGTGATTCCGTTAAAGAGCTTGTGGCCGGTATTAAAGAAGGCATGGGTTCAGTTAATAATGCAGAGGTGGTGGTATGCCCGCCTGCAGTATATATACCTCGTGTTTCTGGCGCAGCAGATGGCTCAAATATTAAAGTAGGTTCGCAGAATATTTGTGATCAGGATGGCGGTGCATTTACTGGTGAGATCTCCGGCTCAATGCTAAAAGACATCGGTTGCGAATATGCGATTATTGGTCACTCGGAACGCCGTGCACTTTATGGCGAGAGTGATGAATTGGTTGCGCAACGTTTTGCGGCGGCTCGTCGTAATGGCATTAAGCCTATTTTTTGCATTGGCGAAACGCTGGAAGAGCGTGAGTCTGGCGTAACTAATGATGTATGTGCGCGTCAAATTGACGCAGTTATTGCATTGGAAGGCGTAGAGGCGTTGGCCGATGGCGTCATTGCTTATGAGCCGGTTTGGGCAATTGGTACAGGTAAAACAGCATCTCCAGAACAGGCGCAGGAAGTGCACGCATTTATTCGCGGAAAAATTGCAGCACTGAATGCTGATGTGGCTGAGGGCTTGCGTCTTCTTTATGGCGGTTCAATGAATGCGGCAAATGCAGCTGAATTACTTGGGCAGCCTGATATTGATGGTGGTTTAATTGGTGGTGCATCACTTAAGCCAGCTGACTTCTTAGCTATTTGCCAGGCGGCAGGCTAAATCAGATTATTGATTAAGGATTTAAACAAGTGATTTCAATTGTTCTTGTTATACACGTGCTGTTGTCGCTAGCGATTATTGCTCTTATCATGCTGCAGCGCGGAAAAGGCGCTGATGCTGGTGCTTCATTAGGTGGTGGCTCATCTGGCACGGTATTTGGTGCGAGAGGTGCGGCAAACTTTTTGAGTCGTACAACGGCTATTTTGTCGACTGCATTCTTTGTGACCAGTTTGTCTTTGGCTTATTTGTCATCAAATCTTGAATCAGCAACGTCTATTTCAGATGGCTCCGTTTTACTGGCTCCGTCTGATGTGCCTGCTGCTAGCGATGTAATGCCTTCAGATATTCCAGCGGCTATTGAAGAGCCTGCTAGTGATATCCCCGCTTCTGAATAAATAAACTAATCGTGAACGTTTGTCTCAAGGTGTTTCTATCTTGAGATGAGCGCCTCAGTTCATGGTTTTTATGTCTACCAGGGATGTGTAGATGGATACTATATAGAAAGTATCAATGCTGACTGGATGCAGTAGGCGGTGTTTTTATACTGCCAAACTTAAAGAG
>Ga0316209_1001533_pt1 | contig 23246 bp, 27 predicted proteins | sample 6monopyrite_MG_FD_204945 | JGI IMG/M metagenome (GOLD analysis project Ga0316209, IMG submission 204945) | Microbial mat bacterial communities from mineral coupon in-situ incubated in ocean water Damariscotta River, Maine, United States -... | ecosystem: Environmental > Aquatic > Marine >...
GTTCGACCAAGAGAACAGGAAGCGCATCGGCTTCAAAACCGGGGAAAAGAAATAAAACCCTTGGCTTGATTTGTTTTCGCCCTCTTGCTGAGAGAACCCTCCGCTAGGCAGTAACCGGTCTTTTTTTCCGCCAAACGGAAGTCTTGCGCCAGCGATGCCGTTAAACAGAACAGGCCCGATCTCATGTCGGGCCCGTTCAATCAAATTTCTGGAATTGGTGTTCGTACTATGCATCCGAAAGTATTTTTACCAATTATTGGTACATTTGAAATAGATACTACTAAAATGAGCAAAAACACATCCATATCACTCGGAGATTATTTCGACCAATTCGTTCAGAGCAGCATAAAGGAAGGAAGGTTTAAGAATGTAAGCGAAGTTATCAGAGCCGGATTAAGACTTTTAGAAGAAGAGGAAAGTAAGGTCATTGCATTGAAGGCTGCCATTGAAGAAGGAGTTGACAGCGGCATTGCACATGATTTTGAGCCCAAAAAGCATCTCGAATTTCTAAAAGCAAATAAACGCGAGAATGGCTGATTTTAAATTGACCAACAAAGCGGTCGGGGACCTATCGAAAATTTGGAATTATATATTTGAAACTTGGTCAGAAAAACAAGCTGATAAATATTACGGAATGCTGATCTCTACTTGTCAGGAAATCGCTGAAGACCCATTCTTGGGAAAAAACTACGAAGGAATTACTCATGACCTATTTGGAGTAAGAACCGAACGACACATTATCTTCTACAGAACGATTAACGAGAATTATGTTGAGATCACGAGAATTCTGCACGAAAGAATGGATCTGAGAAAAAGAATAGGCGAATAAACCTCAACCACACTTGTGTGGATTTCCAAACTTGGAGATCATGATCTGTGATGCCCAAAGAGGATAGAAAAGGTCTGAGAGATGTGCCATTCTGCTTCCCAGAACAGGCCCGACATGAACCCGGAGTAAAAGCGAAAGATCAACTCGGACTGATTTGTCCGAATTAAAATTATGATTTATATCAGGAAATGGAGTATTGCATGCCAAAGTAGCACTTCGGATGTGGAGATCTTTTGGGCGCGTCCCTCGCCACCGCACAGACCCACCCACGATCGGGTCGGGTCGTCCGCTATATCTTTTTCCGCCTTCGTTGAGCGGAGCCGAAACGATGGTGATGGAAAAAGGATGCCGCTTCCACCCCTCGCGCAGCCCGTAGCAGCACATGGTGGTACATCTATTCTCTACGCCTAACTTTCAACTTCTCCAACTATCTTAGCTCAAACTAAACGGGCTTGTTACACTAACTCTCGTTATGCATCTTAAAAAATACACAATGGCAAGCAAATTCCTGAATATCTTACTGATAGGCGGACTAATTTCTAGCAACTCTACTGCGCTGAATTTGCGTCAAGCAAATGACACAAAAAACAGCTATAAGATTCCAATCGAATTGAAAGGAGAATTAAAATCTGAAGATGTTGCAATGTGTTTCCCCTCAATTAATCAAGTAAAAAAAACAGCCTTTTCTATTTCAAAAAACATGAACCTTATGGGACAAAAAGAAGCAATTAACACCGATTCAACCTTAATAATTAAAATCGAATTAACATCTGGTGGGCCAGGGTCTGACTCATATAAACTATCCTTATATAGTAACGGATTTTACGAATACATAAATAAGAATGACCTTGCTGGTTTAGGCACAAAACACAAGAAAGTAGTACAAAAAGATACTCTTACCCGAATATTAAAAATGATTGAAAAAATAAACGTTACTAATATTCAAGCAAATAAAAAGGTTGCATTAGGATCTGTACATGATGGTCAACAAACAAATGTTTCGATATGGAATAATGGATTATTAAGAGAGGGATCCTTTGGTAATGGAAATCCTATGCCCGAAGACATTAAAGAAGTAATAGATTCTATTTTTTTAGCGATTGAAAACTAAACAAACACAACCTCGACCCTTGCAATGCCTGCGCAATATTAAATTCAGAAAATTGGTGTTCGTACTATACTGAAACGGTTGGATCCAATTTCACTACGGTCTTTATTGAATTGCTGATCAATCATACCTTCTCTGGGCAAGAACACAGCTGCGGCTATTGGGCGAAATCATAGTTTTGTACAACAGACATCAACCTTGATATGGCCATGGCCAAAAAGAATGCAGAAATAGTAATACCGCAAGGGGTACTCATGAACAAGATCCATGAAATACGTGGACAAAAAGTGATGCTGGACAGTGATCTGGCCGACCTGTACCAAGTGGAGACAAGAAGGCTGAATGAGCAAGTAAGAAGAAATGTAGATCGGTTTCCGCTGGCGCGCGTTTGCAACGCGTGATCCGCTGGCGCGCGTTTGCAACGCGTGACCCGACCAAACCAGCAATAGCCGCACATTACAAACGTGTGTCCGGCCAATATCTGCTGGCGTGTGCCAATAACCATCCATCCTGATGTAGCATTTACGAACGCGTTGCAAACGCGCCCGAGCCGTGAGTTCGGTGAAAGGTCATGATGATCAGTTGCAGATAATCTTCGCCTACCTCAAGCAGTTTGAGGAAAGTAAACAACAGGAGTTTGACCAAGAGAACAGAAAACGTATCGGTTTCAAAACCGGGGAAAAGAAATAAAACCCTTCGCTTGATTTGTTCTCGCCCTCTTGCTGAGAGAACCCTCCGCTAAGCGGAGATCTTGCGATGGGGTTGGAATCCGTTAGATCTTGATCGATAGTTCCAACCGTCCACCAAAACCAAGTTCAATGATTTTTTGAAGGGTTGAAATGCGAGCCTCTTTAATATTGTTCTCAATTTTAGAAATGTAAGATTTGGTCGTCCCAACTTTTTCGGCCAATTGTTCTTGTGTCATTCCCATTTCTAAACGTTTGTCGTGTATTAAAGCACCAATTTTAAAATTCTCGTAACCTGCTTCAAGTTCATCACGTCCTTTTGTCCCACGCTCACCGTAGTTTTTTTCTTTAAACTCCTCAAGAGTTGTCAAGTTCTTATTTATTGTTTTACTCATTTTATATTTATTTTTATTGGTATTTGTGATTGCGCTGCAGTTCATATTCTGCTTTTATTTTAAGTGCTTTTTCAAGTTCTTTCTTAGGTGTCTTTTGCGTTTTCTTTTGAAATCCGTTTGCCAGAACAACTAGCTGTCCTTGGTCAAAAAAGCAGAAAATGCGAAATATGTCACTGCCAAGTTGTACTCGAATTTCATAAAGACCATCTGTATTCTCAATGTGTTTTAAATACGTTTCTGGAACTCTCTGCAAGTCTTCAATCAGCTCAAACGTCCAAACAATTTTAGCTTTTACTTTTTTTGATTGTTTGTCAAAGAAGTCTTGGAAGTAGCTTTTGTAAAACGAGATCTTTCTATGTTTTTGATTTTTGTTCACTTTACGAAGATACCAAAGTTTCTCTAAAGTGAAACTAGTAGACTTGCTTTTTTCGTTCTGGCCAATCCTATGCTTGGATGGTGATAACCGTAATTGTTAAGTGTTTTTACGGCAACGATCATGACACTCACATACGACCCCCGATACAATATTGCTTACATCAAGTTGCGCGAAAAGACCGCAACGGTCAATTCTATAAAAGTGAGCGAGGAAGTAGTGGTCGATCTTGGAGAAGACGGCATCATCTATGGGATTGAACTGCTCAACGCCAAAGAGCAGTTGCAAGACAAGAATTCGTTACATCTGCTGTTCATCAACGAAGCCACAGGCGAAGAAAAGGCGATAGAGGTCGCGGCTTAACGGCATGATCAACTAGTTATTCGTTTACCTAATTTCTCAGCAAAGCAGACGTTTTGCTCTGGCACTGTCAGTAAATAGAACAGGCCCGACTTCATGTCGGGCCCGTTCAATCAAATTTAGAAAAGTGGTGTTCGTACTAAGCTGAAACGCTTACTTGTACGTTTGGATCCAATTTCACTTCAGTCTTGATTGAATTGCTGATCAGACATGCCTTCTCCGACTTTTCGAGAATGCGCAGCGCACAATCCATCTTTGTCTCATCATTTATTATCAACGTTGGACTGAGAGTGATTTCGGTCATCAGGAATTTACCGTCCGCATAATTGTTTGCGCTGCTATAAATATATTGTTCAGGATATTCTACAATGCGCTCCTTTGTGGGCAAGCTTACTCGATTTATTTCGGCAGCTTCTTTGGGTTCTTTGAGGTGTGGAAAACCGCCATCACGTAGGCTGTTTCTGCGGTTTCATCCAAGTAGCAAACGATCAGGTAAGGGAATTTTCCAGTTGGCACAGCGCGGTAATCCTTGTACCTGATCTGGTAATACGGGTTTTGAGATATGGCATGGATGTAATGGTCAACCGTTTTACTGAACCGTTCTCCCAATCCTTCAAGCTGTTCTTCGTAGTAGTCAATGCCATCCTGAATGTCGGCAAGTGCCCGTGGTTCAATGATAACCTTGCACGGCATCTTACTTCTTCTTGAATTTCAATTGCTTCTTGGCCTCTTCCCAAGGAATGAAATCTTCCTCTTTGGCGGTGGCTCTCCGTTGGTCGAGTACCTGCTTTTGCTCATAGCTTATTTTGGGTTCTTGAACAGTATTTCCCGTCTGATCTTCCAGTAGCACATGAATACCCATCTCTCTGGCAACTTTCAACAGAAGCTCAACCCGTTCCGGGTCATCGCATTCAAGTCTAATTGTTCGTCTCATGCACTAAAATTACAACGGAATTCCTTTTCGGTGTTTTCTTTTTTCTACGCCAAGCGGAAGTATTGCGCTAGCGGTGTCATTAAATAGAACAGCCCCAATCTCATGTCGAGCCCGCTAAATCAAATTTCGAAAATTGGTGTTCGTACTATGCCAGAACGCTCACTTGCACGGTTGGGTCCAGTTTCACAATGGTCTTTATTGAATTGCTGATTAGACAAGCCGCCTCAGCCTTATCAAGGATTCGTAGTGCACGATCTCGTTTGGTTTCGTCATCAATCACCAACACGGGTTTTAGCGTTATTTCGGTCATCGAATACTTGCCATCTTTCTTTGCTAGCACGCCTACAGCACTGCAATCAAAACTGCTGAATTCCAGTTTAGAGTATTCTGCAATTGCCAAAAATGTGGTCATGAAACAGCTGAGTACAGAAGCTGTGTAAAGATGTTCGGGAGACCAAATGCCCGCCACACCTTTCTCAAATTCGGGTGGTGTAGCAACTTCAATTTTTGACGGTAATTCTGGAGAACTCATTTCTCCAATACGTCCTTCTTTCCACGTTAGCGAGAGGTTATAAGTATGTGTGTCCATAGTTATATCTTAGACGATTATCGGTTTGTGTGTCAAACGGGTATGTCAATTTGTATAAAAAATACATGTTGTTGTCACAACCTGTCCCAACCATTCGAGAAATGCGCAGATGGACATGGATTACGCGGATTGAGATGGGTTCTCTGTGAAAAAATCTGTGGTAATCTCCCGAAGAGGTCGGGACAAGTTATGCATCTGTGGCGTTTTCAGGTTAAGAGTCTTGTGTCAGATATTGTTTAATACGTTAGCGAGTTTTTCCTGCACTTCTTTTGCGAAAAGCGTCACAGCTTCATTATCAACTGCACCCATGGCACCCATCGGATCCATTGCTGCAATTTCCACGTTTCCATTTCCCAGTTCGCGTAGCGTTACATTACAAGGTAGCATGGTGCTAATGTGCGGGTCGGCAGTAAGCACTTTATCAGCATAAATAGGGTTGCATGCGCCAAGAATAACATGAGGCAAATAATCCTTGTCTAGCTTCTTCTTCATGGTGGCCTGAATATCAATTTCGGTCAGCACTCCAAAACCTTCCTTTTTTAATTCCTCTTCCACCTTTGGGCGGATGCCTCCAATGCTTGTGTTCTCTACAATTTTAGCGTTGTAATAATTCATATCTGGTTCTTTTAATTCTGTTTTTCTCTCAACATCATCATGAGTTGGTTTACTCAAAATGTTGACTACAAAGGTCGTAAGAGGCTTTGGGTTCTATAGTGATTTCAGTCACTTCCGTAAAACAATCGCTCGCTCCAATATGCCAATCAACCTAAAAAGGACATAGTTTGTTGTACGGATACTCAAAAAACCACCGATGCTATTTTTCTCGATAAAAATTGCGACTCCAGGGCGTTTTCCTGTCAACGCCAAAATTTATCGTCCCAATCTTCACAAGCTTCAACTTCTTGATGTTGTTCTTCCACCAATTGTAATTGCGCGGGTGTGGCAACTTGTTGTATTTCAGTGAATAGCACTCGCTCTTCAAAGCGGATGTGAGCTTCTAGCTCTTCTTCAATTTTGCTAAGCGCACGTACGGTATCCTTCCCATTTTCAAAAAGGCGAATCAATCTTCGGTGCTCGGCCAGTGCTTTCTTCACTAGATTGTGGTCGTTTCCAAGAATACGGAAAACGTATTTCTCTTCATCCTTAAAATGAGGAAGCAGATTGGTTTTGTATAAATGGTCGGCATATCGCTTTATGCGTTCTTTTTCCACGCCTTTTGTAAAGCCTTTTCTAATCTTCCAGCAAAGTAGAAGACCTTGATGGTGTTCTCGACTGAAAGATTGAAGCCCCTTACTTCGTTTGAGTGGTGTTTTAGAAATTTCCATGGATGGCTGGAGTGTGTTTATTAATTAAGTGGGCTTGCCGAATTGTTCTTGTAATATTCAATCTTGTGATGGAACATTTGCGCCATGTTTGTAGCGCGCATCTTGGCTTCATTGGCCTTTGCGCCACTAAAAAGCTGGTCAATTGTTTGGGTAAAAATGCCAATCCAACATTCGAAGTGTTCTAAACTAACCGGCAGCTTGGCATGAGGGCCAAACGGACTTCCATAATACGTGTGTTCTTCGAGCAGAACGGTTTGCCAAAACCGATACATTTTTTCTAAATGTTCGGGCCAACGGTCTTGTATCACACCTTCGAAAATCGGGCCGATAAACTCGTCCTTTCGCACATTATCATAAAATGTATTTACGAGGAGTTTGATGTCGTCCAAGTTTAGAATGTCGTGGTTCATGGTTATCTTTTTAAACAGGTGATGCCTTCCAAAAGACCTTCGGTGAGTTGTCCGATGGTAGTACTTTCAAGCATTGTTTTGAGATTGTTGCGTATGGTCATAAACTGATTGTGCAGCGGACATGGTTCCTTGGCATTGCACGCATGCAGCCCTAGGCCGCAACCATGGTAAATTGCATCTCCATCAATCGCATCTACAATCTGATTGAGGTAAATGGTTTGCAAACTTGATTCATCTATCTGAAAACCACCATTGGGCCCTTTGTAAGAAGTGATTATCTGATTGTGCGCCAACTGTTGCAATATTTTGGCCGTAAAGGCTTCGGGCGAATCAATTTTTTTACTGATTTCCTTTAAACTGACACGATTGCGAGCCGCAGAATTTTGTGCGATATATAAAGTAGCACGTATGCCGTATTCGCAAGCTTTTGAGAACATTATTGCATAATTAGAAGGACAAAAGTACGATGATTCTAATATTTCGGATGAAATAGTCTTTTATTTTAAAAGAAAAGGGTTTACCTCAGCAATGATGAGACAAACCGCGCTGAAACCAAAAACGTATGGTAGCAGATGAGTTAAGAAGTTTCAGTTTTGTATGATGCTTTCCCAGATAGTCTCCAACTGAAAAAGAAAACCGGACACTTCCTGAAAATTGGAAGTATCCGGTTTGGGTGGTACCAGCTGGGGTCGAACCAGCGACACACGGATTTTCAGTCCGTTGCTCTACCAACTGAGCTATGGTACCTCTTTTGAGGGCTGCAAATGTAAAAATATTTCCATTTCAGCACACACCATTTTTAGCCAAATGGCTGGCTATCTTTGTTCTGTTATGAATTTAGCCGTTGACATTGGGAATTCACGCATAAAGTGGGCAAGGTTTGACCAACAAAAAGTGGTCGAATCAGGCATGATTCCTCAATCTGATGTAAAAAAACTAATGGGGTTGCTGTCTTTTCATTCAAAAGATGACATGACAATTTCGAGCGTAATAAAATTGAATTCAGAATTTCTGACCTTCTGCAAACAACTAAATGCTACGCTGATTGACTCTTCCACCCCAATTCCAGTCAAGAACCACTATTCCACCCCAACCACATTAGGAATAGATCGACTTTGTGCAGCCATTGGAGCAAAAAGCCTCTTTCCCGAAAATCCTGTGTTGTCAATTGACATAGGTACCTGCATCAAATATGAATTCATATCGGCAGACGGGGCATACCAAGGAGGAAACATATCGCCAGGTTTACAAATGCGCTTTGCTTCTCTAAATAGTTACACAGCCAAGCTGCCCGCTTTAAAACCAAAAAAAATAGTTGGCCCAATTGGTCATTCTACCAACGAAGCATTAAGATTGGGCGTACAGCAGGGAATGTTGTTTGAAATGCAGGCAATGATCCAGACTATGCAGACGTTACACCCAAACTTAAAAACCGTTGGAACAGGTGGTGATTTACCCTTTTTTGTTAATGACCTTAAAACTCACATCTTTGCGGATCTTTTGCTCGTCTTACGAGGCATAAATGAAATTCACCTACACAACACTTAGACGGCCCATACTGTCGCTGATGTTCATCCTCCTAAGTGGGTGGGCATTTTTTTCGTTCGCTCAACCTGCAAACAACTCGCCTTATGCGCGTTATGGTTTGGGAAACATCAATAATGGTGCAAACGTTCGATCTTCCGGAGTAGGCGGAATGAGCATAGCCATGCGCGAAGACAGCATCCCCTTTCTGGTCAATTTTCTGAATCCCGCTTCCTACACTTCTATTGGGTTTACTGCTTTTGACATTGGGCTTTACGGCAACTTCTCCACCATTTCATCAAGCACAGAATCGCAAGATGTAAACCGAGCCAATCTTTCCTATTTCGCTTTCGGGTTTCCAATTCTTAAGGTAAGAAAGAGAGTTAGGTTAGACAATGTTGATAAAAACTGGAAACGAAAATGGATTCCGTCCCTCCAAAAAAGAATCCTTTGGGGCGGTGCTTTCGGATTACGCGAGTTTAGCAGTGTGAATTATGCCGCAAGCGATACTAGAATAGACACCACAGGAAATTTTGGAGGAGACACTGGCTTTAATTACGCCTATAAGTTTCAAGGAAGCGGTGGTGTCAATCAGTTTTTCATTGGGCTTGGGCTCGCACCCTTAAAGAACCTTTCTATCGGTATAAATGCCTCATACCTCTTCGGAAGAATAAACCGTATTCAGCGTTTGGAGTTTGACGAAACAAACTTCTTCAATGTAAAGTCTGAGCGCTATACAGATGTAGGTGGTTTTTATGTAGATTATGGTTTGCAATATACACTCGGCCTCAAAAAAGGCAAGCACGTGCTGACCTTCGGAAGCACATTCGCCCATCCAATGGAGGTTCGTGCTAACAGCACAACTCTGGCTACAACCTATACACTCACAACCTTTGGAGAAGATCTACCGAGAGACACTCTTTTATTAAGAGAAACAAAGGGAGGTAGCATTACCATGCCATGGAAATATGGTTTTGGTCTTACCTGGAAAAAAGGCGAAAAATGGCTTTTCGGGGTTGAACATTCGCAAGAACTTTGGAGTGGATACCGTGATGTGGATGGAAGAAACGATTCGCTTGCAGATGCATGGAAAACTTCGGTTGGTATAGAATTTAAGCCATCAATTCCGGAAACCAAACGTGGCTTTGGGGCTTACTTCGGAAAGATGCAATACCGCCTTGGTGGATACTATGGTCTGAGTCAATTTAAGATCAATGGGATTCAATTACCAGATTATGGCATAACTCTTGGTTTTGGTTTCCCTCTAAGAAAGAAAAGAGCTGGTGGAGACAAATTTATTCAGAGCATGGTAAACCTTGCTGTTGAATGGGGACGAAGAGGAACGACAGACCGTTCACTTCTTTTAGAAAACTACTGGAACTTCAAGCTCGGATTTACATTAAACGATAGATGGTTTATAAAACGCAAATACGAATGATTATGAAAAAGAACAGTTTTACACTTGCCAACATTTCGATGCTCGTTCTTGTACAACTCGTGTTGATGGGAACGATAAATAGTTTTGCCCAAGACGACAAATTTGGAACAGACCCCGACAAGTGCAGAGAAAGCGTTTCTCTTTATCGGGAATACTACAAACAGAAAAATTATGATGATGCTTTGCCAGGATGGAGATGGGCTTTTAAAAACTGCCCAACTGCAACAAAAAACATCGTTATTAACGGACCCAAAATTATTCAGCACCAGATTGAGAAAGAAGATATTAGTCCAGAAATAAAAAAGGCATATCTAGACACGCTTTGGATGATTTATGACAAACGTATTGAGCTTTACCCAGACGACAAAGGCTATGCCTTGGGCCGGAAGGGAATGGACATGTACGATTATGCCGAGGAAGATTTCACGGATGTGTGTAATACATTGACAGAATCGATGAAGACTGATATGCTGGAAACTGATCCTTATGTACTGATGAGACTGTACATGGCCGGCATGAAACGACTTGTTGACAAGCAAATTGAAATGGCCGCGATGTATGACCTGTATGATGAGGTAACAACCATCATCGATTATCAATTAAAAAACACTACGGAGGAAAAAAAGCTCAAGAAAATCAATAAAGCTCAAGGTGTAATTGATCAGAATTTTGAGCGTATTGCAAAAGAAGAACAATATGCTGAACTGATGGCGCCTAAGGTTGAGCTTGCACCGTCAGATACTGTCCTGTTGAACAAGGTCATTACCATGATGAACAAAAGAAAGTGGACAGGAAATGACCTTCACCTTAAATGCTCGGAACTTTCTTACGAATTGGAGCCCTCCGCTACTGCCGCATACGGATTGTATGAAGGTCATGCCAGAAAAGGAAACGATGCAGAATCCACCAAGTACTTGGAAGAATCCATGAAATTGGAACAAGACAAGACCGAAAAAGCGAACAAGCTTTTGAAATTGGCAAAAATATATGGCTCTCAGAAAAACTATGGAAAGGCCCGGGCAACCGCACAGGAAGCTGCTAGTCTTCGTTCAGGTTGGGGCGAGCCTTACATCTACATTGGTGATCTTTACTTGGGAACAACATCAAGCTGTGGAGACAATGCGTGTAATGGAAAGTATGGCGTTTGGGCTGCTGAAGACATGTATTTGAAAGCAAAGTCTGTGGATTCGGGGACTGCCGATGTGGTTAATTCGAAGATAGCCACCGTGAAAAAATACTATCCTGTTAAAAAGGATTGTTTCTTCAACGGTCTTGAAGGCGGAGCCAAAGTAACCGTAGGCGGCTGGATAGGTGTTGAGACAACAGCACGATTTGCCGACTAATTTTAAAATATTTAACGATAAAAAGGTGAGAGAACTAAGGTTCTCTTGCCTTTTTCTTTTTGTGTTTGGTTTGGGCGGTTGTGTCAACGACATGGAGGAGGTAAATGCCATTGTAGAAAATGAAATTCTGCCACTTTCCGTAGCAGATACTATTCAAATCATATACTCAGATTCGGCAACCCTCAAGGTCATTCTTGAAGCCAATCATTTAGAGCGCTTCGTGGGCGAAGACCCGTACCTCGAAATGACCAACGGTGTCTATGTCCGGTTCTTTAACAATCTTAGAGAAGTCGAATCGGAACTTAAATCCAACTATGCCATCAGTTATGAGCATTCCGACATTATGGAGGCCAAGGAGAACGTGATTGTAGTGAATAAAAAAGGCGAAACCCTCAATACAGAACATCTCATTTGGGAAAAGAAAACCGAAACGATTCGCACAGAAGAGTTTGTGAAGATTACTACCGAAGATGAAGTTATCTTTGGTCATGGTTTGGAGTCGAATCAGGACTTCACCAAATACCGAATCAAGAAAATAAAAGGAACGATAAACTTGAAAGATGCTGAGAGTACTGAAGATTCTTGAAATGGCTTGGTTGCTCATCGGAATTTTTTCGGTGGTTGCTGGTGTCTATTTCTTTAACCAACACGGATGGGATTCATCCAAATGGTTCTTTGGTGGAGCGCTAATATCTGGGATTTTCTTTGCCTTCAGAAGACGGCAACGGCTCAAATTTGAGCAAAGCGAAAAGGAAACCAAAAGCAGTTGAGTTACACCATTGTCATACTGGTTTGCCTGGTACTTTCCGCGTTTTTTTCAGGCATGGAAATCGCCTTTATTTCAGCTAACCGATTTAAAGTTGAGGTCGATAGAAAACAGGGACGCCTATCTGCATCCATCATCGGTGGCTTTTTGGAGAAACCTTCCAAATTTATCAGCACACTTTTAGTTGGCAACAACATTGCTCTTGTTGTGTACGGTATTACAATGGCCAAAATTCTTGGTCCCTGGATTGCCGTTTACACCACAAACGAGTCGGCTATTCTAATTATTCAGACCATCATCTCAACGCTGCTAATTTTGGTTACTGCCGAGTTTCTTCCCAAAGCATTCTTCAGAATAAACCCAAACCGAATGCTTGACATTTTTGCCGTTCCGGCCAAGGTGTGCTATGTGCTACTGTTCCCGCTTGTTTGGGTTATTGATCGTTTTTCAAAACAAATTCTGGCCGCACTTTTTAAGGTAAAGCTTAACGAGGAAAAAATGACTTTTGGACGTTCCGATTTGGATGAATACGTAAACGAATTTACAAGCCATGATGAAGAAGAATCTGTAGATAGCGAGATTCAGATTTTTAGAAATGCCCTCAGCTTCAGCGAAATAAAAGTTCGAGAATGCATGATTCCCAGAACTGAAACCATCGCAATGGAGATTAACGAGAACATCGAGTTATTGCGTGATAAATTCATTGAAACGGGCTTATCAAAAATTCTCATCTACCGCGATGATATTGATAATATTATCGGCTACGTCCACGCATTAGAGTTGTTTCAAAAGCCAAAGAACATCAAGAACATTATTCGTCCCATTAGCTTGGTTCCCGAAAGCACTAAGGTTAAAGACTTACTGAAACTCTTTGGACAGCAGCACAGAAGCGTAGCCGTAGTGCTTAACGAATTTGGAGGAACTGCTGGAATGGTAACAGTTGAAGACATTATTGAGGAGATTTTTGGAGACATTGAGGACGAACACGACAAAGAAGAACTTATCGAAGAGAAGTTGGGAGACAATCAATACCGCTTGTCGGCTAGATTAGAGATTGACTACATCAACCAGGAATTTAATCTAGACTTGCCTAAATCGGACGGTTATGAAACGTTGGCTGGGTTTATTATTGAACATCATCAAAGCATTCCAGCCATTGACGAGGTAATACGCGTTGGAAAGTTTGAGTTCAACATCTCACAGGTTGACAGTACGAGGATTGAGGAAGTTCTACTTACCGTATTAACTTAACAGAGGTTCTACTGTTATTTTAATGGAAGTGGGATTACTTGTCGTACTAGATTACTGCTATGAGGCTGATACGAACTACGAATAAAAAACGAATGCCGAAATAATCGGGATTCGTACACGATTCGTAATTCGTACCAGCAGTACAAGCATTTTTTCAAACGCCACGGCCATCAATGAGTTCCACTAAATTCGTGGTAGTACCTTAACAGAAAGTGTACGAATGTTAATAGTGTATTAACACCCCGTAACTTCAAGATGTCCAATTTTGCAATGCTGATAATCAAAAGATGAAGGAAAATCCCATAATCTTAATTGTAGATGACGAGGAAGATATTCTGGAATTCCTCGAGTACAATTTGAAAAAAGAAGAATTTGACGTTTACACCGCAACATCTGGTCGTTTGGCTATAAAAATTGCTCAAAAAGTAAACCCTGATCTTATCATCTTGGATGTGATGATGCCTAATCTTGACGGAATAGAAACATGCAAGGAACTGCGCGACCTTCCTGGCATGAAAAATACGCTGATTGCCTTCCTTACCGCTCGAAATGAAGATTACTCTCAAATAGCTGGATTTGATGCAGGCGCTGATGACTTCATCAACAAGCCAATTAAACCTCGCGTTCTTATTAGTCGGATAAAAGCGCTGTTGAGAAGAAATAATCCATTGGTTCAAAATCAGGTTTTTGAAACCGAATCAGGCCTTAAAATTGACCGGAACAAGTACGTCATTGAACTTGGCGGCAAGGAAATCACACTTCCTAAGAAAGAGTTTGAGTTGTTAGCACTTCTAGCCTCCAAACCAGGGCATGTTTTTACACGTGAAACCATTTTGAGTTCTGTTTGGGGAGCACATGTAATTGTGGGCGACCGCACCATCGATGTTCATATTCGAAAACTCCGCGAAAAGATTGGAGACAAGGCAATCAAAACCGTAAAAGGAGTGGGTTACAAATTCGAGCAGTAACTTCACAATCGTGAAGGGCTTCATCAAACGAAATTTAGTTTCATCTGCGGCTATCGTTATTTCGGTAACCCTAACGCTATTGCTGTCCGTACTTGAAATCGTATGGTTCGGAAATTTCGAATTGTCCAAAGCCGTTATCTCCCTACTAGTATTATTGGCCGTTAGTTACCTCATGGTTCGCTACGTGGTCAATCAGTTCATCCACGAGAAAATCAAACTCATTTACAAAACCATCCACAACCTAAAAACACCAAAATCTCAGCTAAAAGCGATATTACAAAAAGATGAAGATGTCCTCGAAAATGTAAACAAAGAGGTGATTTCGTGGGCAGAAACAAAACAGCAAGAGATTCAATTTCTAAAAGAACAGGAAGAGTACCGAAGAGATTTTCTTGGCAATGTATCGCACGAATTGAAGACACCAATCTTTAACATTCAAGGGTATGTTCATACGTTGCTTGATGGCGGTTTGGAGGACGAAGAAATCAATCGAAAATTTTTGATTAGGGCGGATAAAAGCGTGGAGAGAATGATTTCTGTAGTAGAAGACCTTGATGTCATTTCGCGGTTAGAATCAGGCCGGTTGGAACTAAATATTCAGCGATTCAACATTATCGAACTCGTTAAGGAAGTGATGGAAATGCAGGAAATGAAAGCGGAAAAACGCAATATTTCCATTTCCTTTAATGAGAAATACGACAAACCAATTTACGTGATGGCAGATGGCGACCAAATTCGTCAGCTTTACATCAATTTGCTCGACAACAGTATCAAATACGGATCACAAAACGGATCTATCAAGCTCCGATTCTACGACATGGATCAAAACATTCTTTGCGATGTGGCAGATGATGGTCCTGGCATTGAACCGAAGCACCTACCCAGATTGTTTGAGCGGTTTTATCGCGTAGATAAAGCTAGAGACCGACATACTGGTGGAACAGGGCTCGGGTTGTCCATTGTAAAGCACATCATAGATGCACACCAGCAAACCATAAACATTCGTTCATTGGTAGGTGATAATTCAGGGACAACCTTCTCCTTTACGCTCAAGAAAGCATAGCAATTAATGCGTCAACTGCTTGTTTAAAATCAGCATCCGTGCGCTGAGAAAAACCTGAGAACTCTTCTCGCTTACTCCATGCCCTCTGCAAGTTAAAATCGCGCTGTTTCATCATCATGTGCGTTCCCTCTCGATGATACTTTTGAGCCAGATATTCCTGCTCGGTCTGCCCGGGTGTAGGCACAAAAACGGCCTGTTTCCCTAAAGCAGATAGATCCATGATGGTTGAATATCCGGAACGGGAAATGACCAGTCGCGCAGCTGAAATTTCCTTTCCCAATTGCTGTGCATTCAAGTGAGAAACCATTCTGACCTTCCCTTCCACCCTATCGAAATCTTTATCTGGAGTTCCTAGAACTGCAACTGCGGTCAAATCAATATCCTTGAGTTGATTCAAAACCAATTTCTCGAATCGCGTTCGCTGAGGTTCAGGCCCTGAAATAATGACCAAGACATCGGTTTTCGGATCATCTTCCGAAGAGATAAACCGTGAAAGCGAACCAATGTGTTCTCCATTTCGCGGCAGCGGAAACTTATGCGCCAAATCGCCTGATAAACCAATCTCTTTGAAATCTGGCACCCAAACTGTAGTAAACTTCCGCATGTAATCTGCGTGCATCCGATAAAGTATGGGTTCAAAAAATGGCGCTTTTATCATCACCTGATGAGTCATATACACACACGGAATCCGCTTGGTATACAATCCGAAACGATTGTCTGAAATGACGGCATCGAGATTGAGCCCATCAATCATTTCATCCAACTCTAAATGCTCTTGCTTTATCCTTTTAAGAATATGAGGCGTTGACCTGAACATCTTCCAAACCATTCCACTTCCTTCGGGATAAGAAATATTGTAGCCTTCAAATTCCACACTTTCCACTTCAGGAAATTCGTCTTTTAGCAACAACAACGGACGACCAGAAGCGGCAATCACAGGTTCATTCCCCGTCTCTAAAAGATGACGGATAACTGGAATGCAGCGCGTTGCATGTCCCAAACCCCAATCGAGGGGTGCTATCAAAATGCGTTTACTCATTAAATATGTCGCAAATTGATAAAATTCGACCGATAACAACCGCCTTGATTTTAATCAAACATACCTCGAGGCTATATTTGCAGCCCCCTAATTCTAATCATGCGAAAATTAATCCTTGCCCTAGTTGGCGTTGCATTGTGCAGCGTTGGCTACTCTTTTGTTTATACCAATCCCGAACCAGACAGCACAAACAACGAAGTATCTGCGCCCGTTTATGAGCGAGAAATGCAATACAAAGGGCACAAAAAATCGTCCTACTACGTAACCATGGATGACGGAATTAGATTAGCCGTGAATGTTTATTTACCCAAAGGATTAAAGAAAGACGAAAAAATCCCAGCAATACTATTTCAGACTCGATACTGGAGAGGAATTGGTCTAAAGTGGCCGTTTTCTGGACTTATTGATATGGTTCCACACACCGCGAATTTTCCAGTTTTGGAATTTCCCAAATATGGATATGGTTTAGTTACAGTGGATGTTAGAGGAAGCGGTGCCTCAGAAGGGTCAAAGACACTTACCCTTTGTGATATAAGAGAGGTGCTTGACAGCAAGAATATGATTGATTGGGTGGTTGAGCAGAAATGGTGCGATGGAAATGTTGGAGCAACTGGTGTTTCGTACATTGGAAACACTGCTTTATACGCGCTTTACAATCAGCACCCAAACCTAAAGGCGATTGTTCCCACTTATTCACTTTGGGATATATATGACGATGTGTCCGCCCCTGGTGGCATCTATTTTCATCAGTTCATTAGCCAGTATGGCGATTTCTGCGAATCTCTCGATCAGAACATTATTCCAGAAAGCAGGAATGCAAGAGGCGCCAAACTTTCTTACGGAGTTGAACGCGTAAAAGGCTACAGCAAGAAAGATATGGAAGTGATTGTGGCTCAACACACCTGCAACCACTATCACCGAACAGAAGGTGGCACGGCCGAGTATATGGACGACAAGTTTACATTGAATGGCGATTTTCGGGTTCAAGATGTAATGTCTCCACACCGATTTAAGGACAAGATTAAAGCTTCTGGGGCTGCCATTTATTCTTGGAGTGGTTGGTGGGATGCCGCTTTTTCGCATGCTGCTGTGCGCCAGTTCCTCAATTTGGATGATGGCAGAAATCGACTTCGCTTAGGGCCTTGGAATCATGGTGGTGGAGCCAACGTTAGTCCGAATATTGCAGCTGCATCGGAGTTTGATGATGTGAAGGAAATCGTCCGATTCTTTGATTTTCACCTCATGGGAATGGACAATGGACTTGACAAATCGCCAAGAGTTTATTATTACACCATGGGCGAAAACATTTGGAAAACTTCGGACGTATGGCCTATAGCCGCAGAACGCAAACAACTTTACCTTACAGGGGGCGGTTCTGCAGATTGGAATCCTTCTGCAGAAGTTGAAGACATTACAGCGTATACTGTTGACACCACTCAGACGGTGGGACTAGACAGTCGCTGGAGTTTTGAAACAAACCGTACGGGAATTACCTATTCTGACGCTTCTTCGGAAGATAGTATCACAGTAGTTTTCACGCTAGCTGAGTTGACGGAAGACTTGGAAATTACTGGGCATCCACAAGTGAATCTCTATCTAAAAAGTGCTACAGCGGATGGTTCAGTTTTCGTCTATTTAGAAGACGTGGATGAAGCTGGAAACGTGTGGAAAGTTACCGATGGTCAATTCAGATTCGTTCACCGAAAATTGCACGAAACAGCTCCTCATTATAAAGATGTGGTTCCGTATCACAGTTACTTAAAAGTGGATGCGCTACCGATGGACACCTCAAAAGTGGAGTTCGTTTCTTTCGACATGCTGCCAACCTCTCACCTATTCAAGAAAGGGCACAATATTCAGGTTCGTCTTGCCGGAGTTGACTATGACAATTTCAAAAATCTCTATCCGAATGGCGGCTCCTGGGAAATCCATCATGATGTGGAATATCCAACAAATATTGAACTCCCAGTAGTAGATAGGACCTTGACGATGGGACGGAAGTAATTCCTGATTTACGAAGTTATTTTCTTCAATACCTCCTCCACTATTACCCTGAAATCAACCGTGTGATTGTGGTCATTTCCCTCACGTTGGTGTCCTAAACGAACAACAACCAAATCGTATTCTGGAATTACGATAATGTATTGCCCCAAAATGCCACGCTGATAGAATATGTGCGTTCCGTAGTCGTCTGTCATCCAAAAACTATGTCCGTAAAATGGTTCCACATAAGGCACTGTGGCCATTGCAATGAAGGAGCTATCAAGAATCTGTTCTCCGTTGTAATTTCCGTCTTGCAGCATCATTTGTCCAAAGCGCGCAAAATCTCTTGCGTTGGAGTTAAAGCAGCAGAAAGCCAGTTCCTTTCCGTCTTCGGTATCTAAATGCCATTCAGCTGCGTGTGATGCACCTAGCGGCTTCCAAAGCTTTTCGGAAGCATATTCTGCCATCGATTTACCTGTAGCTTTCATAAGCGCTAAACCCAGCAATTGAGTGGCTCCACTCTGGTATTCATAAGAAGTGGGCTTATCAATGACGGGAACATTCTCCAACATGAGCTTCTCCACATCTGAGCCGTAATACAATTTGGCAGTAATATCGAACGGGTTTGTGTAATGCTCATTAAAATCCAGCCCAGCGGTCATCGTTGACAGATTTCTCAAAGTCAATTCATCAGCATACTCTCCTTTCAACTCAGGCAGAAACTCAATGGCTTTGGCATCCCAACTCTCAATGAATCCATCTTGAATGGCGCATTGCACAAGCATGGTTGTAATGCTTTTTGCCATGCTGAACGAATTGCTTTGCGAACCCTCACCATAACCATCCCAATATTCCTCATAGGTAACCTCTCCGTGCTGCGCAATGAGGAAAGCAACAGATCGGTTTTTTTCCAAGCTGGTTCTCAATCGCTCGGATAAATCCGATTTGTTATAGTCTTCAGCTTGTTTCCAAGGGGTTGCAGTCCCCGCTTCAACTGTTCGAGTATCAAAAAACTTAGCATCGCTAATTGTTGCAGAAGTATTTCCGTGCAGGTAGGCGGCCCAAACTCCTTTCAGCAGGAATTGGTTGCCAGAGAAATAAGCAACTGCAACCAAAAACGCCACGATTACAGCAATCCACTTGAATACATTAAGAACAGTTTTCATCTCGTTTGAAATTATCGGTTACAAAAAACGGCATGTCTATGACACACCGTTTTTCAATTCAAATTCTATTCAATCTTATTTTCTGACAAACTTGGAATCATCCACTTTCGTGGGTGTTACCGAAACAACATCCTGAGATTGGACGATGGTTCCTACAGCATCTCGAATTTCCATCTTTACAGGAAACCCGTTGCTGATTCCAGTGAGCTTTGGCATATTGTTCTTTACAAGATGAGGTAATTGTTCGTACGTGATAGGAACATCATTCGTCATCCAATAAACCAGTTCATAATCTCCAGATTTGAACATGAGCATTTCACACTCATATCCGTTCTCCGTAACTTTTGTTTTACGAATGAATTTGGCCTGGGCAATTTTTTCATCAGCTTTAATCCCAGAAACGTATTGAGATGCACCTCCTGTAGTCAAAAACGCTTCCTTCTCCTGGTTATCCATCATCAAAGAATAGGTCAAGTGATTTTCACCTGCCTGCGTGTCGAATTCAAGTCTACTTTGTCCGTTTTTAAGATACCATGCAACCGTAGCAATCTCATTCACAGCTGTGTTTGTTGTATTGTATTTTACAACTCCTTCAAACTTTGATTGAGCTTGACATACAACCGTTGAAAACATAATCAACGCTGCCGATACCCACTTAATATTTGTCATCATTCTATAAATTAGATTAATACTTACGGTCCAACATTTCCTTTTATAAAGGAAGTATTGTACAGGTTATCTGGAATGGTCGTGGTGTTTCCGTTCCGTTTCACAGCAGACCCACCTTCTCCTGCCAATGGTGGTGGCAATGGAATAGGAATATTAATTGGTCCAATTGGAATATTTCCAATAATCGGAACGGCAACCGTTACCGTTAAAGAAAGCTGAAATGAACCTTGCGTTCCCGCAAATCCGTATGGGCCACCATCTCCTCCATTTGTGTTTGGATTAATAGTAATTGTAGCAATACTAACAGTAAAACTAAACGGGGCATTCAACAGTCCTCCTTGACCTTGTACTCCACCTACTCCTCCAGTACCATCCGTTCCTTCATCATATGCGGCAATGCCGATAAATAGGTTAGTATTATAATCTCCACCTTCACCTAGTCCAGCACCACCTCCGCCTCCAGAACCAACGAAAAAACCAAATGTTATGGAACCAATTATGGGTATGCTAGGTGTGGTGAAAGCGATAGAAAATGCCATGGAGCCACCTCCGCCTCCGCCTCCGAAGATGTAGCCATTGTTTACGATATCCGTATTCAATGTAAGGTCAACCGCATCACCGCCATCTTTTCCTTCACCCGTAAAACCATTTGCTGGATCGTAAGCCACGCCTCCATCTCCACCACGACCAATGATGGCGCCATTGTTAACCAAGGCAATCAACGAACTTGGGTTAAAGTTTCCAGTAGAATATGCGGGTTGTGTGGCATCTTGACTTGAAATCAGCACCCCAGAATAAACATTGTTGACAACACATACAGAAGTGCTTGAAGGAACCGTTGGATTGGCCGTAAAAAACTCCACGGCCAAATCGTAATTATCCGTGCTATTGACTGCATCAACAACATAGCAAGGAAGAATGGTTAGAGAGTAAATAATATTGTAAGTACTGTTATTACAAAGTACCTGAATAACAATTGGGAAAGTCCCATCTGGTGCAAACGGGGTTGCATTAAACTCAATGTCAATAACTCCTGTAGATGGTGCAGGGTTGGGAGTAATTGTAGCTGTTAATCCGCTTGGTAATGTGGTAAGAATAGTAACTGCAATCTGTTGCGGATTACCAGCAGTTTGAACAACATCCAAAGACAGTGTTTCTGTTTGAGATATGACCCTGTCAATTATACCAGCGGTGTCACTTGGCGTTACATCCAAAAAACAGGAGTTGCAATCTTCTGCAAAGGTTGGCAGCCAACAATCGCCATTAAAATAATCAACAGTACTATCGGTGGTATTCACCACCACAAGTCCAACCGCAGGATTAAGAATGTTATCTCTAGCTGTTTCGTCCATCTGAGGAGCCAAAAACCCTTTGTTCTCGGCCACTAGGTGAAGCACTGCACTCGAATCGGGCTGGTCTGTATTTATCCCAACATGATATTCATTGTTCCAGATAAAGCTGTTTGCAACCCAATCTCCTGGAGATTGTTGAAAAACGGTATCATACCGCATGGTCTGACCCTGCAATCCGGGAATAAGCGGCCCCGGAGCACCTTCTGGCCCAATTCCTCGTCTCCAAAGAATGCCATCGAAATACCAGAAGCTACTATCGGTAACTGTGTAGATTAACAATCCTGTTGCAGGATTGGTAATGGCCAAGGTATCCGTTCTCGGAATCAACAAGCCCTTATCTAAGGCCTGTATTTCGAGTAGGGCGCTTGGGTCTGGGGTAATGGTTCCAATTCCGACATTATCCTGCGCAAAAACGTGGGAAGGGGAATTGAAAAATAGAATTGCTGAAAACGCAATCAGCAGCGTGCGGAAATTTCGCATTTCAATCAGATGTTTCTGTTTACGACCTGCATCGGTCAATTCAAGCGCGGAATTTACGCAATTCATATTTCAATCTGCACTATTTAAACCCAGATTATGCAATAGAACTTCGTGATGAGGGTTGAAACGACAATAAAATCAAGTGTTTTTCGGATTCCAGCATAGCACCGCTATGGTGAAATCCGAAAATAGAGCGAAGCGTTTGATTTTGCAGTAGTTTCAAGACGTAATAGATTTTCTATTGCATAATCTGGGTTAAACGGATAAACCTATTTTTGCGACCGCCTTAGGGCGTTTAGCTCAGTTGGTTTAGAGCACCACCTTGACAGGGTGGGGGTCACTGGTTCGAATCCAGTAACGCTCACAAAAGTGAGATGGGAGGTTATCATGGAAATGGCAACCTCCCCAATTTTATCCTATTGAAACGACTTCTATCACATATCGGCCTTTGCCTCCTTTGTCTCTCCGCCAATTTGGGGTATGCCGATATTGGAGAAACGTATTCTTTAAAACAAGAGCGGGCTTTGCTCCTTTCGGAAATACACGAACTGAAACAAGATTCGTTATCCACAAAGAAAGTTGCATTGATTGATTCTCTAACAGAGCTCGTTTTCACACTTGACGGTCAGATATTTACGAGTTATGACGAGTCGATTTCAAGAATCTCCAGTCAAAAATTAGAACACGGAGCGAACGACAAATTAACCGTGTACATGGCTTTAGGTGCAACAACTATTGCCTTGTTCTTCGCTTTTCTTTTGTTGATGGCAAGAAGCCGTGTGCAAAACAATGGGGCTGCTGGTTTGGGAGACATGTACCGCCAATTAACCATCGATTTTATTGGAGCAGTTTCTCCGGAAAAAGCGCTAACACAACGGCTTTTACGTGTTAATATCGTTGTAATCGTTGGGCTCATGATTATGAGCGTATCCATTGTGGCCTATTTATTGAGTGCGTTGTAATCACTCAGCTGAACATTCTTGGTTATTCGAGATTTGAAAAGAATGACTTTAGACAACTACAATCCTGCCTCATCTAGAATTACCTCCATCTGCTGTTGAATGATAAGTGCTTCGGCCCGTGCGGCTTCTGCAAAATCCTCACCGTTACTCGCATAAATAATTCCACGTGATGAGTTGACCAACAGACCGCATTGCTTGTTTAACCCATGCTTCGCAACCTCGGTCAAACTCCC
>Ga0316209_1001534_pt1 | contig 23214 bp, 23 predicted proteins | sample 6monopyrite_MG_FD_204945 | JGI IMG/M metagenome (GOLD analysis project Ga0316209, IMG submission 204945) | Microbial mat bacterial communities from mineral coupon in-situ incubated in ocean water Damariscotta River, Maine, United States -... | ecosystem: Environmental > Aquatic > Marine >...
TTCATACTCCAGCTCATAACCGTCACGCAGATTGTCCCAGCCGCACTCCTTGAGTGACAGGTCGATATAACGGCGGCGGGTTTCGGCCTCAGAGACCTCCAGCGGCACCGCGGTGGTGATGTCGACCGCCTGCTCGCGTTGCTTTTTCAATGCTGCCATTTCAGCGCGTTGTTGTTCCAACTGCTGTTTAAGCGCCGCGTTCTCTTGGGCCTTCTCCGCTAGCACCTGCTCAGCCTTGCGCGCCTCACTGTTTTTATAATCGAGATTGTCTTGCAGCTTTTTCAGCTGCTTGATTTGATCTTGACTAGGTTTTTGCGCTTGACCAGCAGGGCGAGGAATCAGCGCCTCATCAAACACCTGCGTCTCGGGTGTTTTCTTGCCGTAATAAATCGCCAGATAGCGCAGCAAGCGAAACAGATATTTCAACGAGGCCAGCGCATCCTGCTGGCTCACCCGCTTACCGTGGGCGGCCAGATTGCCGGTTTTACGCACCAGGTTCAGCTCGGCAAACAGGGTTTGCTTGAATAGGGATTGAAACCCATGTTCGTGCATCAAGGTGTTTAGATCCGCCCGCCACGGACGGCTGAGACTGGCCTCATGGTCATACAACCAGTTGACTGCGTTTTCCAAGGTACTGCGACAAAACATCGCCGTCGCTGTGGACGAATCAAAGGTCAGACGTTCAGCCTCCGCCGCATCAACAAACAACTGCGGAAAGTCGGCCTTGATAAAACCAAAGTTGCTCATGCTTGTCTGCCCCCCAGCGCCTTGTACAAGATCACCCCCTTTCTGGCTTAGCTAAAAACTCGTTTATAACTGCAAATAGAAACAAACCAACCCAGGCATACTTGCTCTAGTGGCTCGACTGAACTCATCACGGCATCTTTAATAAAATAAAATGTTCGACCAGACGAATCATCAAGGCCTTCTGGTCAGGCTTGCTCTCCGCCACCAGCAGCGCCAATGCCACCAAGGTGTTGTCGTTAATCAATTGCTCTACCGGTTTGGCCAACAGGTGCTGGTTGATGCGCAGATACCACAAAAACAGAAACGAGCCACTGCGCTTATTACCATCTGCCAACGGATGATTTTTTATCACAAAGTACAACAGATTGGCGGCCCGGCTGGCCACATTGGGGTAAAACAACTCATCACCAAAACCCTGCTCAATCGTGGCGATGGCCGAGGCCAAGCCTTCGCCTCTCAATTGGCCAAACAGTTCTGTCGCTTCGCCCTTATTAATTAACTGCTGTTTGAGTTGAGTAATGGCAATGAGTGCATCATCCAGATTCAAGGCCTGCATATCCGCCTGCTTGGCAGTGAGTTCGCTCAGGCTCTGCTCATCGTAACCCTGCAACAATGACCAACTGCGGGCATAGTCGCTGATGACACTCACTACCGCCTCACCCGCCGGATTCACCAACTGTTGATTGGCTAGGGTCTGGCTTAGCAGGTTCACCACCTGCTCAAACTCAATGCCTCGCTCCTGCAAGCGCCGCTGGTTGAGGGTATATCCGTCTACCAGGTGTTGTTTCAACACCTGCGTGGCCCATTGGCGAAACTGCACACCCCGTTGTGACTTGACCCGATAGCCCACCGAAATAGCCACATCCAGATTGTAGTGGTTTGTATCGTAATTCTTACCGTCAGCGGCAGTTATCCGGAATTTCCGGACAACTAACTCTTCAAGCAATTCACCTTCCTTAAAGATATTACGGATATGTTCAGAGACCGTGCGTTTGTTTTTATCAAACAATGCCACCATCTGCGCCTGAGTCAGCCACACCGTGTCCTGATCCAGAGAGACATCTAACTGCACCTGCCCATCAGCGGATTGAAAAATCTGGATTTGACCACTCATCGTTCGTCCCCTTTAACGATCCCCGCCAATGCAGGCCAATACATCACTACGCCGCCCTAGCCTTATTGCTTGTTAACTCGCCCTTAAAGGCCCGTTGCAACAGGCTGTTAAACAGCGCTTCTGATTTTTCCAGGCTGGCCTGGGCTTGTTGTTTTTGGGCTTGTATTTTCTGAACTCTTTCTAAGTATTGTTTTTGTCTTTCTATTGGTGGATTGAGTATGTTTAAAGATTTAATATCTGTGAAGTTAAGCCCCGCTTTTACTCCACCTTTATCCAATTTACTAAATTGTCGCTCTCCACCAACAGACGAAATATACTCACTTACATAGTACGGATCATACTTATCTTTAAGCCTAATAATGGCAAGGTGCTGATTGATATATGCCTTTCCAATATTCTCGGGAATGACTGCAGTTCGTCCTAAATCAGCTGTTATGGACAATAGAATATCACCAGCATTTACTATTGTTCGTTTTGCCTCTGCACTGTCTGGAGGTTGAACGTATGCTACGTCATCTAGTATTAACTTATTTTTTCCAACATTTTGGATGCGCAAAAATAAGTCACCATTTTCGGAGTAATACTTTGCCCACCCTCTTGAACCACTAGTAAGAAACTCCAGCATCCCTTCTAAACACAGTGAATCCCACCCCTTCGGATTAGTCACAGGATCACCAAACATCTCCAAAAACAGGGATTGGCTGAGTTGGCTGTAGTGGTCGATGAGTTGCTGGTTTTTTTGTCTTAGCTGATCCGCCGCATCCAAAATGGCGGCAATCTTTTGTTGCTCGGCTAGGGGTGGGAGGGGGATTTTGAGCTTTTCCAGTTTTTTCCGAGTAATTCTTTTTCTGGTCGTACCTGTTGTTTGCCCTTCAATATCATGACGAACTTGTGGCGTATTAATCATGTATTGTAAATAACTTTTCGAGTAACTATCTAGCACTCGCAGTATTGCAATATCAACAACCGTTACATACTTTTCCCTCTCATCAAATGGGAATAAGCAACAGCGCCCTAAAGGGTCGGGCATCCTCGCTATTAAGATGTCATTTTTATTCAAGAAAGTGCAGTTAAGCCTTTTGGCTGTTTCAATATTCATAAAACGCTTAGACTTATCTATAAATACTCCATCCCCAATGTCTGCCAACTGAATTAGCCTAACACTGCCCTCTGGGTCTTGGTCCTTGGACTCAACCCAGTCACCATCACTAAACATTGAAGCTACGTTTTTCAGTTCTTGAGAACCCATCACCCCAACAACCCCCTCAACACCCGCAAGGCCCATAGGTTGGGATGAACTTGTGAACCCCAACAATCAATGGGACATGCGGCCACCCATGTTGGGGTTCGTGCCTCACCCCAATCTACGATGAATATCTTTGCGCTCATTTCAGCAACCCTTTCAACAGCCGCAAGGCCTCGCCCCGCTCCACATCCAAGGCCTCTATCTCAGCAATGATCTGCACCGGTGGCGCATATTCCACCTCTTCATAGACAATCTCTTTATAGCGGTTGATGCTGAGGTCCCAGTCGTTGTCTTTGATCTCATCAAAGGGCACGAAAAAGCTTTGCTCGCTGCGGCTGCGCCCCGCCTCTGATCCACCTTCTTGGCCGCGCTGTTTAAAGCGCTGGATGATGTCGGGGATGTTATTTTTCTCATGATCTTCGGGGCTACGCTTAGCCGCTCCCGGCGTCGTGCCTCCCGCGGCATTCGTACTTCCCTGTACGTCATCATCTTGGCTAATGAGAGGAGTTCTCTTGTCATCTAGGCTGTAGCCGTCTGCCTGCATGTCATAAAACCAAACATTGTCGGTGCCGCCGCTATTGGTTTTGGTAAACACCAGGATCGCGGTGCTGACCCCGGCATAGGGTTTAAACACGCCGCTGGGCATGGAGATGACGGCGTCGAGTTTGTGTTTTTCGATAATGGTTTGGCGAATCTGTTTATGCGCCTTGGAGGAGCCGAACAGTACACCATCGGGAATGATCACCGCACAACGGCCGCCGACTTTGAGCATGCGTAACATCAGGCCCAGAAACAGCAGCTCGGTCTTTTTGGTCTTGACGGTTTTTAGCAACGAACCTTCAACGCTGTCGTAATCCAGCGAGCCTTTAAACGGTGGATTGGCGAGAATCAGGCTGAACTGGTCGCGGGCCTCGGCATTGGCTTCGCTAAGGGCGTCAACGCCGATCAATTGCGGCTTGTCAATGCCGTGCAGTTGCAGGTTCATGGCGCCTATACGCAGCATGGTGCTGTCGAACTCGATGCCGGTGTACATGTCGCTGTTGTAGTGGTCACAAAAGGCTTGTTCATGAAACCAGTCGGGGTGATGCTCGTGAACAAATTCACTGGCGGCGACCAGAAACCCGGCACTGCCGCAGGAGGGATCACAGAGGGTATCGGTCTGGGTCGGTTGCATGATCTCGACCATCATCTTAATAATATGGCGCGGGGTGCGGAACTGACCATTTCTTCCGGCGGTGGCGATTTTGGAGAGCAGGTATTCGTATAGATCACCCTTGGTGTCTCTATCATCCATCTGGATTTTGTCGATCATCTGCACCACTTGATCCAGCAGGCGCGGGGTGGGGATCATAAAGGTCGCGCCCTTCATGTATTTGGCAAACACCCCCGCCTCACTGCCGAGCTGTTTCATAAACTCGAAGACACTGAGATTATCAATATCAACTTGGGGCTGGGTGAACAGGGCAAACAGGGTATCGGGATCGCAGTTTTTAAAGCTGTGCCAGCGCAGCTTTTTTTGCGCCTCGCTGTAGATGGCGTGTTGCACCTCGCCGCCGATCATGTGGGCCTTTTTCTCTTCCAGCTGCTGGCGTTCGTCCAACCGGCGCAGAAACAGCAGGAAGGTGAACTGCTCAATCACGGTGAGGGGGTTGGAGATGCCGCCTGTCCAGAAGGCCTCCCAGATTTTATCGACTTGGCTTTTGATTTTTCCTGTTAACATTTACTCTTACTTCCTGAACTTCTATGAACCTAATCGGTGATGTTAGTCGTCTTCGTTGAAGTAGTCGCTATCAAATTGCTTTACCTCGTAAATCTCTTTGCAGGTTACGCCAAGGTTGTGCTCGATCATCAGCTCAGCCAGTTGTTGGCCGTCGACAAGGACCACTTTCATATCTAGTGTATTCACTGCCTCACGGGCGCCAGCGGAGAAATCAGAGGTGGTGATAAACACCCCTTTTCTGGCCCGGCTACGGGTAAGGCTGCCAATGAACTTGTCGATCTCGGGCCGGTGGACGCTGTTTTGCCAGCGTTTGGCCTGAAGGTAGATTGTATCAAGGCCGAGGCGATCTTCTTTGATGATGCCGTCGATGCCGTCATCACTGGTGGCCTGAGTGGCCTGACCGGCCTCTTTGCGCGAACCGCCGTAGCCCATGACAAGCATGAGATTGACAACCAGTTGTTCGAAAAAGTTGGGGCTGACGGCTTTGATAATGGTGATGATCTCATCAGCCAGGGATTTGTTTAGCGCCAGGTGGGCACTGGCGATTTGTTCATCTGGGGTGATATCGCTATCAGCCGACTCTGTATCTGCCTGCTTGCTCTCCTCCACCTTTGTTGGCATGACGAACTCATTGAAGCTTTGAAATTGCTTAAGGTAAGTGTTGTCGATCCGTTCAGGGCATTCTTGCAGGGCTGTGCGGCCTAGCTCGGTAATGCGGGAATGGGCCTTGACGGGGACTTCCAGAAGACCGGCCTTGGCCAGGTAGGTTTTGGCCCAGCCAACGCGATTACGCATGACCGTCTGTTTGCCACTGCTGAGGCGTTGCTTGATCTCCTCTGGAGCGAGCTTGAAGTGTTGGCACAGGACGCTATGAAGTTCGGGCAGTGTGTGCAGTTCGCCGTCTGCCAGTTGCGCAAGCAATGGCCGCATGAGTGTCTGATAATCTGGAATTGCCATTTAAGACCTTGATTTTATTTGCCAACGTGTGGCCGCCCCTTGATTAATCCATTGTGACGAAGGTAGACCATTGAGGCAATGCAATTTCTTACAGGTTGCTGCTTGTCATACTGCACCGTGGCGACCAGAAAAAGATCATTTTAAAGACGGCACTCTCCAGGCTTGCTTGTTCACCATCGCCCTGACGGCGTTTTTAAAATAGTGTGAGATATTTAGACTTCATATTAAGGTCTGGCTTTAACATGGAGAATATTTATGTCCATATGTAAGTTTGAGCACCCTGCTGTCAAACCTATGCAAACTACCGATGTCCTCCGGCGTAGCCTCTGGCCTTCCATTGGTGCATATGGAGCACCCGAGTTGATGCCGGATCGCATCCGACGTGACGGCCAGAGATTCGAGAGGGGTGGTTTTACCTGGCATTGTTACAAGGGGCAGCAATCATCAGCTCGGGGGCATGAGCTGCTGCAATCCCGCAGCGATTAACCCTCTGGCCAAGTGTTTTGGTCTACTCTAGTTGTGACAACAAGCTTGAGACTGATTTTCGCTTGACTAGGTTGTTTTTGTTACTGAGTTGAGGATAGTTTAGTTTAGTCCTTGTCTGTAGGCTGGCGACGGGATACGATTTTAACCACGGAGGGTTTTAATGAAAATTCGCGAACTATTAAACGACTGGATCGAGCACTCCCCTAATGATAAGGCCACTATCAAGCTGCATGCCAACCTGCCTTTGACTCAGGTTGCGCGTATTCAGGCACTGGCTGAGTTGTTCCCTGGCCGAACTCAGGATCAGATCATCACCGAGTTACTTGAGGTGGCTCTGGACGGGTTGGAAGAGGCAATGCCTTATGTGCAAGGCAGCAAAGTGATAACCGAAGATGAGCTGGGTGATCCTGTTTATGAAGACGTTGGCCTGACGCCGCAGTTTCTGGCGCTAACTAAAAAATACTTGCAACAACTGCGCGCTAAACATGAATCGATTTTTTAACCGGGATCAGCAGCAGGTGCGACTGTGAAGGCAGATGATTATGCATGTTCTTATCATTAATTCTGGCAGTTCTTCGCTCAAATTCGCGCTGTTTGATATGGCGCGAGAGACTCTGCTGCTGTCGGGTACGGTGGAGCGCATTGGCGAGGCTGACAGCAACAGTACTTTTCGCTGTTATTCGACCGGTGGCGATGTGACGGAAAAGAAACAACGTTTGCCGGTTACCGATCACCCGGCGGGGCTGGAACAGGTGCTGGCCTATATCGAGACTAAACGGCCGGGAACGATGCAGGCGCTACACGGCATTGGCCATCGGGTGGTTCATGGTGGTGAGCGTTTTCAGGCCGCCAGGCTAGTTGATGCCGAGGTGCTTTCGCAGATGGCTGACATGGTGCCGCTGGCGCCGTTACACAATCCGGCCAATCTAGCCGGCATAAAGGCGATGCAGCGGCTCTGGCCGCGGTTGCCGCAGGTGGCTGTTTTCGACACGGCATTTTTTCGCACACTGCCGGCCCATGCCTATCGCTACGCCCTGCCCAACGCGCTGTATCAGGATCATCAAGTACGCCGCTACGGTTTTCACGGCACCTCGCATCAATATATTTCGCGCCGGGCCACCGAGTATTTGCAGCCACAAAACACTTTACGACTGATCACTCTACACCTGGGCAATGGTGCCAGCGCGGCGGCGATTCGCGATGGGGTCTGCATTGACACCTCCATGGGCATGACGCCGCTCGCAGGTCTGATCATGGGCACGCGTTGTGGTGACATTGATCCTGCGCTGCATTTTTACCTCGCCAGAACACTGGATTTGGATCTCAACCAGATCGAAACCCTGTTAAACCAAAACAGTGGTATGAAGGGGTTGTGCGGTGTCAGCGATATGCGTGAAGTTCATAGGTTGGCTGACCAGGGTGATGCTCGGGCGCAACTGGCGATTGAGATGTACTGTTACCAAATCTGCAAATATATTGGTGCTTATAACATCGCCCTGGATGGACTGGATGCACTGGTGTTTAGCGGCGGCATTGGTGAGAACGATGCTATTATACGGCAAATGATTTGTAACAAACTGTCGGTGTTAGGTGTCTTAGTCAAACAGCAGACAAGTTTGGCAGATGAAACTGACATTATGGACATTGGTGCAACAGACAGCAAAGTAAGGGTGTTGGTGATTAAGACCAACGAGGCGTTGGAGATTGCCCTCCAGACTGTGTCTATTATCGACAATGCGGCAAATGCCACTCTCTAAGACAACAATCAGCTGGACATCCATCCTGTCGCGAGGCGTGGTATTATCGCTGATCTGGTGGATGCTCAGCGATGGTGCGGCTACATCCTGGTGGATAGGCGTGCCGGCAGTATTGCTTGCACTTGGCGCCAGCATTGTGCTGATTCCAATAACCGCTTTCAACTGGTTGGAACTGCTCAGGTTTGCGCCCTTCTTTTTACTACACTCTTTGCTTGGCGGCATTGATGTGGCCCGCCGTGCCTTCCCACGTCGCATCCCCATCGCCCCGATTTCGGTTGAATATCCACTGCGACTTCCACCTGGACCCGCGCAGGTATTTATGGCCAACACGGTCAGCCTGCTGCCAGGCACACTGGTCGCTGGCCTTGATAATAATGTGTTGAACGTGCATGTATTGGCCAAGGAGACAGAATTCTTAACCGAGCTTGAAATAGTCGAGCAACGGGTAGCGCGAATATTCGACACACCTCTAATTGTTTTTAAGCAAGGAGAATAAGATGAAACGATTTAACAATATTCTTTGTGTGGTGGAACCTGGAAAGGCATGTAAACCTGCGCTGGAACGTGCCGTCACACTGGCGGAAAATAACCAGGCGAGCCTGACAGTCGTCAACGTGATAGAGCGAGTTATTGCTGGCATCAGCATGCCTGAAGGGGGTCCCATCTCCGCGGACCTTCAAGACGCGTTGAAAAGCAGTCATGGGCAGCATTTGGAAAACCTGGTTGCCCCTTATCGGCGACGAATGGCGATCCAGACCAAAGTGCTGACAGGCACGCCTTTTCTGGAAACCATCCGCGAAGTGCTGCGCAACAACCATGATTTACTCATCAAAATCCCCGAAACACAGGATTGGCTGGACCACTTGTTCGGCAGCGACGATATGCATCTGCTGCGTAAATGTCCCTGCCCGGTTTGGCTGATTAAACCTCAAGAACCAAAGTCATATCGATGCATTATGGCGGCGGTTGATGTTGATGATACTGAGCCACCGACGGAGCTGAAATTACAACACGCGCTTAACCGACAGATCCTTGAAATGGCCAGTTCTCTAGCATTATCGGATTTCGCCGAGCTACACATTGCGCATGCCTGGGAGGCAATCGGTGAAGGCACAATGCGTGGCGCACTTATGCATACGTCAGAGGAACAAATCATCACCTACGTCGAACAAGTCAAACAGCAGCATTCGATCAGTTTGGATACGATTGTGCATGAAGTGACCAGTCACCTGGGACAGGATGCCCTGGATTATCTCAAACCCCAAACACACCTGGTGAAGGGCGTAGCCCGCAAAGAGATACCAATACTGGCCAAGCAAATTGAGGCCGATCTAATTGTCATGGGCACAGTCGCCCGCACCGGCATCCCCGGATTCATCATGGGCAATACTGCAGAGACCATCCTCAACCAACTCGACTGTTCCGTGCTCGCGATCAAGCCGGCCGGTTTTGTCACTCCAGTCACTTTGGAGGATGGTTGAACAGATGCAGAGCCTTTATCTCGCCCTGGCGCTGTTCCTGCTGTTAAACCTCGGCGCCGGGATGTGGCGCGTGCTACGCGGCCCCACTGCCGCTGATCGCATGCTAGCGGCACAATTATTCGGTACCACTGCAGTGGCAGTGCTGCTGCTGCTGGCGCAGGCATTTGAAGATTCTGCCCTGCGCGATGTGGCCCTGGTATTTGCACTGTTGGCGGCGGTAACAGCGGTGGCCTTTGTCCAACGCGCCTGGCCGGAGCAGGAGAAAAACCATGGGCCTGACTGACCTGCTCTCTGCCGCCCTGCTGATTTTCGGTGGCTTTTTCTTTCTCGCCGGCACCCTCGGCCTGTTGCGTTTTCCCGATGTCTATACCCGCCTGCACGCCCTGACCAAGGCTGATAATGTCGGTCTGGGGCTAATGGTGATCGGCCTGGCAGTGCAGGCGGAATCTTTGGCTGCGGTAAGCAAGTTGATACTGATCTGGTTGTTGGTGCTGCTGGCCGGGGCCAGTGTTGCCAACCTGATCGCCAACAAGGCGTTACAAAAGGGGGTTCGTCGGTGGCAACGGTGACACTGTTGGCCTGGCTATTAGATAGCCTGTTGGGACTGGGTTTGTTGTGGTTGGGCTGGCGTGCGCTGACCTGCGCGGATTTGTTCAAGGCGATCGTCCTATTCATCGCCTTTGGTCTACTGATAGCCTTGGCCTGGGTGCGACTGGACGCACCGGATGTGGCACTAGCAGAAGCGGCTATTGGTGCCGGACTGACTGGTGCCCTGTTGCTGGCAGCGTTGGCGCGATTAACCTCAATAGAGACTGACAAGGTCGCAACAGAACAGGCTGAGGCGACGCCACCAAAACGCCTTGCCTCATGGTTCCCGGCGATTATCATGTTATTCTTCACGGCAGGGCTTGGCTACACGCTTTTATCCCTGTCGCCCTACGCCGCTGGCCTAGCACCAGAGGTTGCCGCCAACCTCGACAGCAGCGGCGTGATCAATCCAGTGACCGCCGTGCTGCTCAACTTCCGCGGCTATGACACCTTGCTGGAGGTGGTTGTGTTATTGCTGGCGCTGCTCGGGGTTTGGTCGATAGGTGGTGCCATCGAGTCCCGCCAGGACAGACCCGGCCCCGTGCTAGATCTCCTGACCCGTCTATTGACACCACTGTTAATCCTGGTAGCGGCGTACCTGCTGTGGGTCGGCGCCCATGCCCCCGGCGGTGCCTTTCAAGCCGGCTCAGTGCTGGCCGCAGCCGGAGTATTGTTGCTATTAGGCGGTTGGCGTCTACCACCCAAATTAACGGCACTGTCGTTGCGGCTGGCGCTGGTGGCCGGCCCCGGTGCATTTATCGCCATGGCGGCGTTTACTCTGCTAATGCAAGGCCAATTGCTTGAATTCCCACCGGCACAGGCAGGTATGCTGATTTTGGTGCTCGAAACAGTGGCAACGTTCTCCATCGGCACAACCCTGACCGCCCTGTTTCTGGGTGGCCGTCCCCAGCATAAGGAAAAACCATGAACAATGTATTATTTTATGCCCTAGTAGGCGTGGGTCTGTTTTCCATCGGACTGTACGCACTAATCATTCAGGCACACCTGTTACGCAAGATTCTAGCGCTCAACGTGATGGGCAGCGGCGTCTTCCTGGTACTGATCGCACTGGCAGGGCGTAGTGGCGAGGCAGCGCCGGATGCCGTGCCCCACGCCATGGTCATCACCGGCATCGTGGTGGCCGTATCGGCTACGGCGCTGGCGCTCACCTTGATGCTAAGACTGGCGGCGGCAACCGGCAGCGCCGAGCTTACCGAAGAGCAATAGGACTCCCATTGATGCCCGTTGTGTTCGCCGACGTCCCCTGGGCTGTCATCCTAATCCTATTGCCATTGGCGGCGGGAATGGGCTGTTTCCTGTGGCCTCGGATAGCCAGGACACTAGCGTCGCTAACTATCATTATGATTGCCCTGTCGGTGATGGGCCTGGCTTGGCAGCTATTGGAAAGCGGTGTCTATCGCCACACTGTGGGGGGCTGGAATGCACCGCTGGGCATTGAGCTGTATGCCGATGGCCTGAGCCTATTCATGCTCGCTGCTACGGCCCTGGTTGGTTGTGGCATCAGCGTTTATTCGACAGCTTATTTCAAACACGAGGATGCCGTCCGCTTCTGGCCCTTGTGGCTGCTACTGCTGGGGGCATTGAATGCCCTGTTTCTTGCAGCCGATATATTCAATCTCTACGTCACCCTGGAATTGATGGGGCTAGCGGCTGTGGTGCTGGCGGCATTACCGGGCAACAAGCATGCCCTCGGCGGTGCAATGCGCTATCTACTGGCGGCATTACTCGGTTCACTGGCTTATCTGCTGGGCGTCGCGCTGCTGTATCACGGTTACGGCAGCGTCGATATTGCGACTCTGGCCGAACGGGTCGAATCCTCCCCACTGATCTGGGCGGCACTGGGGTTGATCGCGGCCGGGCTGATGCTGAAAACGGCATTGTTTCCCCTGCATTTCTGGCTGCCTCCCGCCCATGGCAACGCCCCGGCACCTGTTAGCGCCCTATTGTCCGCGCTGATAGTGAAGGCGTCTTTTTACATACTGTTACGTTTGTGGCTGGAGATCTTTGCTCCTGTGGTTGACGACAGCATAGCCACGTTGCTGGGCTTACTCGGTGCCGCGGCCATACTCTGGGGCTCGGTACAAGCCCTGCGTCAGACTCGTCTAAAGTTGCTGATCGCCTATTCTACCGTGGCCCAGATTGGCTACCTGTTTCTGGCCTTTCCACTCGCGATAGGTACCGGTGTGACGGCCTGGAGCGCAGTCGCCTATCTGGTGCTTTCCCATGCCCTGGCAAAATCAGCCATGTTTCTGGCGGCCGGTAATCTGTTACGCTTTGGCGGCCATGACCGGATTGCCGATCTCGATAGGGTGGTACAGCGCCTGCCGCTGACTGTGATGGCGTTTACCCTGGCCGGTGTGAGCATCATGGGACTGCCACCCAGCGGCGGTTTTATCGGTAAGTGGCTGCTGCTTGAGGCCGCCCTGACACAGGGACGATGGGATCTGGCAGCCGTCATGATCCTCGGCGGCATGCTGGCAGCAGGTTATATTTTCAAGGTGTTGGGCCACGCCTTTACCCAGGCCCCTGTGACACATGAAGCAACTGTGGTCCCTGCCAGCATGGAGTGGGCGGCGCTGCTGCTCGGATTAGCTGCCATTCTGCTGTGCTTTCTGGCAGTGCCCTTATTGACCCTACTTGGCATCGGCAATCCATTTGGCATCAGTGAGCTCAGTCCATGAGCTGGGATGAGTGGATGCCCCTACTGCTACTGGTCAGCTCACTGCTACCCGGTTTACTTATCTTTTTTCTCGCCGAAGAGAGGGTGCGGCTACGCACGGCACTCAATATGGCTGCTGCCTTGGTCAAACTTGTCTTGGTGTGCTGGATGCTGTGGGGGGTCTATCACGGCCATGATTATGAAACACGACTGATGCTGCTGCCAGAGCTGGAGCTGGTATTGCGGGCTGGGCCACTAGCGCTGTTTTTCGTCACCCTATCGGCGATATTGTGGTTGGTGACGACAGTCTATGCCATCGGCTACCTCGAGGGGGCGCCCCACCGTAGCCGTTTCTTCGGATTTTTCAGTCTCTGTGTCACAGCCACCGTTGGCGTCGCCCTGGCTGGCAACCTGATCACCTTTCTGTTGTTCTATGAATTGTTGACCTTGTCCACCTATCCACTCATCGTCCATCGAGGCACCGAGGCTGCCCGCCGCGCTGGTCAATCCTATCTGGCCTACACCCTCTTTGGCGGCGCCCTGCTACTGCTGGGCACGGTCTGGCTCTACACCTTGACCGGCACACTGGAATTTACGCCCAAAGGCTTCGTCTCGACCCTGGCGGAAACAGATCATCCCGTCCTAATCATTATCTTTATCCTGATGATTGCCGGCCTGGGAGTAAAGGCGGCGCTGGTGCCACTGCATGGCTGGCTACCACAGGCCATGGTTGCACCGGCACCAGTCAGTGCCCTGTTACATGCGGTGGCCGTGGTCAAGGCCGGCGCTTTCGGTATCATCCGCGTGGTGTATGAAGTGTTTGGGGTGGAATTTTCCGCTGTTCTGGGAGTTGCCGGACCGCTGGCGGCGCTGGCAGCGTTTACAATTATCTACGGCTCCCTGCGCGCCCTGTTCCAGGATGACCTGAAGCGCAGACTGGCCTTCTCTACCGTCAGTCAGGTCTCCTACATTACCTTAGGCATCGCCATCGCCGGTCCTATTGCCGCCATTGGTGGCGTGGTGCATCTGGTGCACCAGGGTGTGATGAAGATTACCCTGTTCTTCTGCGCCGGCAATCTGGCCGAGACCCTAGGCATTCATAAAGTCAGTGAAATGAACGGTGTCGGCCGACGCATGCCCTGGACCATGGCCGCCTTCACCATCGGCGCCTTCGGCATGATTGGCGCGCCGCCAATTGCCGGTTTCGTCAGCAAATGGTATCTGGGCCTGGGCGCACTGGAGGTAGGCCAGGACTGGGTGCTACTGGTGCTGGCCGGCAGCAGTCTGCTCAACGCCGCCTATTTCCTGCCGATTCTGCATCGTGCCTGGTTCTGCAAACCACTAGGGACATGGCCGAACGAACACAACTTCGGTGACAAAGAAACCGCCTGGTCATTGTTATTACCACCGCTGTTAACCGCAGCTCTGGCCCTGGCCGCGGGTCTGCTGGCCTTGCTTCCCTTTAGTCCGCTGGCATGGGCAAAGCTGATCGCAGTACGGGAGTTTTATCAGCCATGAATGGTGAAAGCTACGCCACTGCCCTTTGGCTTGTAATAGTCTGGCCCCTTCTGCTTGCCATTCCGGCGCTTCATTCGCGCCTGCCATTACCTCGCCACCTGGCCATTATCCCTGCAGTCGTGTTGATTTCTCTTCCTGCCGATATCTCCCTGATCCTGCCCTGGCTATTGTTTCAAACCGAGCTTGCCTTTACCGAGGAGGTCCGCTGGCTACTGCTGATGTCAGTTGCAATCTGGCTCACGGCCGCGACCATGACAAAGCCATCGCGCAACGATCCTGATGAAAGCCGCTCCACCACCTTCTTCCTGCTGACCATGACGGGAAACCTGGGCGTCATTCTGGTAACTGACCTGGTGGGGTTTTTCAGCTTTTCGACACTGATGGGCTACAGCCTTTACGGGCTGTTGATCCAGGGGGGCGATGTTGAGGTAAGGCGTGCCGGCCGCCTCTATCTGATGTTCCTAATTATTGCCGATCTGCTCCTGTTTGAAGCACTACTACTTGCTGCCTTTAGCAGCGAAACCATGCAATTCGATGCCGTACGCGATGCGATGACCGGGGCAACTGCATCGCAGCTGTATGTCTGGCTCATAGTTATCGGCTTTTCACTTAAAGCCGCTGTATGGCCGACCCACCTGTGGCTGTTGGTCATATTTAATTCAGCCAGGCCAGCCACAACCCTGTTGCTGGGTGGTGTACCGATAGCCATGGCATTGTTTGGCGCTGTTCGCTACTTGCCACTGGGGCAACAAAACTTTGATGTTTTGGGGCTGACGCTAACCATATTTGGCGTGACAATCATGCTATATGCAGTGTTCAGGCTTTTCACGGGTAAACATCCAAAACGGTTGCCAGGCTGGAGCAGCGTGGCAATCACTGGCTTGTTTGTCACCACACTAGGGGCAGGATTGTCCGACCCAGTGCTATGGCGTGCCTATGAGCATTTTGTTTACCCTTTCATTGCAACAACAGGAATTTTGTTAGCCGTACTAATCATCGCTACCTTGCAGTCCCAGATGACCGAGGATTCCTCTGTATCAGTTTTTAAACATGCAAATTCGTTTAACCTTTGGATAAAACCATGGATATCCATGCTGCAACGCTGGAGCATGGATAGCTTGCTTCTGGCTCAGTCAGTCCGACATAGTTCATGGGATATACCGCAAAAACAATATCAGCGTATTTCAGACAGAAAACCCTCAGGGCGCTTTTTCAACGGTTGGCCCGCCAAAATCACACTGTTTGTTTTACTGGGATTGGCACTGGCCTGGCTGGCGGTATGATGTAAAGTCGGAACGGATAACGACTTGGCAAATGCCTTTATTGCAGGCCAGCGATTACAAAAAATGAAATCAACGACTATGGACTGAAAGTCGCACCGCGAGGAAGCAATGTATCGCTACGCGATGTATTCATATCAAAATACAAAAGTCTTGCACTAAAGTGCATAGTTTTGACTAGCGCATTGGGACAATAAAAAATGGATAAAACATCCCTACCACCCACGTCGAATAAAGACAGAATCGACCTATCGACGCGCATCCACCAATGGGTGTTAATCGTCCTCCAACTCATCATGGCGGTGGAATTGATATTGGTGTTCCGTGAGGGTCAGTGGATAAACGCCTTCCTGGTGATGGCAATCATGGCCGTTACCCTAGCGCCTGCAGCCCTGGGGCGACGGTTTCGAGTGGTCATCCCGCCCGAGTTTCAACTGCTGGCTGTCTTGTTCGTGTTCGCGGCACTGTTCCTGGGTGAAATCCAAAGCTACTACGTGCGGATCTGGTGGTGGGACATTGCCCTGCATACCAGTTCCGGACTGCTGATGGGAATACTCGGCTTTTTGCTTGTCTACGTACTCAATGAAAGTGCACGCATTGATATGAATATGCGGCCACGTTTTGTCGCCTTTTTCGCATTTATATTCGCTGTGGCGGTCGGTGCCTTGTGGGAAATCTTCGAGTTCAGCATGGATCAGTTCTTTGGCACCAACATGCAGAAACCCATGTTCGACGACCCCTCTGGACTCACCGACACCATGTGGGACATGATCGTCAACACCCTGGGTGCCCTGCTGATCTGCGCCCTAGGCTGGAGGTACATGGTCCGCCGCAAACAATCATTCATTGAGGCCTGGATTAATAAATTTATCGAACGCAACCCGCACTTGTTTCGGTTGTAATTGTTAAGCAGGATTCAGACACCTGAGCGAGCGAAAGTAAAACAATATGCTTTTCCTCATGCCCCTGCTGGCAACACAGCTTCCAGTTATACAGCTGGATAACGACAACATAAACATTCCCGTCTAAGACTGAAGATCACCACAATTATCGAACAAATATCCAACAATACTATGCGTACAGTTTACCTGCCTAAGAATCATCGAAAATAATTTACAATAATTAACAAATAATCGTCATGTTGTTCCGTCATCAGGCCGATGAGCATAAAACAGTCTCATTTTTACTGATTGATGAGAAGCCTTGATATGAACGATGTAAACAAATCAATGACGGATGAAGTGACAACGAATCCACCCCGTCATTGGGTGGATGTGATTCACAGCCCCAGAATAGCCTGGGTGATTCTATTCATGTCTCTACTGGTGACCCTGGCGGCCTGGCAGCTCTCATCAAGTTATGCCGAAAACCGCACGCGTGACCGTTTTGATTTTCAGGTAGAAGAAGCTCAGCTGGCCATCAAAAAACGCATGCTGGATTATGAACAGATGCTGCGTGGCGGTGTGGGGCTATTCAACTCGGCGCAAGTTGTCAGCCGTTCCATGTGGCATGAATATATCAACACGCTTGAGATCAACCGGCACTACCCTGGTGTGCAGGGGGTTGGTTTTTCGCGTTGGATTACGGCCGCGGAACGACAGGGGCATATCGATTCCGTCAGAAATGAAGGCTTCCCCGGCTATACTATCAAGCCTGAAGGTAAACGGCAGCACTATACCTCCATCGTCTATCTGGAACCATTCGATGACCGTAACCAGCGTGCTTTTGGTTATGATATGTATTCCAATGAAATTCGTCGTGAGGCGATGTCGCTCGCTCGGGATACAGGTGAAGCGGCACTCTCGGGCCGGGTAACTTTGCTGCAGGAAACCAATAAAGATATCCAGCCGGGATTTCTGATGTATCTGCCCGTCTACCACCACCCGGTCAACACCCTGGAAGAACGGCGCGCCGAACTAATCGGTTTTGTTTACAGCCCATTCCGTATTCGCGACCTAATGCAGGGTATTCTGGGCGCCGGCTTGCCGGAACTGGATTTTGAAATTTACGACGGCGATGCAGTTACCACAGAACAGTTACTCTACGACTCTACCAGCAATATTAATCAGCAATCACAACAGCAGCGTCACCACCTCGCGAAAACGGAACAGTTGCACATTGCCGGACGCACCTGGAGCATTTATTTTTCACCAAACAAGGCCTTCGAATCCGCCAACGAAATCAGCCAACCTCTCATGATTGCAGTCGGCGGTGTTATCATTGACCTGCTCTTGTTCTTTATCATACTCTCGCTGACCAGGTTGCGGCATAAGGCGCAACAATTGGCGAGAGAAATGATCAAACAGATGGGTGAACGTGAACAGCATTTCAAAGCCATTGCCGATACTGCAAATGACGCCATCGTCTCTACCAACAAGACTGGAAATATCACCTATTTCAACAAGACAGCGCAGAATATTTTCGGTTACAGCACCGCTGAGGCACTTCACCAACCTATTGCCATATTGATGCCCGAGAAATTTCGAAGTCAACACAATCAGAAGTTCGGCAGTTTCATCTCAGGCGATGGCGATGGTGCTAACCTTATCGGTAAAACAATCGAACTCGTCGGTCTACGTAAGGATGGTTCTGAGTTTCCTCTGGAGCTTTCTCTGGCGACCTGGCAGGTAGGTGGCGTGCCCAATGTCAACGCCATCATTCGAGACATCACCGAACGCAAAAAAATCGATCGTATGAAGAGCGAGTTTGTTTCTACAGTCAGCCATGAACTGCGTACCCCTATGACCTCGATCCGTGGCTCGCTGGCGCTGATTGCCAACGGTGTCTGTGGCGAAGTCCCCGGTAAGGCACTTGATCTGCTGGATGTGGCAATCCGTAACATCGAACGCCTTAACCGTCTCATCAACGACATCCTCGATATCGAGAAGATCAAATCTTCACAATTACAGCTGAATATTAATCGTCATGAAATCGGCGCGCTGTTGCATCAGGCCGTCGAAACAAATTTTTCCGCTGCCGACGTGATGCAAGTGCAACTTCAGCTTGGCGACTATACCAACCAATCAATCAACGTTGATATTGATCGTTTTATGCAAATCATGACTAACTTAATTACCAACGCCGTTAAATTTTCACAGCCAGGGGGGACGGTTCTCATCGATGCGAGCAGCCATGAAGGTAAGATCAGGTTCTCCGTAAACGATCATGGTCCCGGTATAGCAAAAGAATTCCAGGAACGAATTTTCGGCAAATTTGCCCAGGCCGATTCCTCCGATACTCGTTCCAAGGGGGGCACCGGCCTTGGCTTGAGTATTGCCAAGTCGCTGACGGAAAGATTGGGTGGCACGATTGGATACCATAGCGAAGCTGGTGTTGGAACTCGTTTCTACTTCGATCTACCTGTCGCGACTGATATCGCTGTGAAAGGTGAGAGTAACTAGTAAGCCAGCCCGACTGGTCGCGCTGGATAGCCTGTGCCAGTGCGCATTAACTTCTGCCGTTAACTATTACAGTAGTGGCTCAGAAAAATCCTCAAAATAAAACCAGGGAACTTCTGAACAAGTTCCACATTTTTTAGAAAACACCTAAAAACAGGTAGTTCTACCTTGCCTGCTAGATGTTTTCTGCCCATCTGGCAGGTTTCAGGGGCAATACGTCTATGAAATAGCCAGTTCCTTCCTGGCCATGTACAAATTCGATAATGCAAACAACGTAAAAACCTGGACTGCATTTTTTTCAAGCCTTTGTAGCGAACTTTTCGATAGCCCCATAAGTGCTTGATCACACCAAAGGCATGCTCAACACGTGATCGCGTTCGATTGCTCTTGCGATTGAATGAACGATCCGCACAATTGAGTTTTTGCCTCGCTTGGCTTTTCGATTGATACGCCACGTCACATCTTGCGCTTCGCTGAGGATCAGACCTTGCTCTGACATATATTGCTCAGTGACTCGGAATAGTTTTTTCGTTAAGGAACCTCTGATTAAGTCTGGGCGAAAAAGATTGAGAGTCAAAACATTCAAATTCGAGGCGAAAATCGCACGTAATAGCCAGCTATTGCGAATATTTACAACGAAGAAGTTGGATGTTTTGGACTCAATATTATCGTTCATGACTTGATCAGAGGTTCCTTAACTCATGGGCTTCAAGAAGATGGCGAAAGCGCAGAATTGTGCTTTCATCAGGGATGCTATTCAATCTGACTTGGGCAAAACAACGCATGGCTTCTATGTCGTACAAGCTATCCTCCATCGCCGGGTCACTGAGCTGATACCACTGTTGCATGAAGTAAATTCTCAACTTCGTCTCAAGCGCCGTTGGCGGACGGCCAGCGGCCTGCCTTTGGGTAATGCTCACGAATGGGTTTGAGTAGCAACTTCCAGGGCAAGATAGCACCCAGCTCGGATAAGAACTTTTCCTTGCGCGTGGCTTTCTTCTTCGGCTGATATTCCAGGTCTGAAAAGTTACTTTGTTTCATTTCGTTATGCTCAATTTGTTGCCTGTCCACATTATCTCAAGTTCTGGGACCTATGCAGAGCTTCCCTAGAATTCTGAACCTGCCAAAAGTAATGGCATGCAGTTATCCCGCGCAGCAGCCCCCGTTCGATAACGCTACGCACCTAGGGTCTGTTGTCCGCACTCCAGCTAGAACGGCTACACGACATTCAGCCATCAAACCAACAACCACCGGATATCGTTATCCTCTAATCCACATAACCACTTGGTTTGTATTAATAGGGTTTGTAAAACAACCACACATACTTGAATTATATCGGCTATATTCAGGCCTATAAGGATTACAAACACAGCCATAAAACAAGGAGACACATCACATGACAGACAAGAAAAAGTTAACTACCAATGCTGGATGCCCGGTTGCTGACAACCAGAACGTGATGACCGCTGGGCCACGCGGCCCACAGCTGTTGCAGGATGTCTGGTTCCTTGAAAAACTCGCCCACTTTGACCGCGAGGTGATCCCTGAACGGCGTATGCATGCAAAAGGTTCTGGTGGCTATGGAACCTTTACGGTCACACATGACATCAGCCAGTACACGCGCGCCAGTATTTTTTCCAAAGTCGGCAAGAAGACTGACTTGTTTGCCCGATTTACCACCGTGGCTGGTGAGCGAGGTGCGGCCGATGCCGAGCGGGATATTCGCGGCTTTGCGGTCAAATTCTACACCGATGAAGGCAACTGGGATCTGGTCGGCAATAACACCCCGGTATTTTTTCTCCGTGACCCGTTGAAATTCCCTGATTTAAACCACGCCGTGAAACGCGATCCGCGCACCAACATGCGCAGCGCAAAAAACAACTGGGATTTCTGGACCTCACTACCTGAGGCACTGCATCAGGTTACTATTGTCATGAGTGATCGCGGCATTCCCGCTAGCTATCGTCACATGCACGGTTTTGGCAGCCACACGTTTAGTTTCATTAATGCCAAGGACGAGCGTTACTGGGTCAAGTTCCACCTGAAATCGCAACAGGGCATCAAGAATCTCAGCGATGCCGAAGCAGAGGCGCTCATCGGCAAGGATAGAGAAAGCCACCAACGCGACCTTTACGACAGCCTGGAAAAAGGCGATTTTCCCAAATGGACCATGTGCGTGCAGGTGATGCCAGAACAGGATGCGGCCAAAGTCCCCTACAATCCATTTGACCTGACCAAGATATGGCCTCACAAAGATTACCCGTTGCAGGAAGTGGGTGTAATGGAGCTGAACCGCAACCCCGAAAACTTCTTCGCGGAAGTCGAACAGTCAGCCTTCAATCCCGCCAGTGTTGTGCCGGGCATCGGCTTCTCTCCCGACAAAATGTTGCAGGGACGTCTGTTCTCCTACGGTGATGCACAGCGCTACCGCCTGGGCGTCAATCACCACCTCATTCCGGTGAATGCGCCACGTTGCCCTGCACACAGTTACCACCGCGATGGCGCGATGCGCGTCGATGGTAATCACGGCGGCACGCTGGGCTACGAACCAAATAGCTACGGCGAATGGCAGGAGCAGCCCGACTTTAGCGAGCCTCCACTAGGCCTGGAAGGTGCGGCTGATCACTGGAACCATCGCGAAGATAGCGATTACTACTCCCAACCCGGCTCACTTTTCCGACTGATGACAAAGGCGCAGCAGAAGATATTATTCGAGAATACGGCACGCTCTATCGGTGATGCGCCACATGAGATTAAAACCCGTCATATCAGCAACTGCATGAAGGCTGATCCAGCCTACGGCGAGGGTATCGCCAAAGCATTGGGGATTAAGCTGAGCGATATTCCAGCCTAGACGAACTAACAGCTAAAGGGTTCATCTGTCCCCGAGGACGGCTGAACTATAGACTTATCAAGTTTTATGCTCACAGAGAGTAAAGCGACATGAATTTTTTATTTTTAATACTCGGCGTAATCCTGCTCACCGTTGGCGGTGAAGCCCTAATTCGCGGCGCGTTAGCGGTATCCCAGCGCCTCGGTGTATCGCCATTGTTAAGCGGTCTTGTCATCGTAGGCTTCGGCACCTCAGCGCCAGAGTTGGTGGTCTCTGTCGATGCGGCGTTAAATGGACAACCTGATATCGCCATTGGCAACGTGGTGGGTAGTAATATCGGCAATATTTTGCTGATTCTAGGCCTCTGCGCTCTGATCACGCCGCTGACGGTCAAGCCATTGGCACTGCGCCGCGACGCTGCCACGGTAGTCGCAGCGAGCCTATTATTTCTGGTTTTGGTTTTTCTAGGAGGAAGCGCACTGGGGCGTGTGGACGCGGCAATTTTGTTGGTCGCCTTAATGTCGTACCTGGCGTGGGCCTATTGGAGTGAGCGCTACCACGCCGCCCCTTCTGGCGAACTTCACAAAGCCGAAGCTGAAGAACTCACCGCATTGCCGAAATCAGTTGGATGGATTATCGCGGCAGTCTTCATTGGTTTGCTGCTGCTAATTTCCGGGTCACAAGTGCTGCTTATGGGGGCGGTTGGTATTGCACAGCACTTTGGAGTGTCCGAGGCGGTGATTGGCTTAACACTGGTCGCAGTGGGCACCTCCCTGCCAGAGCTTTCAATTTCGGTCATTGCAGCGCTGCGTCGGCACACCGATGTGGCGGTTGGAAATATACTTGGTAGCAATATCTTTAATTTGTTGGGAATTCTAGGTGTATCCGCTTTGCTTCAACCGCTGCCGGTTCACGCAAGAATTCTGCAATTCGACCAATGGGTCATGCTGGCAACGGCTATTCTGGTGCCACTTTTCCTATATTCAGGGCGTCGCATAAGCCGACTTGAAGGTGGAATTCTTCTGGCTGGCTATGGACTTTACATTGGCCTAAGCCTGACTAAATTCAGTTAATGACAAAACATTAGTTCCACAACAGCGCACACTTTGGCAAGGAAAAAACATTATGACGACCACAATCGAACCCCTGGACCCTGAACAACTGCGCAAGATCGATGCTTATTGGCGTGCGGCCAATTATCTTTCCGTGGGCCAAATCTATCTGCTCGATAATCCCCTGCTCAAACAGCCGCTGAAAAAAGAGCACGTAAAACCGCGCCTGCTGGGCCACTGGGGCACCACCCCCGGACTGAATTTTATCTACGCCCACTGTAACCGCATCATCAAGGACCATGACCTGAACATGATTTACATCGCTGGCCCGGGCCATGGCGGCCCCGGTCTGGTGGC
>Ga0316209_1001535_pt1 | contig 23214 bp, 14 predicted proteins | sample 6monopyrite_MG_FD_204945 | JGI IMG/M metagenome (GOLD analysis project Ga0316209, IMG submission 204945) | Microbial mat bacterial communities from mineral coupon in-situ incubated in ocean water Damariscotta River, Maine, United States -... | ecosystem: Environmental > Aquatic > Marine >...
TAACCCAACACCAGTTAAGGAGGCATTTTTTATAAAATTTCTACGTTTCATGTGCTTAAAATTAAATAATACTTACTTTTTTTGAGTTTTTATAACCAAACCATAGTATATATGAATAGCAAACTATGATGAAAAGTAATGCGGTTTTAAATCCTATTTGGTCTGTTAAATAGCCGTAAAATGGTGGGATTAAAGCACCACCAACGATTGCTGTGCATAACAATCCTGAAGCTTTAGGCTTTAATTCTCCAAGGCCATCAATAGATAATGTAAATATGGTTGGAAACATAATGGAGTTAAACAACCCAACTGCCAAAATACTCCACATGCTTACTAGGCCAGTTGTGTTAATTGAGATTACTATGAGAATAATTGCAATCGTGGCAAATATGCCTAAAACTTTTCCTGGTTTCATGATTCGTGTTAAATAGGAACCAACAAAACGACCAATCATGGCGCCAGACCAATAAAACGTTACAAATACACCAACAATGGCTTTATTATCATTTTCTATTAAACCAGAATTAAGAATGCCTTCAGCAATAGATTTCATTAAGCCATTTTCTTTAATGACTTCTACTAAATTCATATCAAGAAAATAGTTAACCAAATAACTCCCAATGGCTACTTCGGCACCTACGTAAAAGAAAATACCTAAAACGCCTAGCATTAAATTTTTGTTTTTAAGTGCTTTAGCATAAGTTCCTGTTTGGGTTTCACTTATCATTTTTGGTAATTTTGCGAATAGAAAGATTACCGCAATTAGACCAATAAATAAGGCCAACCCTAAAAAAGGCAGTTGTACTGCTGAGGCTTCTGAAGCTAAATAAGCATCCTTCGCAACTCCTGTTAAAGCTGCAATTTCATCTTCAGTTTTAATGGTATCGCTTAAAATAAATAACGCACCAACTGCTGGAGCAATAGCTGTTCCTAAAGAATTGAAGGCTTGGGATAAATTTAATCTACTGGATGCGCCATCTTCACTGCCTAAAACAGCAACAAAAGGATTTGCAGCAACCTGTAAAATGGTCATGCCTCCAGCTAAAATGAAGTAGGCTAACATGAAAATTCCAAAAACGCGATAAGAAGCCGCAGGATAAAACAATAAACAACCAGTTGCCATCGTTAATAAGCCAAGAATAATACCTTTTTTGTACCCAATTTTAGATAAAATGTAACTTGCTGGAATAGACAACAAGAAATAAGCTCCAAAAAAAGCAAATTGCACTAAACCTGCTTGAAAGTAGGTTAGTGTAAATAGCTCACGAAGTCGTGGAATTAAAGAATCTACCAAAACTGTTATAAATCCCCAAAGGAAGAACAGTATGGTTAGTAGAATAAAAGAAGAACGGTAGGAGTTTGGTTGGTTCATGTTTCTAATTTATTGTTATTTCATCCACAAACAACCAGCTTCTACCATCATGTTCATAACCTAAATGCCATTGAGGTAAAACGCCTAATTTTTTTGCGATAATTTTTACATAGCGATAATTTGCATTTAACTGTTTAAATTCCACATTTTTTATATCAACTTCATCAGATGGTGTTATGTCTTCGAACTTATAGTTTCCTATGGATTTAAAGTTTTTTCCATCATTGGAAACAAGGCATTCCACTTCAGTTGGATAAAAAATCCACGAACGTTGGTCTTTTAGAAAGTTTACTGAGATGTTATTAATCGGTTTTTCACTTCCTAAATCAACAGTAGCGATTAAGTCTTCATCAAAAAAGCCTTGCCAAGTGCCAGTCCTAAAATCCCTAGTTCCTACAATACCATCAATTAACGCATCATTACCTCCAGCATTATATTGGTTGGCGTATTCAGTTTCCAATTTAATAGAAATATTTGGGTCTATTTTATAGAATTGTGTTTCTATAGTGGCACTTTTCATGGCATTTTTCTCAGAATATACACTTAATTTATTTGGTTCAGAAATTGAAAAAGGTGTTTCATACTTTTTATAGTCATCTTCTCCTAATTTGTAGAATATTGCTGCGCTTTTATCTACATTCTTCAAAACCACTTCGGTTTCATCTTTAAACGCCACATTACCTTTTGCAATAAATGGAGCAGGAATTATTAAATGGTCTATTATTTCGGTTTTTGGTTCGTGACCTTCTTTTGTTCCCCATTCTGATGGTTGATTTGTCATTTGGAATTCTAGAACACCTCCATCAACAAGCTCGTTATGATAAATAAATGTTCGGTCAAGTGATTTCCCGTTTAAAGTTGCAAATTCAATATATTTATTAGTGCTACTAACATCATGAGCCACTATGGTAAATTGTTTGCCATTCTCTAAATTGATGGTCGCTTTAGGAAACAATGGCGTCCCGATAATATATTGGTTGGATGCTGGAGTTACCGAATAAAAACCCATAGAACTTAAAATGTACCAAGCACTCATTTGTCCGCAATCTTCATTTCCCGAAATTCCGTCAGGCGTATTCTTATATAATTCGGTTAAAATTTGAAATACTTTCTCTTGCGTTTTATGTGGTTTATTAACGAAGTTATATAAGTAAGCCATGTGGTGACTTGGTTCATTACCATGAGCATATTGCCCAATTAAACCGGTAATATCTGCTTGGTCGCGTCCAGAAGTTTCAGCTTCTGCTGTAAATAATTCATCCAGATTTTCTTCGAGTTTGTCTTTGCCACCAAGCAAATCCATAAACCCTGAAATATCTTGTGGCACATAAAAGCTGTATTGCCATGAGTTGGCTTCGGTGTAATTAAAATTGACTTCATAAGGGTCGAAAGGAGCAAACCAAGTATTACGAAAGCGACCTCTCATAAACTGGGATTCTGGGTCGAAAATATTTTTGTAGTATTGCGCACGTTGGATATAGGTTTTGTAATCACCCTCTTTTTCTAGGGCTTTTGCCATTTGCGCAATGGTCCAATCGTCATAAGCATATTCAAGTGTTTTAGACACCGATTCACTTTCAAATTCTACAGGAATATAACCAATAGATTTGTATGATTCCAAGCCTAATTTATCTTGATTGGCCGAATGTTTCATGGCTTCAAACGCTTTGTCAACATCATAATCTCGTAAACCTTTTAAATACGCATCTGCAATAACAGGGACTGCATGATAGCCAATCATGCAACCTGTATAACAGGCGGACAAATCCCAAATAGGCATGATGCCACCTTCGTCATATTTCGCTAAAAATGTGTTGATAAAATCGTTGGTTCTGTCCTGTTCAATAATGGTGTACAATGGATGCGCAGCTCTGTAAGTGTCCCAAAGTGAAAATACTGTGTAGTAATCGAAATCTTGGGTTTCGTGAATTTTTAAATCCATCCCTCGATATCTGCCATCGACATCTTGATAGAGGTTTGGAGCGATACTTACATGATACATCGAGGTGTAGAAGTTGGTTTTATAATCATCATTATCGCTTTCTACCACAATTTTTTCGAGTTGTTGTTCCCAAGCGTTTTGAGCTTGGGTTTTAATATCTTCAAACGATTTTCCGTCCAATTCTTCTCGTCTGTTTTTGCGAGCACCTTCTTCATCTACTGGTGAAATACCAATCTTAATTTCTAATGTTGTATCCTCTGAAGCATCAAATTCAAAAGCAGCTTTTACTTTTTTTCCTTCATTAACATCATTTAAAAACGTCATACTTTTAAAAGGCCTAGAAAAGACCATGTTATAAAACAAATATTGATCTGTTGCCCAAGCTTTTGAGTGTCTGTGACCACCAATTTCGGTATTAGAATACACATTTACTTTGGAATCTAGCACTTCGTCGCGATGTTCCAAATCTAATATTACAATCTGTTTTGAGCTTTCTAAAAACTCATATTTATGAATGCCACTTCGTTTTGAAACGGTAAGTTCTACGTCAATTTCTGTTGAATCTAAATGTACCTTGTAATAACCAGGTTTAGCCACTTCATTGTCATGACTAAAATATGCTTTGTAACCTTTTTTTCCATCAGCTCCATTGTTAAAAATAACTTCGTTTGTTGGCATCAATAAAATATCGCCATAGTCAGAAACTCCTGTACCGCTTAAATGCGTGTGTGAGAAACCGTAAATATAGCTATCGGAATAGTGATAGCCAGAGCAACCATCCCAACCATCCAATCGTGTATCTGGAGACAATTGCATCATGCCAAAAGGCAATGTTGCTCCAGGATAGGTGTGACCATGGCCTCCAGTACCAATAAATGGATTGACATAGGAAGTTAATGATTTGTCCTTTTTGACTGGATTAAGATTCGTTTTTTTAGAGCAACCAACAACAATAAATGATATTGCTAAGCAATAAAAGAGATGTTTCATAAATGGATTAACTAAATAGAGGCAGAAAGATAATAAAACTTAACTAATCATTTAATAAAATGGCAAGGTTAAAAGAAATGGGATATGTCAGTTTTTTTAGAAAAAAGCCCAGTATTGAAAACTGCCATATTTTCAGTTAATAAATCATTTTAAACCGTTGATATTGTTAATGTTTGCTAAAAGGTTTAAAAAATAGAGGTTTTGGAGTTATTTTTGTATTAAAAGGAAAAGGAAAAGGAAAAGGAAAAAAGAAAATGATAAAGTGGTTAATTTTTATTGCAATTTATGCAATAGTAGATTTTTATTCTTTTCAGGCAATTAAAACGGTTACCAAAAATAGTTGGATCCATTATCTACATATTTTGGTATCTGTTGTTGTTGTGGGAAATTTTATTTACCAATTTACACAAGCTAGCGACGGAAGGGTATTATCTCCCGAAAAAAGTTATGCCTTTGGTTTTTTGCTTACGATTTTGGCATTAAAGATTGTGATTGTTCCTATCATGTTTAGTGAAGATGTTTTTCGAGGCATTGTAGGGCTTTATAATAAGGTGTTTTCATCAAACGACACGTTTCATTTACCATCACGCCGAAAATTTGTTAGTCAGCTGGCTTTAGGTCTTGCGGCTATACCATTTACGTCCCTACTTTATGGAATGTACAAAGGTAAATACAACTTTAAAGTACTAAAATATACCTTGTATTTTGAAGATTTACCCGAAGCCTTTGATGGCTATAAAATTACCCAAATTAGTGATATTCATAGTGGTAGCTTTGATAATAAAGAAAAGGTTTCTTATGCAGTAGATTTGATTAATGTGCAGCAATCGGACGCTATTTTGTTTACTGGTGATATGGTTAATAACAAAGCAACCGAAATGTTACCATGGAAAAATACTTTTAAGAAGTTAAAGGCAAATGATGGTATATATTCTGTTTTAGGAAACCATGATTATGGCGATTATGTAGATTGGGATTCAGCTGAAGAAAAACAACAAAATTTAGAAGATTTAAAAAGTATTCAAAAAGATATAGGGTTTGATTTAATGCTTAATGAAAGCCGATTTATTGAAAAAGAAGGACAACGTATAGCTATTGTAGGTGTTGAAAACTGGGGAGCTGGAGGTTTTAAAAAGGCAGGCGATTTAAATAAAGCAAAAGCACAAGTTGATTCGAATGATTTTAAAATACTGTTAAGCCACGACCCATCGCATTGGGAAAAACAAGTAATTGGTGACGACTACCATTACCATTTAACATTAAGCGGACATACACATGGTATGCAGTTTGGCATTGAAATTCCTGGATGGATTAAATGGAGCCCTGTTAAATGGCGTTACAAATATTGGGCTGGAATTTATAAAGAGGCTGGCCAATATATTAACGTAAATCGCGGCTTTGGTGTTTTAGCATATCCAGGACGTGTTGGGATTTGGCCAGAAATAACAGTAATAGAGCTAAAAAAAGGCACAAATAATGTGTAATAGTAAGGAAATGCTATATTTACTATAAAAATGTTTATTTTTATAAATAAGTCATAGTGAACTTAATAGAATACTTGATTTAAAGCATAGTATAAAAAAAATACGTAGGTTTGTATAAGCACATTTGATTTAAAACTTTAAAGTATGTCAAAGTTTGGTGAATTAATAGATGTAAATATTCCAGTTTTGTTGGATTTTTTCACAGAATGGAACGAACAGTCTGTATCAATGCATGCAGTTTTAAGAGACGTAGCAGCAGCTTTAGGTGATAAAGCTAAAGTTATTAAAATTGATGTTGAAAAAAACAAAGATCTTGCAGAGGCCTTACGTATTAAAGGATTACCTACTTTAATCATCTACAAAAACGGTGAGATGAAATGGCGCCAAAGTGGTGAGCAAGACGCTAATACCTTAATTGGTCTTATTCAGGAATACGTTTAAATACAAATCCTTTTTCTGTAAAATATTCCAATGCCTTTGGAAGTACATACGTCATATTTTTAGAAGCTTTAATACTATCATGTAATACAACTACACTTCCAGAATCAGCATGATTTATAACGTTATTTAAACAGCTTTCTTGGGTTTGTGAGTTATCCCAATCAACCGAAAGTACGTTCCACATAACAATTTTATAATCTAATTCTTGAAGTTTTTTAATTTGCTTAGGTGTTATTTGGCCATAAGGAGGTCTGAATAATTTCTGATTTCTGATTTCTGATTTCTGAAATTGGGTATTAATAACCTTTTGTGCCTGTGCAACATCTTTTAAATAGGCATCAACAGAAGTTTTCCACCCTTTTACATGGTTATGTGTATGATTACCTATGCCATGACCATGATTAATTATTTGTTGAAATAAACTAGGATGCTTTTCTATGTTTTTCCCAATACAAAAAAATGTTGCTTTTGCGTTAAATTGTTTTAAAGTATTTATAACCCAATTGGTAATATTAGGCGTTGGCCCATCATCAAAGGTTAAATATATATCCTTGGTTGTTGTAGTTATATCCCAAATTAAAGTTGGAAAAAGCGCCTTAACAACCTTAGGAGTTGTTATTGGAGTAAAATTCATCTATTCTGTACTATCACTAGGAACAATGGTTGTATCTGTTGGAATATCCTTATCAGTTGTTCTATTAAACTCCTCGGGAGTTTCACCAGTAAACAACCTAATGAAGTTGTTGTATTGTTGCATTTCAGCTTCAACAAACGATTGCTCTTCGTATCTCATTAAAACATCAATTAACCCTCTATATCTTGCAATGTCGGTAGAAATTTCATCAATATGTTGGGTTTGTTTTTGGTCGGATAAAGTGCTAAAATAAGTTAAGCTTTCTTGGTATTTTTTTGAAACATCTTTGTATAATTGTCGGCCTTTGTCATTGGCTTCAACTTCATAATAAGCACTAATAAATGGTTCGAGCAAGGTGTAATAACCAAATTCATCGACAGGCATTTTTTCCATGGCCAAATCGGTCATTTCTTCAGCTTTGTCTAATTGCTCCTCGTTTATAAGCGCTTCTACTAAACGCGCTATATTACCACGATACGAAATTCCGTTTTTTCTTGTTTCAACATCATGGTAAATATTTTCACCACTATTTCCCCAATCCCAGTTTTTTACTTGTGTGTACATTAATTCACTATCAACTCTACCCATATCAAAAGGGTTTGCTTTGTCAACAGGCGTTTTTATGGGAACTAGTTTGTAACATAATCCATCTAATTGTAAATAGTCTTTCATCCAAATATAATCGTCGTCTCCAAAAGCACCACCTGTAAAATAAATTGGACGCTCCCAATTATTATTTGCCACTATATCCAACATTAATAAGCGGTTTTTATATAAGGCATTTCCAGAAATTGTAAGATCTATATAAGGCACGATTTCATCTGCATCTTTGGGTTTTACAATCGCATGTTTTAATACTGATTCTTTATCAACAGGAACTCTTAGGTGCCTTGTTGGTAAGTAATTGGTCTCTAGGTCTTGGCTTCTCATTACACTTGTGTCATAACCATTTTGCTGAAGCACATATTTGTATTTAGCTCTTGGATTATCGCTAGTTATAAAGTTTAAAGCTTCTTTTATATCTAGTGTATCCTTAATGACATCTTCAACAGGTAAGGCATCTCGTGTCCCATATTTATATTGATCGTGTGTTAATTGCGATGGGATTGGATCACTTTCGTAAGCTTTACGTTTCATTTGGTCTATATACCAATCGGTTTGAAACAAACTCGTGTTAACCACTCTAACATCGGTACGTACGCCTTCAATTTCTTGTAAATACCATAAAGGGAAGGAGTCGTTGTCACCTATGCTAAATAAGATAGCATTTGGTGCACAGGATTCCAAATATTTGCGAGCCATTGAGTTAGCGGTTTTCTTTCCAGAACGGTCATGATCGTCCCAATTGTTTGCAGCTAAAATACCAGGAACTAAAACTAAGCACACAATAGTTACTGTTGGTGCTAAAAGCCTGTGTTTTATGAATTTTGAAAGAAAGTCATAGAAAGCATAAGCCCCAAACCCAATCCAAATAGCAAATACATAAAAAGACCCAACTACCGAGTAATCACGCTCTCGTGGCTCAAATGGGCGAACATTGGTATAAACTTGAATAGCAAGTCCTGTAAATAAGAAAAACACCAACATAACCCAAAACAATTTTTTATCAGAATTAAACATAAAGAACAACCCAATTAAGCCTAACAACAATGGTAAAAAGTAATAGGTATTTCTACCTTTATTGTTCAATACATCACTGGGTAAATTGTCTTGAGACATGCCAAGATGTATTTTGTCAATAAATTTAATACCGCTAACCCAATTACCATGCATATCGTATTTGCCTTGTATGTCGTCTTGTCGTCCAGTAAAATTCCACATAAAATAACGCCAATACATATAGCCTAATTGATATTCGAGCATATAAGCAATGTTATTTAATAGCGAAGGTTTTTCAATATCTAAAAGTTGTTGCCCATATTGTCTTAAAAAATTGTGGTATTGCTCATAGTCAATTTCTCCGTTTTGAACTCTGGACATAAAATCATTTACCAAAGCTCTTACTTCATTGTTCATTTGGTATTCAGGCTTTATATTAAAGTCTAGAAAACCTGTATACATCATATAGTTTTCGGCATGCTCTCCACTCCACATTCTTGGTAATATTGATGCATGCTCGGAGTTGTAATTATAAGTTGCATTTTTGTAATTATTTACTATAACATATTCTCCTTTTTCGTGATCTTTTTCATATTTAGGTTTATCATCACGATAAGGGTTGTTTTCATCCTGCCCTGAATATTGCTCTGTAAACTGCGGGCCATAAAACAAATACGTTTTTGGATACTGCTCTAAATTATAATAAGCTAACAATTCTCTAGCACTTGAAGGGTTATTTTCATTTATCACAACATTAGCATTAGCCCTAATAGGCAACATTAGCCATGATGAAAACCCTAATACTACAAACGTTAAACATAAAATAGTTGTATTTATGTGCTTGTATTGTTTTTTGCGAGTGTATTTTAAACCATAATAGATGGCAGCCACTATTAATAATCCTGCAATAATAGAACCAGAATTAAACGGTAAGCCTATACTGTTCACAAAAAATATTTCCAAGGCACTAAAAAAGCGTAGAATGTTTGGTGCTAATAACTTAAATATAAATAACAAAATAGCTACTACAATTACATTAGCCAGTATAAAATTCTTCACCGTAACCGTTTTATAATTCTTAAAGAAATAAATAAGTCCAATGGCTGGAATAGTTAATAAGCCCATAAAATGTACCCCAAAAGACAATCCAACAATAAACGAAATAAGAACGAGCCATTTATTCCCTCTAGGCTTGTGCATATCCTGTTCCCAACGAAGCCCTAAATAAAACATGATTGCCATAATCATCGTAGCCATGGCGTAAACCTCTGTTTCTACAGCATTAAACCAAAAAGAATCTGTAAAAGTAAAAGCAACACTACCAACCAAAGAAGCTCCAAGAATTGCTTGCCCTTGGCTTAAAGACATTGCCTTACTTTTTATAACCACCTTTTGTAGAAGTATTGATATGGACCAAAACATAAACAAAATAGTAAAAGCACTTGCCGCAGCACTCATCATATTAAGCATTAATCCTATTTGTGATGGCTCTAATGCAAAAATTGAGAAAAACGCTCCCAGCATTTGAAAGAAGGGTGCACCTGGAGGATGTCCAACTTGCAATTTAGACGAAGTTAATATGTACTCTCCTGCGTCCCAGTAACTTACTGTAGGCTCTACGGTTAAACTATAAGTTATAAATGCTATTAAAAAAGCAATCCAACCTAAAATGGTGTTCCATTTTTTGAAGTTGTTTTGTGTCATAATGGTTGTTTGTTACTGATGGCGAATTTAATAATAAAAATATTACACAAGACTATTTTTAAGTAAACGTTAAGGGTTTGGTATTATTTTCTTATAAAAATACTTGTGCAAATAAAACTTTGTTATAAATTTGCAACCTCAAAATAAGAGAATGGCCTATGGTGTAACTGGCAACACGTCTGGTTTTGGTCCAGAAGAGTCTAGGTTCGAGCCCTAGTAGGCCAACAAAAATCCAACATAATGTTGGATTTTTTTATACTTGTAATTTACAGAATGCAGAATTGGCTATTATTTCCGTCATTAGGTAAATCAAGCTAAAAAACCTTTGTAAAAATCAATAATAATGTTGTATATTTGCAGCGTTGTAAGAAAAAGAATAAGCGAGGGGACGAAAAGTCCCCTCTTTTTATACTAAAAAATGTTCAAAGACACAGTTCAAACATTATTAAATACTGCACTTGATGAAAGACAAGATTTGTTTTTATTAAGTTTTAGTATTTCAGAAGCAAATGCCATCAAAATAATTATTGATGGAGACAATGGTGTACTTGTAGAAGATTGTATGTTTATAAGTAGGGCTATTGAGCACAATTTAGATAGAGAAGAACACGATTTTTCTTTAGAAGTGGCGTCGGCTGGAGCAACAACACCTTTAGTTCATATAAGACAGTATATAAAAAATATTGGAAGAACTCTAGAGGTAAATGCTAAAGGAGAAAAGTACGAAGGTGTATTATCTCAAGCCAATGAAGAGGACGTTGTGATAACATGGAAAGCGAGAGAGCCAAAACCAGTAGGTAAAGGAAAAGTTACAGTACAAAAAGCAGTAACACTACCTTATCAAGATATAACAGAAGCAAAAGTTAAGATAAAATTTTAATCCAGGATAATTATGGAAAATATTGCGTTAATTGAGTCATTTTCAGAATTTAAGGACGATAAACTAATAGATCGTGTAACCTTAATGGCTATTTTAGAAGATGTTTTTAGAAATGCATTAAAAAAGAAATTTGGCGATGATGATAATTTCGATATTATTATTAACCCAGATAAAGGTGATTTAGAGATTTGGAGAAACAGGATTGTAGTTGCCGATGGTGAAGTTGAAGAACCAAATCAAGAAATTTCTTTAAGTGAAGCACGTAAAATCGAACCAGATTTTGAAGTTGGTGAAGACGTGTCGGAAGAAGTGAAGCTTATAGATTTAGGTCGTAGAGCTATTTTGGCTTTGCGTCAAAACTTAATCTCTAAGATTCATGAGCACGACAACACCAATATCTACAAACAATTTAAAGACTTGGTTGGAGAAATTTATACAGCAGAGGTGCATCATATTCGCCATAGAGCTATTATTTTGTTAGATGACGAAGGCAATGAAATTATATTACCTAAGGATAGACAAATCCCATCGGATTTCTTCCGAAAAGGCGAAAACGTTAGAGGTGTCATTGAAAGTGTCGAACTAAAAGGGAATAAACCAGCAATAATAATGTCTAGAACTGCACCTGTATTTTTAGAGAAACTATTTGAGCAAGAAATCCCTGAAGTATTTGATGGCTTAATTACAGTAAAAAACGTCGTAAGGATTCCTGGTGAGAAAGCCAAAGTAGCGGTAGACTCTTACGACGATAGAATTGATCCCGTAGGAGCCTGTGTTGGTATGAAAGGTTCAAGAATTCATAGTATTGTTAGAGAGTTAGGAAACGAAAACATAGATGTTATTAACTATACTAACAATTTACAACTCTATATCACCAGAGCTTTGAGTCCAGCAAGAATTACTTCAATAAAAATTAATGAAGAAACAAAACGAGCCGAGGTTATCTTAAAGCCAGAAGAAGTAAGTAAGGCTATTGGTAGAGGTGGACACAATATTAGATTAGCAGGCCAATTAACAGGCTATGAAATAGATGTATTTAGAGAAGGCGTAGAAGAAGATGTAGAATTATCTGAATTCTCTGATGAAATCGATCCATGGATAATTGAAGAATTAGCAAAAGTAGGCTTAGACACTGCAAAAAGTGTTCTAGAGCAAGACGTTGATGATTTGGTAAAGCGCACCGATCTTGAAGAAGAAACAATTAATGAAGTAGTAAGAATTCTAAAAGAAGAATTCGAAGAATAAAAAATTATTATATATTAGGTGAGCAAAGCAACACATTGTTAGTTTTTCATCAAATTTTATAAGCACAAAAACATAAACAGTTTTACACTGTTGATATTTAAAGGCAATTTATGGCTGAAACAATTAGATTAAATAAAGTATTAAGGGAGTTAAATATCTCTATAGATCGTGCTGTTGATTTCTTAGAAACCAAAGGCATCGAAATAGAGAAACGTCCTACTACTAAAATTACTACAGAAGTATACAATATTCTTTCAGGAGAATTTCAAACCGATGCCAGTAAAAGAGTAGCCTCCAAAGAAGTAAGTGAAGCAAAGCTTAAAGAAAAAGAAGCTTTGAGATTAGAGCGTGAACGCGAAATTGAAGAAAAACTTCAAAAAGAGGAAGTTGCTAAAAAAGAAGTTGTTAAAGCCAAAACAACACTAGAAGGGCCGAAACAAGTTGGTAAAATTGATTTAGACAAACCTAAAAAAGACGATACTCCTAAAAAAGAAGAAGTAGCTAAAGCAGAACCTAAGAAGCCTTCTGCTGAAGAAAAAGCAAAAAAACCCGTAGCTAAAAAGGAAACTCCGAAAAAAGAAGAGAAAAAGGCAGAAGAAGTAAAAGAAACAAAAGTAACCACTCCAAAAGTTGAAGAAACTCAAGAGCCAAAAGAAACAAAAGTAACCACTAAATACCAAAAACTTTCAGGGCCAAAACTTTCGGGCGATAAAATAGATTTATCACAATTCAATAAACCAAAGAAAAAGAAAGAAGATAAAAAACCTGATGCCAAGTCAAGTGCAGACGCCAAAAAGAAACGTCGTCGTATTAGTAAAGTAGGTAATGGGAATGCTCCTGGAGGACAAAGACAAGGTCAGCAAAGAGGTGGAAATAGAAGCAGTGGAAAAGGTAGAGGACAACGTCGCTCACAAGTAGTAAAGGCAGAACCTAGCGCCGAAGAAGTACAAAAACAAGTAAGAGAGACCTTAGAGAAACTTCAAGGGAAATCCAGTAAAGGTAAAGGCGCAAAATATAGAAGAGAAAAAAGAGATCAACACCGTCAACAAACAGAAATTGATCAAGAAATTGCAGCAGCTGAAAGTAAAACAATAAAAGTAACCGAATTTGTTACTGCAAGCGAGATGGCCACCATGATGGATGTTTCTGTAACACAAATTATTTCAGCATGTATGTCACTTGGTATGATGGTAACCATGAACCAACGTTTAGATGCAGAAACACTTTCAATTGTAGCCGAAGAATTTGGTTATGAAGTAGAGTTTGTTACTTCTGATATTGAAGAATCGATTGAAGAAGTTGAAGACAAAGAAGAAGATTTATTACCAAGAGCACCTATTGTTACAGTAATGGGTCACGTAGATCATGGTAAAACATCGCTTTTGGACTATATTCGTGAAGAGAATGTAATTGCAGGAGAATCAGGAGGGATTACTCAGCATATTGGAGCCTATGGTGTAGAATTGGCTAATGGTCAAAAAATAGCATTTTTAGATACTCCAGGTCATGAGGCATTTACGGCAATGCGTGCTCGTGGAGCGCAAGTTACAGATATAGCAATTATTGTTGCAGCAGCAGATGATGCTATTATGCCACAAACCAAAGAGGCAATTTCACATGCACAAGCAGCAGGAGTCCCTATTGTGTTTGCTATAAATAAAATAGACCTACCAAATGCTAATCCAGAAAAAATTAAAGAAGGATTGGCTAACATGAATTTATTGGTTGAAGATTGGGGCGGAAAAATCCAATCACATGACATTTCTGCTAAAGTTGGAACAGGTGTAAAAGAATTATTAGAAAAAGTATTGCTTGAGGCCGAATTATTAGAGCTTAAAGCAAATCCAAATAAACCTGCAGTTGGAACCGTTGTTGAAGCATTTTTAGACAAAGGGCGTGGATATGTCTCTACAATTTTAGTACAAGCAGGAACGCTTCGAGTTGGCGATTATGTACTAGCTGGAAAAAATAGTGGCAAAGTAAAAGCGATGCACGATGAACGCGGAAATGATGTAAGTGAAGCTGGACCATCAACACCAGTATCTATATTAGGACTGGATGGAGCACCACAAGCAGGAGATAAATTCAATGTATTTGAAGATGAACGCGAAGCTAAGCAAATTGCAGCAAAACGCACACAACTTCAACGTGAGCAATCGGTTAGAACGCAACGCCATATTACACTTGACGAAATTGGACGTCGTATAGCATTAGGCGACTTTAAAGAACTTAATATTATCCTTAAAGGAGATGTTGATGGCTCAGTTGAAGCATTAACAGATTCTTTCCAAAAACTATCTACCGAAGAAATTCAAGTAAATATCATACATAAAGGTGTTGGAGCGATAACAGAAAGTGATGTGTTGTTAGCTACAGCATCCGATGCTATTATTATTGGATTTAACGTGAGACCAATGGGTAATGCACGTCAAATAGCAGATAAAGAAGAAATCGATATCAGAATGTACTCGATTATCTACGATGCCATTAACGATCTTAAAGACGCTATGGAAGGTATGCTATCTCCAGTATTTAAAGAAGAAATTACTGGTAATGCAGAAATAAGAGAGATTTTTAAAGTCTCAAAAATAGGAAGCATTGCAGGATGTATGGTAACTAACGGTAAAATATTTAGAAATTCCGGAGTGCGACTAATTAGAGAAGGTGTGGTAATTTACACAGGTGAGTTAGCGTCCTTAAAACGATTTAAAGATGATGTTAAGGAGGTTTCTAAAGGTTACGATTGTGGTATGCAAATTAAAAACTATAACGATATTAAAGAAGGTGATGTGATAGAAGCATTCCAGGAAGTAGAAATAAAAAAGAAATTGAAATAATTAAGCTTCTCGATTTATCCATTGAGTGGATAAATCGAGAAACAGGTTACATAAAAAAACGACCTTTTAGGCCGTTTTTTTATGTATATTTTACTTGTAAAATGCTATAATATTAATTTTTAAGATTAATAATGAAAGCGTTTTTAAACGCTCTTTTAATTCTTAATAAAGCACGATCTGCTTCTAAGCGAGTTTTAAAACCACCCACCCAAATTTTGTAATTTGGTGTTTGAAATTTCATGGTTGGGCTCCAATCAGAAAATGCCTTTTTAAACTCCGTTTCAGCTTTCTTAGCACCTTGACGATTACCATTAAAAATTTGAACTCTATAATTTATAAGACTCTTATTTACATTCTTTTTTAATTGTAATAAAGTTTCAATATCTTCATCTTGATTCACAGCAACAACGCCCTCTTGCGCTTTAATAGTATTTACGAATAATACTGAAAATAAGAACGTTAGAACTAAAAATTTATAACTGTTTTTAATCATTATTATTTTTATTTTAAGCAAATGTAAAGTATATAAACTTAAACATACTTATTTTTATTATTTAGAATCTTTATAAATTACATGTTAACACTTATCTAACATTTCTAAAATCGACTTTAAATGTTACTTTTGTCCGAGATTTTTATAACCGAATATTGTCTATTTGTATGAAAAAATCGTACCAAAGTATAGAAGGTAATTCAACTAACGATATGAAACAGGTGATAAACCATAAATTAACCACTAGATTTCTACTTTCAGGGTTAATATTTTTACTAACATTCTCAATGCCATTATTCGCACAAGATGGCGATTCTGCTAACGGAAAAGCTTTATTTAATACCAACTGTGCTGCTTGCCATAGTCTTGATAAAAAAATGACTGGTCCAGCGCTACGTCATGTTGAACAAAGGCTAGCAGATGACGAAGGTTTAGACAGAGATTGGATAGCGGCATGGATTAGAAATAGCTCGGCATTAGTAAGAGCAGGAGATAGTTACGGAAATAAGATATTTAATGAGTATAATGGTGCTGCAATGACAGCGATGCCCCAATTGACAGATCAAGATATTAGTGATATTCTAGCATATACAGCTCAGGAAATAGCAGTGCCTGTAGCAAGTGATGGCACAGGAGATGCCCAAGTTACAACGCAATCAGAAGGAGGTATTTCAAACGATTTAATTCTGGGAGCATTAGCAATTTTATTTGTGCTATTAGCTCTTGGCTTAATTATGGTTAACAGAACATTGCGTCGTTTTGCTGCAGCAAATAATGTTGAAATACCAGAATCACAGCAAAGAAAACCGCTTTGGAAAGCATTTGTTCAAAACCAATTTTTAATGTTGGTAGTAGCTATATTCTTCTTGTTATCAAGTGGGTATTTTGCTTATGGCTATTTTATGCAATTAGGCATAGACCAAGGATATCAACCAGTTCAAGAGATTCATTTTTCCCATAAAATCCATGCAGGTGATAATGGAGTAGATTGTAAATATTGTCACTCTTCGGCAAGAGTGAGTAAAACCTCTGGTATTCCTTCATTGAATGTGTGTATGAATTGTCATAAATCGGTTTATGAATATACTGGAGAAACCACAGCAGAGTATTCTAAGGAATTCTATGATGGTGAAATTAAAAAGTTATATGCGGCTGTAGGATGGGATGATGACAATCAAGAATATACAGGAGAGACCAAAGCAGTAAAATGGACACGAGTGCATAACCTTCCGGATTTTTCTTACTTTAATCACTCACAACACGTTACTGTTGGAGGATTAGAGTGTCAAACATGTCACGGACCTATTGAGGAAATGGAAATAGTGTATCAATTTGCTCCTTTAACTATGGGGTGGTGTGTTAACTGCCACAGAGAAACAAATATAAAGGTCAAAGGCAACGAGTATTACACAAAAATACACGAAGAATTATCAAAAAAATATGGCGTAGATAAGCTAACCGTTGCTCAACAAGGAGGGTTAGAATGTGGTAAATGTCATTACTAAAAACGAAAATTTTTAGTAATTCCCAAGAAATTGGGAATCCCATTTGGGAAAACAATAAAATAAATTTAGAAGTAAATTCAATTATAATATGTCATCAAACAAGAAATACTGGAAAAGTGTTGAGGAGCTAAATAAAGACAATAGCTCTATGGTTGAGGCGCTTAAGCATAAAGAATTTGTGCAAGAGATTCCTGTAGATGAATTTTTGGGAGACAAAGAAACTCTTGAAACCTCTTCAACTACACGTCGTGATTTCTTAAAATATGTTGGTTTTAGTACTGCTGCGGCATCTTTAGCAGCTTGTGAGGGGCCAGTTAGGAAATCCATTCCTTATGTGGTTCAACCAGATCAAATTATTCCTGGCGTTGCAAATTATTATGCAAGTACTATTGCGAATGGCTACGATTTTGCAAGCGTTTTAGTAAAGACACGTGAAGGACGACCAATAAAAATTGAAAACAACGATTTAGCAACAACAAATGGTGGAGCAAATGCAAGAGTAAATGCATCGGTTTTAGATTTATACGATAGCTTAAGAGTTGGATGGCCTAAAAAAAATGGAGAAGATAGCTCCTGGACCGAGTTTGATGCAGATACAGCTCAAGCATTAAATAGTACTGTAGCTGCTGGAAAAGAGATTGTATTATTAACACAAACATTTGCAAGTCCTTCTACCTCAAAATTAATTTCAGAGTTTAAAGAAAAATATGGTAATGTTCGTCATGTAGTTTACGATGCTATTTCTGAATCGGCTGCAGTTGAAGCCTATCAAAATAAATATGGAGAACGTGGTTTAGCTAATTACGATTTCTCTAAAGCAAGAACCATTGTTTCTTTTGGTGCAGATTTCTTAGGAGATTGGCAAGGAGGCGGTTTTGATTCGGCGTATGCAAAAGGGCGTATTCCAAGTCATGGAAAAATGTCACTTCACGTTCAGTTTGAATCCAACATGAGTTTAACTGGAGCAAATGCTGATAAGCGCGTGCCATTAAAACCAAGCGAGCAAAAAGTAGCTTTGGCTAAATTGTATGGTAAAATAACAGGGAATGCTGTTTCGGGAAGTCTTCCAGCACATATAGAAGAGGCTGTGAGTGCAGCAGCTTCAGAATTAAGTAAAGCAGGAAGTAATGGTGTTGTTGTATCTGGGATTCAAGATGTAAATGCACAAACAGTAGTGCTTGCAATAAACGAAGCTTTAGCTAGCAAAGCCTTTGACCCTAATACACCAATTAAAACTAGACAAGGTAACGATAAAGCAGTTACTAAATTAGTGGCCGATATGAATGCAGGTAAAATTGGAACACTTATTATGAGTGGCGTAAATCCAATGTATACCTTAGCTAATGCTTCCGATTTTGAAGCAGGTTTGGGGAAAGTAGATTTATCAATTGCATTCTCTATGAAAGAAGATGAAACGTCTTCTTTAGTAAATTATATAGCAGCAGCACCTCACTATTTAGAGTCTTGGGGAGATGTGGAAATGAAAAAAGGAAGCTATGCTTTAATGCAGCCAGCTATTCGTCCTTTATTCGATACAAAACAATTTCAAGAAGCTTTATTAATGTGGAATGGTAACGATATGTCCTACCATGATTATATTAAAGATAATTGGAACACAAATATATTAAATGGTGGTTCTTGGAATCAAGCATTGCATGATGGGGTCTTTGTTGGAGCACCTTCGCTAGTTGAAGATGTAGAAAACACTGAAACTCAAGACCAAGTATTGACTGATGCTAGTGCAGCTGCAAGAGCATTGGCAGCGGCATCTTCATCTGGATTTGAATTAACCTTATATTCAAAAACAGGAATGGGAGATGGCCAACAAGCCAACAACCCATGGTTACAAGAATTTCCAGATCCATTAACTAGAACAACTTGGGATAATTATTTAACCATATCTGCAAAAGATGCCAAAGAACTAGGTGTTAAAAATTGGCATGAAGCCACTGGTGGATTGAATTCTAGTTTAGTAGAACTAACAGTAAACAATATTTCTTTAACTATTCCTGTAATTATTCAGCCAGGTCAAGCAGTTGGGTCAATGGGCTTAGCTTTTGGGTATGGTCGTGAAAATGGTTTGAAAGCTGAAATGCAAACAGGAAAGAATGCTTATCATTTTTATAAAGATTTTAATCCGGTTCAGCAAGACGTATCTTTAAAAGTTATTTCTGGCGAACATGAGTTTGCTTGTGTACAATTACACAATACTTTAATGGGACGTGGTGATATTATTAGAGAAACCACACTTGAGGTGTTTAATACTAAAGATAAAGATTATTACAACGCTGTCCCTACTGTTTCTTTAAACCATGAAGAAACACCAGTTAACTCATCTAAAGTTGATTTATGGGATGAATTTGACCGCTCTATTGGTCATCACTTTAATTTATCAATAGATTTAAATGCTTGTACAGGTTGTGGAGCATGTGTTATTGCATGTCATGCCGAAAACAATGTACCAGTTGTTGGTAAAGAAGAAATTAGACGTAGCCGTGATATGCATTGGTTACGTATAGATAGATATTATTCATCAGAAGAATCATTTGAAGGAGATAACGAAAAGAAAGATAATATAAAAGGCTTGGGCAGTTCATTAAGCACTTTTGCTGAAATGGAAAACCCTGCAGCCAACCCTCAAGTAGCGTTCCAGCCAATAATGTGTCAACATTGTAATCACGCACCTTGTGAAACCGTTTGCCCAGTGGGCGCACCAACCCATGGTCGTCAAGGACAGAGCCACATGGCCTATAATAGATGTGTAGGTACAAGATATTGCGCAAACAACTGCCCTTATAAAGTGCGTCGTTTCAACTGGTTTTTATATAGCGAAAACGATGAGTTCGATTACCATATGAATGACGATTTAGGGCGTATGGTTATTAATCCAGATGTTACAGTAAGATCTCGTGGTGTGATGGAAAAATGTTCTATGTGCATTCAAATGACACAAAAAACTATCCTTGACGCTAAACGCGATGGTAGAATAGTAAAACCAAACGAATTTAAAACAGCTTGTTCTGCAGCATGTAGTACTGGAGCTATAAAGTTTGGAGATATCAATAATAAAGAGAGCGAAGTAGCAGCTCTTAAAGATGACAAAAGAGCGTATCACTTACTTGAAAGTGTTGGTACTAAGCCAAATGTGGTGTACCAAGTTAAAGTAAGAAATACGAGCGAAGCATAAATAAATTAATTAAGAAACAATTATAAAAGGATTATGGCGTCTCATTACGAAGCACCTATTAGAAGACCTTTAGTTACAGGCGAAAAATCATACCACGACGTAACGGTGGATGTGGCAAGACCTGTAGAAGGAAAAGCAAATAAGCAGTGGTGGATAGTATTTTCTATAGCACTGGCAGCTTTTCTATGGGGAATTGGTTGTATAATTTACACAATATCTACAGGTATTGGTACTTGGGGATTGAACAAAACCGTTGAGTGGGCTTGGGATATTACCAACTTCGTTTGGTGGGTTGGTATTGGTCATGCAGGAACACTAATTTCTGCCGTACTATTATTATTCCGACAAAAATGGAGAATGGCCATTAACCGTTCTGCAGAGGCTATGACGATTTTTTCTGTTATTCAAGCAGGTTTGTTCCCAATTATACACATGGGTCGTCCGTGGTTAGCATATTGGGTTTTACCAATTCCAAATCAATTTGGTTCATTATGGGTTAACTTTAACTCACCTTTACTTTGGGATGTGTTTGCAATTTCAACGTATTTATCTGTGTCTTTGGTTTTCTGGTGGACAGGATTATTACCTGATTTTGCAATGATTAGAGATAGAGCAGTAAGACCATTCCAAAAGAAAATATACTCCTTGTTAAGTTTTGGTTGGTCTGGACGCGCTAAAGATTGGCAACGTTTTGAAGAAGTATCTTTAGTGCTTGCAGGTTTAGCAACACCATTAGTACTTTCTGTACATACAATTGTATCTTTTGATTTCGCCACATCGGTAATACCTGGTTGGCATACAACTATTTTTCCACCATACTTTGTTGCTGGTGCGGTATTTTCAGGATTTGCCATGGTAAACACACTTCTTATCATTATGAGAAAAGTATGTAACCTTGAAGATTATATTACGGTACAACACATCGAATTAATGAACATAGTCATTATGATTACAGGTTCAATAGTTGGTGTAGCATATATTACAGAGTTATTTATTGCATGGTATTCTGGAGTTGAGTACGAACAGTATGCATTCTTAAATAGAGCTACTGGTCCTTATGCATGGGCATATTGGACAATGATGACTTGTAATGTGTTTTCCCCACAATTTATGTGGTTTAAGAAGCTTAGAACGAGTATTATGTTCTCATTTTTCATCTCAATTGTTGTAAACATTGGGATGTGGTTTGAGCGTTTTGTAATTATCGTGACTTCACTTCACAGAGATTATTTACCGTCTTCATGGACTATGTTTTCTCCAACGTTTGTTGATATTGGAATTTTCATTGGTACCATTGGGTTCTTTTTTGTGTTGTTCTTATTATACTCAAGAACTTTCCCAGTAATTGCACAAGCAGAGGTTAAAACCATCTTGAAATCTTCAGGAGAGCATTATAAAAAGATAAGAGAAGCAGGAAATAGTTTGATTGGTAGTGGAGCAGATAAAAAAATATCTGGAAAGACCTTTAAAACTGAAACGCTAAAAGACAAAGTATCAAACGACGATAAATTAAAAATGACAAGTTCGTTACTAGATAGTATAGGAACTTTTGATCCAACTACCCAAAAAGCTGATGACTTAAAGAAAATTAGTGGAGTTGGGCCAAAAATGGAAGAAGTACTTAACAGTATAGGTATTTACTCATTCGTTCAGGTTAGTAAAATGACAAAAAGAGAATATGACTTGTTAGATTCCATTACAGGTTCTTTCCCAGGAAGAGCAGAGCGTGATGATTGGTCTGGACAAGCTAAAAAATTAATAAAATAAAAGTAGCATATGGAGTCTTCAAAAGTAATTCACGCTATTTATACTGATGATGATGTGTTAATGTTAGCTGTAAAAAAAGTTAAAGAAGCAAAACATCATATAGAAGAAATATACACGCCTTTTCCAGTACATGGATTAGACAAAGCAATGGGATTAGAACCAACACGTATAGCCATTACAGCATTTATATATGGTTGTATTGGGTTAATTGTATCTATTTGCATGATGAATTATATTATGATAATAGATTGGCCGCAAGATATTGGTGGTAAACCAAGCTTTAGTTATTTACAGAACATGCCTGCATTCGTGCCAATTATGTTTGAGCTAACCGTGTTTTTTGCAGCACATTTAATGGTAATTACATTTTATTTACGCAGTAGAATGTGGCCATTTAAAAAAGCTGAAAACCCTGATCCAAGAACAACAGACGACCATTTTTTAATGGAAGTATCCGTTCATGGAGATGTAAAGCAATTAGAATCATTCCTAGCAGAAACAGGAGCAGTAGAAATTAATATTGTAGAAAAAGAAGCGCATTAATAATGATAATGAGCCAGAACATAAAGTTAGTTATAGCAAGAATGTTTATTGGTGAATTACATCTGACAAATAAAAAATAAAAAGCAACAGATGAAAGGCTTAATTAAAATATTAGTATTGGCAATAGTGGTAAGTACTGTAGTGTCTTGTAATAATAACCAAGCACCTAATTATCAGTACTTCCCAAATATGTATCAATCTTCAAGTTATGAAACTTATGGTGCATACGAGATATTTCCTGGAGAGCAATCAGCAATGCTTCCAGTAGATGGTACCATAGCAAGAGGCTATTCATTATTCGATTTTGGTAGCTCAGTAGTAGAATTTGAACGCGCTAAAGTAGAATTAATGAACCCACTAGATTCAACTCAAGTAGATTTTTCTAGAGGAAAAGAACTCTACGATATTTACTGTGGCATTTGCCATGGAACTAAAGGTGATGGGCAAGGCAATCTTGTAAAAAAAGAAATACTATTTGGAATCCCAAGTTACGATGATGCAGGAAGAGACATAAAAGATGGAGGTGTTTACCATACAATTTATTATGGGAAGAATGCTATGGGATCTCATAAAAACCAATTAAAAGAGGAA
>Ga0316209_1001536_pt1 | contig 23208 bp, 20 predicted proteins | sample 6monopyrite_MG_FD_204945 | JGI IMG/M metagenome (GOLD analysis project Ga0316209, IMG submission 204945) | Microbial mat bacterial communities from mineral coupon in-situ incubated in ocean water Damariscotta River, Maine, United States -... | ecosystem: Environmental > Aquatic > Marine >...
ATGCTGCCTTCAACCTCTACACGAACACCATTTTCCAGCGTTGATATTAGTGACGATGGTTCAAAACTTGCATTACTGGCATCAACACTGATACCAGCAATTTTAAAAGCACCGTTATTGACATGATTGGTGACCAGACCTTCCAGTTCAAATTCATCCGTATCTTCAAAATCATCATCTTTGCCTTCTACTTTACTGGCAGTAATCGTATTCGTAACTGTATTAAAGGTACCTTTCACCTCTACAAATAACCCATCCTCCAGGCCATTAGGCAAATCATCGATTTCTGCAGCTGACGAATCAACAAGCAAGGTCCCTAAACCAAACGTATTTGCACCTGCATTAAAGTTTGAAATGGTGCCTTTAACTTCGACAACACTATTATTGGTATCAAAAACAATATCTTTAAGTTCAACACGTGTAGCAATTAAATTACCAGCCATATCGAAGAAACCGCTTATTTCAACGTTGTTACCATCTACAATACTAGAAAAACCAAATGGGGTACCTGCAAGCAGATCACCCGACAGATCGAATGATGTAGTACCACTATCAACGATAACATTAACCCCTAAAACCGAAAATGATCTTGTCACGTCATCAAAATCAGGTGGTGTTAATTCTGATAAACCTGACACAGGCCCCTGCAATTCATCATCAAAACTAATGCCGGTTGCGGTACCAGTAATACCATCATCATTGATGGTTCCGCTAACCCTGACAATCATACCGATTGCCAGATCTTTCTCTGTACCCGGTACACCTTCAATATCGAAGGTCGATCCACCAGTTTCAAATTCAACACCATTAACAAAAACACTGCCAAATCCAGAAATACTTCCCGATGAAATAAAACCGGAACCACCGATACCAGCCAAGCCGGATGTACTTCCACCGCATGCAACAACCGTTAATGCTGTCACCATGCTCATAATTATTGCTGTTAATCGTGTATTCATTTTATTACCCCTAGTCTTTATTTTCGTAATAGTAAATGCCCAGACTGATATACCTTGCATTTTCGTCTTCAGCATCTACTTCGTGTTGAGTGAGCCATGCATCCAGTTCTTCTAGCAGGGCCTGTGAGTTTTTTTCTGCGAGTATTTTAAAACCTTCGATTGCATCTTTATGGAGCAGCGCCGTAGAAACTTTTCGCTGATATCGCTTATCGCTTTCTTTGGCAGTCAAGTTAAAATCTATGGTGTTAATTAATTCATTGGTATCAGTACCAAGAATACGTATCACCGCCTCAGAATCTTTCCCTGGCACATAAGCATGTTTAATCAGCTCGACCTTGTCATCCTTGACCAGAACACAGTCAGCCTCGATTAACAGGTTAAGCATGGCTTTAGTTGGAATGTCGCCACTAAATTTTTTCACCAGAGCATGAAAAGAAACCTCATCGCCATCGATTGGCAATATTTTTTCTTTTCCTGAAGCATCCGTAAATTTTTCGTCATTCAGCCAGCCACTGATAACACGTATTGCCCGATTAAATTTTTGTTCTATGTTGCTATGATGTGTATCATCAAGCTCAGTTAACCGTTTTACCTCTTTACGTGATAATCCGGTTTGCGCAGAGACACTGGATATGGTCGTTTTTTTCTGGCTATCCTTAGCCATAGAGAAAGCTTCATCAACATAGGCTTTGCGCACCAGCTCTTCGAAGCTGCCACTTGATACGCCATTTCTTATCAAGACACGCACCAATGGACGCAAGATTTTCAGCGCGCTTTCATTGAGAATGCTAATAGTTGACTTACTCATACTTTGGGATTATATTCCCAAATAGATATAAAATCAATCAATTTCGTCAAATAAAGCATATTTTGATTTGATAAACGTAAGCGTTAAATTCATAATAACGCAATAAAAACAGGAAGATACGATGCTGGTGTGGGAAAAAGTAAATCAGTTCCTAATTATACTTATCATGCTGATAAACTCCAGCGCCAGCTATTCTGGCGAATCAGAATGGGAGCTGGGAGCCGGACTGGCTGTACTGGACATCCCCTTTTACCCTGGCGCATCTCAGAGCAAGACTTATCTGTTACCCATACCTCATATCTTTTATCGCTCGGAAAAACTGGAAGTCGATAATGGCATTGAAGTCACTTTTCTTAAAACCCCGCGAACACGGTTTAACCTGAGTGCTGACTTCGCTGTTCCGGTTAACAGTAGAGACAGTGATGTACGTGAAGGTATGCCGGATCTGGATCTTGTAATACAGGTTGGTCCCTCGCTCGAAGTAACGTTAGCAGGCGGTCGCTTTAAACCCAGTCATTTCAGACTCGAATTACCAGTCAGGACAGCTATCGCAACAGACTTGCAATCAGCAGAAAATGTCGGCTGGGTCTTTGAACCAAGATTAACTTATGAAACAAGGCGACCTCACAAAACCGGTTTTGCCTATCTAGTATCTGCAGGCCTGCGTTTTTCAGATGAAGAATTACACCAATATTATTACGGTGTAGAGCAGGCGTTTGTCACACCGGAAAGAACACGTTTTGATGCGTCTTCAGGCTACAGTGGACTATTCATCGATTACGTCGCTAACTGGCGAACAGATAATCTGGTTTTCTTTGCCCTGTTACGCTATCAAAACCTGGCTGGTGCAGAATTTGAAGACAGCCCATTAGTCGAACAGGATGACTACCTGATTTTTGGTGGTGGTATAACCTGGGTATTTGCCAGAGATCTTTAAGGCAGCACTAAAAAATATCAAATAATTTATTTTCATCTTTATGCTTAACAAGCATGTTTATAATCGACTGATTTTTACCCTGTTGCGCAATATCTAGTGCTTGCTCGCGCTTATTATTTCTGTCATCCACCCTGGCACCAGCTGCAAGCAATAACTTAACTGAAGCAGAACTGTCAGCCATCACGGATAGTATCAATGGTGAATTACCAATATTATTTCTACCGTTCACTTCAGCGCCTTCTGTAAGTAACTTTTGTACGGTCTGATTATGACCACGGCTTGCAGCCATCATCAAGGGTGTATTGCCATCCTTTGTAATTGCGTTCACAGCGAGCCCCCTTTTTATTAACAAGGATGCGACCTCTATATTATTTAATAACGGAGCCTGATGAAGCAATGTTAAACCAGACTTATCTTTGCTCTGCAGATCAGCATGTTCCTTTATAAGATAATCCACTATTGATGCATTCGACGTTGTCATAGCATGCCACAATGCATCATGTCCGGCTTTATCTTTCACACTTATATCAGCGCCGGCATTAACTAAATGCTTCACTGTCGAAAGAGACATACTTGAAACCGATGACACCAGGTCAGTTTTATTACTGACCGGTGTGTTATTGGTGTTATTGGTCTAATTGCTATGTATACAGTGTTTTTCATCCCTGATATAATTAAAATTACACTTGATACTACACTCTATTAATTACACATAATGATGCGAAGTTTAAAGATAACTTTTTTTCAAATGTCTAGCGATACTTAAAGCTACGCAGTGACACTTCATGTTGTAATAAAAGAAAAGTACTCTTGGCTAAATAATATTACTATACGTGTAACGTGTAACGTGCACTTGCTATAACAACGGTTTATACACTACTATCTGGTCTCCCGCTTTAACCCATTAAGAAAGTATAAAATATTCGCTCAGGCAGACCTATGTTCCGCCACACAAAAAATAATTCTAACCGGAGATAAAAATGTGTAAAGTTTGTTGGTCTATTGTTGTTGTTTTGTTAATAATATCTTCCGGTATGGCATATAAATTTATTATTCAAGGCAAAGTAGTCATTGCAGATGATAGTCGAGTCGCAATCCAGTTAAGTAGAACTGAACGAGATCTGGTTCTCTCTGAGATGAGAATATTTTTACAGAGCGTGCATCAGATCACCCAAAACATATCTGGGGATAAGCTCGATCTAGTCGCTATTGCAGCACGAAAATCCGGGCGTAACGCACAAATTGAAGTCCCGGGTTCGCTTATCGGTAAGTTACCCCTGGGATTTAAGAAACTGGGCTTTGCTACTCATGCAAAATTTGACGAGCTCGCTCTTGATGCTGAGCAGTTGGGTGACCGCGATCACGCGTTAATGCAATTAAGTTCACTTTTAGAAAACTGTGTTTCCTGCCATGCCACCTTTAAGTTTGAAATTGAGTGATTTGAAATACAGGAAAGCGTGACTAATTAGCGCTTATCCACTTTCATCATCTATCGAAATAGACTACTCGACAGATTATTTAGCAGCGACGACGTAACCGATACCTCGTACTGTTTGTATAAGTTCTGCATAAAATTTCTTACGTAGGTGATGGATATAAACTTCGATGGTATTACTTTCAATTTCATCACCCCAGCTGTACAATTTTTGTTCAAGATGGCGTCGGGACAGGACACGACCTTTATTACTAATAAGCTCGACAAGCAATGCAAACTCTCTTCGCGATAGATCGACAGGCTGCTCAACGTAATTTACGGTGTGAGCGGTGGTATCAATAATAATTTCCTGATACCTGATCACTTCAGATGCATGGCCGCGTGTACGACGTGTCAAGGCTCGCAATCTGGCACATAGTTCTGTGAATTCAAACGGTTTCACCAGGTAATCATCTGCGCCTGCATCCAGGCCTTTAACACGATCAGCGGTATCATCCATCGCAGTCAGTAATAAAACAGGCGTATCATTTTTGGCATTGCGGATATTCTTCAGAACATCAAGACCATTCATTTTAGGCAGGCCAATATCAAGAATGATGCAATCATATTGCGTTTCCATGATAGCGGATATCGCAGTTTCACCATTTCTCACCCAGTCGACAGCATTCTCCTCACGCCTTAACCCTGAGCACACGCCATCTCCAAGTAGATCATCATCTTCAACGAGTAATATTCGCACACTAAAATCCTGATTTAACCCGAACTAACAGAACACATTAAAGCTTTATTAAATTGATACTACCCGTGATTAATCGAAAATATCTTAAGGATTTTTCAAGAAATACCGATTAATATCACTTACATAATTTAATGACAATCAATCTATCATGAAAAATTCAATTTCAATTATATTTCTAACATTATTCTTGCTTAGTAATAGCCACGCAGCTTTTAATCAGGCTCCCGAGGTCAACCTTCCGGGCGTAGATGGAAGCGTAAACCTTAAAACTATGAAGGAAAGGTGATTTATCTGGATTTTCGGGCTTCCTGCTGCAAATGCATTTTCAGTCGCACAAACATTTACCACCCCATCAGGCAAATCTTCTTATACAGCAAAAGCCGGTGAAAACGCTTTAGATGGCACATTCCTGGATATACATGTCGCTGTTGGTACAGACTGGACATTGCCCATTAACCGTTTATCCAGGGATAGATCAGGCTTTAATGCTTCATAAATAAAATAATGCCAGCATTATCCTGCAATGATAAGACCGGAGTGCCGGGCTCTTAAACATTTCACTATTATCGGCTCGATACCCAACATATACCATCAACACAGAAAGATTAATTCGGCATCTCTTCACTCTACACGCTATAATCCCTCGCCATATTTAGCACATTTAATGAGGACACCATCGTGGCATCTAATAAAGGTCGAGCTTACTTCGGACTCTCTGGTTATCATTTCAACCCCGATGACATCACACAACTGATTGGCTTAGAGCCCACTTCAATCAATGCTGGCGGCGCTGGTAGCGGAATGGATAAACCAAAAATCAGTTCATGGGAGATTTCAACTGACGAAGTTACAGATAATGTGGATGTTTATGAATTGACAGACATGATTACCAAACAAATCGAACCCGTGAAAGACAAAATCTTGCAGGTTATTAAAAGCCACAACTTATCACCCAGATTAGGCGTAGCGCTTACTTTGTCTGTTGATAAAGGGGAAGAATGTCCCGATGTTGGATTTGGTGGCAGGACGACTCGCCTTATGACGGAACTGGGTGCGTTTATGAATGTGGACTATAAACTTTCTGAAAGGATTTGATTCTCTAAAGCCCCTCTCCCTCTGGGAGAGGGAGAAACAACTAGTCAATGTTGTTATGCATTAACACTGATCGTTGTAACCATTTCCCGCGCTTTATTCAATTGCGCTTCACAATGTTTTAAACATAATGGTTGCAGGGCGTGCGGAAAGCACTCGATAATCACTTCAAAATCATCTGCTGCTTCATCTGCAAGGACAGAGTCCTGTGTTAACTCAGCTAACACTAAGCGAGCAGTAGACTTATTTACCCGGCACAACACGGCAAGATGAAACGGTTGCTGTTGTTCCATAGATACGGTTAATGCGGTGTCGTAAGCTCTTATCGCCTCTTGCAAACGCTCTGCATTTTCTTCAGATTCAGCTAAAGTTTGCAGTACGGCTCCACGGCTGTTGTGTGTTGCTGCCAGGGCAAGCGCGTTGTCATCTGCATCAAAGGCTGCTAATGCATTCTTGAAAGCAACAACAGATTTTTGAAATGTACGGTTTCCTTTAAGTAGCTTCCCGTGTTCATAAAAGCTGGCACCCAGCTGAAACATGGTCATCGCCCATTCATCAGGTACCTGCTCACGTGTCCACACTAGCAAAACATTTGTGTATGCATCAATCGAGGCTTTCAACAGTTTTGAATCAACCTGCTGCCGACCCAGTGCCTGTGTCACAGTACCGAGGTTGTACTGCGCTGTCGCCCACTCAGGTGGTGAGTCTTCCTGGGTAAATACTTCGAGTGCGTAATTAGCAGCCGCAATGGCACTTTCATATAAAGCGACATCCATTCGTTGCTGTGCGAGTGCAGCAAGGATATTGCTCAGACTGTTCTGTACCGTTGCCCATTCCTGTGGGGACTGCTCGCGAGACAGTTCAGTCAGTTTTGATTCAAACGCAGCCTGCGCAGACTCAAGAATACTGGTACTAAAATGATGTTGCTCAAAATTACCACGGGTATGTAAAAAGTTATCCTGTACGGTAACACTGCTATCAGGCGCACCATCTACAGTGCCTGAATCAACCGGTAAACTTTTATAGTGATCGATAGCTTTAACCAGCTCACTATTGTTCGGGTAAAAAATATAGTTATTGGAGAATTTCATTGAGATCCGGATCGGCGTCAACTGCACCACCTAGGTCGACTTCTTCGTCAGTTGCTTCACGTATGGTCAAAACTTCCAGCGTGAATACAACGTCTCGACCACAAAGCGGGTTATTTCCGTCGACGGTTAATGTTTCGTCATCGAAGCGAGTGACGATAAAACTTTTGGGTTCACCCTTTTCATTTTCCATGGTGATGGTCATACCGATTTCCCGATATTCTTCTGGTACATTTTCGATATTATCAGTAAACACCAGTGATTCGTCTCTATCGCCGTATAACAGTTTAGTATCAATCGGCACTTCGATGATATCACCCACCTTTTTTCCGGCCAGTTCTTTTGTGACCTGTTCAGACAAAACATCATTTACGCCATGAACATAACCCAGCGGATAATCGATAGTGACGAGTACATCACCCGTTTTCACATCGATGACCTTATAATTTATTTCAACGAATTTTTCGTTTTCTATTGTTTCTGACATAATAATTAGAGTCGCCTGCCTTAAAAGAGTGTGGCACCAAAAATTTTCACTTTGTCCTTTTCATAACCCAGAACCAGTCTGCCAAGCCATTCGCCTTCTTTCTTGGTATTGGTTTGCTTATAAAGTACCGTCACATATTCACCACGGCGAATCATACCGAGGTAGTCATATTCTTCAGACAGGTTTTTAGTTAACGTGCTTCTCGCAAACTGTTTACCCATCTCAATCTCATTTGCACCCAACATCATCGCTGCAGAAAAATTACGGGTAAAAGCACCGTAATTTTCTTCATTAGAGAATTTAATAAGATCTTCCCACATAGGATGAGCGAGCTCTATTATCTCTTCATCTGTTTTTTCAAGAATGTTCATAATTTCTCCATTATAAAACATTTGTTATTTTTAAAATATTATTTAGGGTGCCTCTGAACAACTATCATAAATTCTGCGGGCTTTTAAGCGTACAGATACAAGGCATGTTTCGCAGCGAATGCCCATAAAAATTATAATATGGGCCTTCGCAAGAAACATAACGCAGGAGATGTGCGCTTAAAAGCCCGCCCCGTGGGGCGAAGCCCAAAAACCAGACTCCGCGTTATGCATTTTTACCATGCAATGAGCATGCTTTCAAATCCATGCCTTGATTCTGGTTTTTGGGTTTCGCCAGAATTTATGATAGTTGTTCAGAGGCACCCTAATGTGGATAAAAAAAGGACCAACATAATACATGCCGGTCCTTTTTTAACGCAAATAAATTTTAGCTGGCTAAATATTTTTAGCCGTTATTTGCCTAGCCTTTACAGACTTACTCTTCGTCATCCACAAGGTGGTAACAAGGAGCTTTCTCCATAGTGTACTCACCCGTCTTGCGATCACGATGAGAAACGGTCAGTACGTGCCAGTTCTCGTCGTCTAGTTTCATCGCATCACCACGGTAGTAGTAACCAGGCCAGCGAGTTTCTTTACGGAACAAGGTATGCTGGAACACACTTTCTGAAGTAAGGAAACGATGCTTCAATTCCCATGCACGTAATAGCTCGTGTATGTCTTCCGCAGCCACTTTTTCCAGATCTTCACCGAAAATTTTCATTTTCTTAAGACCGATATTAAGCAACTTATCGTTAGTCATGTAGTTAACACCGAAACCACCACAGTACTCGTCCATCATCTTCTGCAGACGATCAAGGCCTTGACGAGGGTTGATGTAGTTAGGGTTAACCGAACCAGCAACAATTTCGTTACGACCTACAGTGTATGTTTCCATTGGCTTGTAGATTGTCTCTTTAAGATCATCAATCTGTTTCTGAGAAACATTGATACCTTCAGCTTTACCGTCATCAATATATTGACAAGCTGCTTTAGCTGCAAGACGACCTTCAGTAAATGAACCTGAAGAGAATGCATGTGGTGTACCACCAACAGCATCACCCGCGCCGAACATACCTTCAACAGTGGTCATACGGTTGTAGCCCCAGAAGTATTCCTCCGGTGAGACATCCTCAGGACCTGAACACCATGCGCCACAACCAGTAGCGTGTGAACCCATTACGTATGGCTCAGACGTTGTCAGCTCAGGATTCTCGTATTTAGGATCTACATCAGTAGCCGCCCAAAGTACCGCCTGACCTACAGTCATACCTAAGAAGTTGTGCCAGCCAATTTCCTCAAGGTGTGGGTCCTGGAATGCTTCCATTGTTACCATATGGATAGGACCACGGCCAGCATTTACTTCAGAGATAAATGCGTGGTTACGTAAACAAGTCGGAATGGGTTTGTGTGAGAAATGTTGATTCTCTGTATCCAGGTATTCCTTACCAACCATTTCGGTTAGTGCTGGGAACCACTTAGATTCATACTCTTCACCATTACAGTTTTGAGTGTAAGTTTTAAGATGTAAGAAGTATGCGCCTACAGGACCGTAACCGTCTTTGAAACGAGCCAATACGATACGATTTTCCATTTGCGTCATCTTCGCGCCAGCATCGATCATGAGACCATATGCTGAACCAGATGACCATGGTGCGTACCAAACACGACCCGCACCTTCACCAACAGAACGTGGTTTAAAGATGTTAGACGCGCCACCCGCACCAACAATAACCGTTTTCGCTTTAAATACGTGGTAGTTACCAGTACGTACGTTGAAACCAACTGCACCAGCAGCACGGTTTTCTTTAGCATCATCCATCAAGATGTGTGTAACACAAATACGGTTAAATACTTTGTCAGCAGAATTCTTCGCAGCTTCAGCAACGATAGGCTTATATGACTCACCGTGAATCATAATCTGCCAGCGACCTTCACGAAGGTAAGCACCAGTCTTAGCATCACGCATGATTGGCAGACCCCATTCTTCGAACTGGTGAACCGCTGAGTCAACATGACGAGCCATATCGAACGCTAAATCTTCACGAACCATACCCATTAAATCCATACGTGCATAACGTACGTGATCTTCTGGATTGTTTTCGCCGAAGCGTGTACCCATATAACAGTTAATCGCGTAAAGACCCTGTGCTACCGCACCAGAACGATCGATGTTAGCTTTTTCAGCAATAACAATCTTCTTGTCTTTGCCCCAGTATCTAGCTTCGAATGCAGCACCAGTACCACCAAGGCCCGCACCGGCAACAAGTATGTCGATATTGTCTTCAATTATAGTTTTGTAAGCCATTAGTAGTACACTCCAGCTTTCATTGACAGTTTATTCGACTTGAGAGTGTGGAGACTATCCTTACCATCTTTATCAAGTTGAATATATTTAGGTTCGTTGTAAAGCAAGTGGCTATTACGCATAGAATCATCAGGTGCAGACTCATTAGCAAGCTTAGGAATAGCTGTACCCCAAGGCTTGGTTGTGATTGGCGCAAGCAAATCAAAGTCTTTCTTACCATTGCGGAATTTGATTCTCCAGGCAATAGTGCCTTTTTCTTCATCACGGTGTACACGTACAGAGTGACCAAGTGGTGCGAAATCTGCATAACCACGCACATCAATTGCGTGATGAGGACAGGCTTTTACACAGGAATAACATTCCCAGCACATGTTAGGTTCAATATTGTAAGCACGTCGTAGTGTTTTATCGATATGCATGATGTCTGATGGGCAGATGTCAACACACTGGCCACAACCATCACAACGAGTCATATATACAAAAGTAGGCATATTAATTCTCTCTTATTCTAAATTAGTTAATAAATGTTAGTAATGGTAAATTTAGTAATGATTGGCTCTTTCACGTCTGATACCAGCACCCATATTAGGTGGATTGGTACCCATGTATTCTGGGATATCAGGGTACTTAGCTTGAACAGCAGGATCAGTCAGATCGTAATCAGCAGGGAGACCTTCTCTCGATTCATCTGCTTTGGTTACTCGCTTCTGATAAGCAGCTGCAGGCTTAAAGAACATATGAGCAAACTTAGACCACATGACTGTACTAAATAGAGTAGTGCTAGCTATGATGAACGCAGCAAAGAACAACATGTTCAGAGTACCTCCACCCATGGTCGCTGACCACAGCAGGGCAAATGTCGCCATCATTAAACATGACAAGATGAATAAGTCAGCCAAACGCAGGTCGTACCATTTAACACCTTCGGCTGAAACATCTACTCTGATGGAAAACCAGAACCAGTAACCACCAAAACACAAAGAAGCTGCGCCAAGGTGCCATGCAGCAGCTAGCCAGCTAGGTGTAGCCGCATCAACTGAAGCGTAACCGAAAATCAACCAGGCAGTACTGGCGACGAAAATAATGAAGCCATACATAGTAAACAGGTGAGAAATACGACGACGTGTATTCTGGAACTCAGAAGAGGTCAGCACTTCACTGGTTAAAGTAGATATTGCCATTGATACTTTCTCGCCACCGCTTACGGTACGTTTCGCGTCTTTCTCAGCTTTCTTGGCATTCTCGAAGAAGTACTGCGCACTCTTCTTGTGTATCATGTCTAGCACAGTTCCACCGATAACAAGGAGAAACATTGCAACAACATATGCTTGCATTGCAAATTCTGGGATGGTCGCCGATAACTCAGCGAAAGGGTTGTTAGTGATCATTACTTCAAACTCCTCGGAATCAGTAAATGTTAGGTTGTTTTTGAACGGAGCAGATATTAAAGGATTCCCGTATATATAGCTATAACAATCACTCTTACCGAGGGATAATTATGCTTACCAAGGCATAAGCAAAACTTATGACAAGTAATATTTGTTTATTAACACCAATCATTATTATTGACTCAAATGCTCCCTACTCAACTCTTTAATTTAGAAATGCGAGATAAATATATTACCTAATACCTTTATATCTCATTGTTTCCACTTCGCATACCCCTTATAATTGATTTAAATATCAATTTATTTAAATTATCATCATTTATTGATAATAATATCAATATATAGTAATTGATTTTTACATCAAATTGATTATCATTACATCACCAATATGATTTTTACATCAAAATGACTGAAACCGACATTATTAATGAAATTATTACCCAGGCCAAATCCCAGGGAATTAGCCAGGGAGAGCTGGCCACCCGTGCCGGTATCCGCCAGGAAACCTTGTCGCGCGCCAGAAAAAGCTCCACTTTGCGTTTTTCAACCGTGCAACAGCTGGCGCAGATAGTTGGCCTGTCCTGCAAATTAGTACCGGATAACCCGGTTGCCGACAAAGTGCAGGATGGCACCCTGTTTCCCACACCTGGCGACGGATGAAAATGACGATGAAAAAGCCAATACCTGACTACTTATAGTGAGTACCGATAAAGAAGCCGTAATCTGGACCCGTGTTGGCGGCAGCGCTAACCGTATGGGACGCCTCTACGTCACCGATAAAGAGTGCCGCTTCACTTACGATGAAAATTTTTTACAGCAAAATCTTCCTGGCATGGGCATGGTGTATGCCCCCACCTTTTATGGCAACCGCACCATCAGCCGTGACCGTAAAACACCATTTGATTTATTTCCACCTGTTCAATCATTAATACCGCCACAGCAGACCGATAACTTTCAGCGCAATCTGGCATTAAAGTATCTAAAGACCAAACGCGCTACATCATTCAACGCACAGGACATGGTCAGCTTTGATACGGACTGGGAAATATTAAAAGTATCCGGTCACGGCGGTATCGGCCATCTCGACATTTTTGAAAACGATGCACAGGCAGAAAAATGGTACAGCCACCCACCAAAACATCAGCTAATGGAATTAACAGATGAACTTGGCTTCTCATTAAAACAGTTTATGACCTGGTTTGAAGAAGACATCGAGGTGTTCATTCGAACAGTCGGCCCAACACCAAGTGTTGGTGGCGCCATTCCCAAACTATTATTGTCGATTCCGGAGTCTGGCTGGGACGGCCGTATTGGCTTACCGACACGGGAAAAAACACCCGGTATTATCGACATAGTTTTAAAATTTGAACAAACCACACGTTACCCCGGTATTATCGAACTGGAGATGCTGGCATTAGAGATGCACCGCGAAGCCGGTTATGACGTACCGCGATACTGGCCCTGCTCGTTCAAGGGTATGCCGGCACTCGCTATCGAACGATTTGATCGCGACCTGAACAATACACCGATGTGCAGCGAAAGCCTGTACTCTATTCTCGCTTCCGGTGTGCCGCTGGATAATCATTATGATTATCGTTACGACCTTATCGCACAGGCGCTGGACATAACGCCAGTCAATATCGTTGATGATATTCGCGCCGCCAAACAACATTTGTTCGAACGATTAATTATGGCAATGCTCACCGGTAATGGTGACTTGCATCTGGAAAACCTGTCCATCACCTGCTGCAATGATGTTAAAGCTTTCTCTAAAATATACGACCCGGCACCGATGCGCGCCTATGCTCAACACGATATGTTGAGCGTGATGCCATTTGGTGACTACGGTGAAACACCGGACGGATTTGATCAGCCTGTTTCACTAAAACACGCCGTTGAACGATTTGCAAAAAGTTGCGGTTTGAGCAAACCGCAGTGTGAAAGCATCATCGAAAAAGCACTACTGGATACGTCCACATTCAATCAACGCGTTAATCAGTTGCAAACCGTACCGGATGAAAACAAGGAAAGATTAATTAAACAGACAGAAAGTGTGCGTCAAAAATTACTGTGAGGACTTTTGACGCTTTGTAGACAGTCAAACATTAAGAACTATTAACCACAGAGACACAGAGGGCGCAGAGAAAATAATATTTATACTCTGTGCTCTCTGTGTCTCTGTGGTTAAAATCTGTTGATATTAACGAATAATCGAAAACCATCATTCAGACAAGCACTCAAATTCACTGGCCTAACTTGCTTATCAACGTCTGTATATGACCTGAATTCGCCGCAAAATCTGCACGTCCTGTACGTGAGTGTGATTCCACATGTAATGATGATAACTTTTGATCCAGATATTGCACCTGTATGTAAATATCATCTTCGAATAAAAACACATCTGAATACGAAACAAAACTGGCATTCTGGTTTTCGCGATCAAAGGTGAGCACTTCCCAACCCAAATCTGCCGCTACTCGTAGAACGCGCTTATACAACTCATCTGAATTCATTTTGAATTGCGGCGTTCGCAATTCTTTTAATTGATGATCAGGCGACGTTTTAGCCGAATTGGTTTTTAAAAATATCTGTAAACGCTCGATCACCCCGGGCGCTTCGAACAGATTGGCATTGTTTTTATGCAAGGAGTAATAAGTGATAGCGACTGCTAAGACAAGTGTAACAATGATTATTTTGATTAGTGTCATATATTAATTCCTTATAAAGCCCATCGTCATTATATGACGATAGACCCAACAAGCAAAGCAACACTAATTCATTTCTAACTAACTAGTTAAAACGTCTGACAACCGCTACCAGACCCAAAATGCCTGAACCAAATAACCATAATGCCGAAGGAACAGGAACAGCCGATACACCAGAAACACGAATGACCAAATCATTATAATCGTGATCACCTAAACGTTTCATATCTTCCCACGCGATGACATAATCGCCAGCAAACTCACCATCAGTAATTAACCAGCTAACCATGTGATCATATGGTCCTGAACAGTGGTACCAGCCACAAAATATATTATCTTCTGCCGCTGAACTAAATAATGGCGAACCACTTGGGTCCAGGCCGAAACGAAATGGTGAACCGGCGTCTGAGATACTGAAAGTTGCCTCCTGACCCATCGCATGATTGACATATAACAACGATGTAAAGTCATCATTACCATCTATAAAGCCGAAGTTCTGTGAGAAGCCTGCATGTTTAGCGACAACTGAAACCGCGACTTCGTCAGCCAGAATAGTCCAGAATTGATCCCGCTCATCATCGATACGTTGTAAGCCATCAAGACCAAACTCATTGTCAAGTATTCCACCGGCACCAACCAGAGCTGGCTCCCCGGAACCAGATGCAATAATCGTATTGGCTTGCGCTAACTGACAGATTAGTAGAGCGACCACCCCCACCAGGTAAGTAATTTTTTTCATAACGCCGCTTTGCCTTCATTCATTAGTAATATACTAATATTAGAATTAGCAAATACAATGCCAACTTTCCCGCTAATAAAAACAACAAGTTAATATTAGAAAATAAGCAAATACTGTTAAGTATTCCGAATTTTGTCGTGCTTTTTTACACCTGGTCAAAATATCAGGCCTGAGCTTCATTCAGCTATATCGTGAATTTTGAAAATGATTGCCGTGTTACAAATGTTTTAGCTACTCAATTAATACAGTATCGTTATCTCTACTAACGCTACAACGTCATCTCGACCAGAGGGAGAGATCTTGAATGCCATTGTAAAGACCTCTCCTCTGTTCGAGATGACAATGTTTTATCAACAGTCATAGTCCTGTCACTCAGCATTTAATTTATATTTTTAAAAAATCGTTTTACCAATTGACAGGCACAGTTAAATAAATCACTATCAAAGCATAATGAATTTCACCAACCCACTCGCCGTCATTTGTATGAATGCCCGTCTCCACTGGAAACGTACGCGTCGGCCTATTGGTTATTTATCATTGCTATAAACTTTTTAAAGTAAAAATAAATTCCCAGTGGCCGCTACTAAAAACAGCGGCCTTTTTTATGTCCAGGGATGGACGGTATGTCACAAGGAGCCAGGGATGGCGGTGTGACTATGCACATGGATGTGCGGTATTTCGCAAGGAGCCATGGATGGCGATGCGATTATGTCCAGGGATGGACGGTATGCCGCAAGGAGCCATGGATGGCGGTGCGGCGTGCCAGACGAAAAGGACCAAAGTAAATACAGAAGCAAAAAATTTAACCAACAAAGCAGGAAAAAAAAGTGTCAGTCCCAATCTCATATCTCACGGTCATCCTAATCTGGAGCACCACACCTTTAGCCATCCAATGGAGCGGTAATGATGTGGGGTTTCAATTTGGTGTAGCAGCACGTATGTCCATCGGACTTATCGCGTTACTATTTCTACTGCGAGCAATGAAGATTAGTTTTCCCTGGCACGAAAAGGCGCGACGCGTTTACCTGATTAGCGGAATCACACTCTATATAGCGATGAGTTTTGTTTACTGGGGCGCACAGCACATTCCCAGTGGCTGGATATCAGTGGTATTTGGTTTATCGCCCATCATCACAAGTGTACTAGCGTCGTTTATATTAAAAGACTCACAACTGTCGAGTATGCGTATCAGTGGTATGTTCATTGGTCTAATCGGATTATTCGTGGTATTTATCGAGGGCGTTTCTATATCAACGTACGCGATGCTGGGCATTGCAGCTACTGTGGTTGCGACAGGTTCGCAGTCCATTGGTTCCGTTTTGTTAAAACAGCAACAACCGGATTTTCACCCGATTGCGATTACAGCCGGCAGTGTGACCATTGCACTGCCGCTTTTTTTTCTCAATTGCGTGGTCGCTGGTGGCTGGCCCGAAACCATCCCGATGAAATCGGCTCTGTCGATTGTTTACCTGGGCATCGTTGGTTCGGCTATCGGTTTCCCGTTATATTTTTATCTGCTAAAAAAACTGGCACCCGAACGCGTTGCCATCGTCACATTAATCACGCCGATTTCTGCTTTATTACTCGGTTCATTTTTTAACGATGAAGTGATCAGTAGCAAAGTCTGGTTAGGTACTGCGTTGATTTTGACCGGATTGGCAATTTATGAATACGGTAAATATTTACCTCACGTTAAGAAGTGGAAAATTCGCTGGCTACAGCGCCCATTGTAGAGGCAGTTGTAAGTTGTAAGAATTCTCAAATATCAGGTATCTGTATTATGATGTCTTCTAACTTGCAACTTACAACTTAAAACTCAAATGCCAGAACCATTAAAACATCTCTACAACAAAACCCTGCTCAACAATCTTGCTAACGAGATTGAAAAGCAGCACGCCCCTTTCGATAAAAAATCTTTTAAAAAAACAGTATTCAATAAAGACTGGGAAAATAAAGAACTAAAACAGCGTATGCGTCACATTACTGAATCCTTACATCAGCATTTACCATCGAGTTATAAAAAAACCATCAAGATTCTAAAACCCGTCTCTGAAAAATTTGAAGGTTTTGAATACATGTTCTTTCAGGACTACGTTGAATGTTACGGCCTGGAGGATTTTGAAACATCCATCGACGCACTCGAGCATTTTACGAAATTTGCCAGTTCCGAATTCGCTGTCCGAGCCTTTATCCTGCGGGATGAAAAACGCATGATGAAGCAAATAATTAAATGGGCGAAATCTGATAACCACCATGTCCGTCGCCTTGCATCAGAAGGGTGCCGCCCTCGCCTGCCCTGGGCTGTCGCACTACCATCTTTTAAAAAGGATCCAGCGCCCGTATTGCCACTGTTGAAAATGTTGATGGGCGATGAAAGCGAATATGTCAGACGCAGCACTGCCAACAACCTTAACGATATCGCCAAAGACAACCCGCAGATCGTCATCGAGTGGGCACAAACATGGCTGGGAAAAACAAGCAATACCGACCGACTGATCAAACATGCCTGCCGTACCCTGCTGAAACAGGGAGACCAAAAAACCTTATCGTTGTTTGGCTATGCAAAAGCCAGACACATCAAAGTTTATAATTTCAAAATACAATCAAAAGTCACAATGAGTAACAAACTCGATTTTTCTTTTTCATTAAACAGTAGCAAAAAACACCTTGGCAAATGCCGTATCGAATTTGCAATCGACTTCGTAAAAGCCAATGGCAGTCTGAGCCGTAAGGTCTTTAAGATTTCAGAAGCCGACTACGCTGAAAAAGAAAAAAAGGTAACAAAGCATTATTCATTTAAAAAAATTTCTACCCGAAAATATTATGCTGGCAAACATCAACTCACCATCATTGTTAATGGTGTAGACCAAATATCTAAAACTTTTGACCTGTGTCTTTAACAGCTATAAAATTTTATTGACCACGGAGACACAGAGAGCGCAGAGGTTTTATTTGGCGCCTTCGGCGCAATACGATAAAGCATTTATTTTTCTCTGTGACCTCTGTGTCTCCGTGGTAAATTTTTATCGCTTTTACCGATACCTTAATCTTGGATTTTATCCAAAAATTCCCCATATTTTTTTCACCCTGAGACGACTTTTTAAAACCCCTCACATATTTTATGTTGTTACCCCAAAAATTTTCTATATAGGCAAATTCTTATGTTCTAATTCACTGTTTTTCTGAAATTAATAAGTATCGGAAATCATTAAAAATATTCAACTTATCCACAGTTTTTCCGATTATTCTCCACTGTGATATACACAACATATAGTGCTTGACTTGGAACCCGACCACACCCTATAGTATCCGCACAACAAAACCGCTCAAGAATAGTGGCATCGTAAGGGCTCACCATAATAATAACAAACACAACAACATTCGCAGGAAGGGCAATGCAGGCAAATACACCAAAAGAACACGAAGTGCAATCAAAAAAATCAGTCGCACAGACAACCACCAACCCTGAAATCTCAACAATCGACACAACCAGCATCGCAGCAACAGCACCCGGCCAATTTCGCGTTATTCGACGTAATGGCAAGGTCACGGCTTTTGATGTTGAAAAAATTTCTATTGCGATGACAAAAGCCTTTCTGGCTGTTGAAGGCGGCAACGCTGCAGCCAGCAATCGCATCCATGAGATTGTTAAAAATCTGACCGAGATGGTAACAACGGCATTAACCCGTCGTATTCCTGATGGTGGCACCTTCCACATCGAAGATATTCAGGACCAGGTCGAACTGGCACTGATGCGTGGCGGTCATCAAAAGATTTCACGTGCTTACGTTATCTACCGTGACCAACATGCCCGTGCCCGTGCTGAAGAAGCCCAGCAAATTGACGATAGCCCTACCAGCAATATTAATGTCACTCTGGAAGACGGCTCAACGGCTCCTCTGGATAACAAACGTTTACACGCTATCGTGTCTGAAGCCTGTGAAGGTCTGGTCGATGTCGATGCTCAGGCTATTCTGGACGATACCGAACGCAATTTATTTGATGGTGTACCCAATAAAGATGTCGCTCGCATGCTGGTGATGAGCGCACGTACTTTAATTGAAAAACAACCTGACTACAGTTTTGCGGCATCTCGTTTATTACTCGATGACCTGCGCACTGAAGCATTAAGTTTTGTTTACAACAAACCAACGAATGCGACACAGTCAGAAATCAATACACAGTATGCCGGCTATTTTGCTGCATACATTCGACGTGCAATTGATGTTGAGTTAATCGATCCTCGTCTTGGTGAATACGATCTTGATTTTCTGGGCAAACAACTCGATGCATCACGTGACCATCAGTTTACCTACCTGGGTTTACAGACTTTATACGACCGCTACTTCATCCATCATGAAGACACGCGTTTCGAATTACCTCAAGCCTTTTTCATGCGCGTAGCGATGGGATTAGCCATCAACGAAATCAACCGTGAACAAAGTGCTGTTGAGTTTTACCGCCTGCTGTCTTCATTCGATTTCATGAGCTCAACCCCTACCCTGTTTAACTCAGGCACTTTACGCCCACAGTTATCAAGCTGTTATCTCACTACCGTGCCCGATAACCTGGATGGTATTTTCAGTTCAATTAAAGACGACGCCATGCTATCTAAATACGCGGGTGGACTGGGTAATGACTGGACACGTGTTCGCGGTATGGGCGCACACATCAAAGGCACCAATGGAAAATCTCAGGGCGTGGTTCCTTTCCTTAAAGTTGCAAACGATACCGCTGTTGCAGTCAACCAGGGCGGCAAGCGCAAAGGTGCAATGTGCGCTTATCTGGAATCATGGCACATCGATATCGAAGAATTTTTAGACCTGCGTAAAAACACCGGTGATGATCGCCGTCGTACCCACGACATGAATACCGCAAACTGGATTCCAGACCTGTTCATGAAACGTGTTGCTGAAGATAAAGAATGGACTTTGTTTTCACCGAATGAAACCCCCGATCTTCACGAACTGTGCGGTAATAAATTTGAAAAAGCTTACGTGGCTTATGAGAAAAAAGCCGCTGCTGGCGAAATGCGAGTGCACAAGACCATCAAAGCTTCGGCACTGTGGCGCAAGATGATTAGCATGCTGTTTGAAACAGGCCATCCATGGGTAACCTTTAAAGACCCTTGCAACCTACGTTACAGCAACCAGCATGTTGGCGTGGTACACAGTTCAAATCTATGTACCGAAATCATGTTGCATACCAATGATGAAGAAATTGCGGTTTGTAATCTTGGCTCCGTCAACCTGCCGGCTCACATTAATGAAAATGGTCTGGACACAGAGAAGTTAGAAAAGACCATCAACACTGCCATGCGCATGTTAGATAACGTTATCGATTACAACTTCTATAGTGTACCTGAGGCACGTGACTCTAATTTACGTCACCGCCCTGTTGGCATGGGTGTCATGGGATTTCAGGACTCACTCTATAAACAACGCCTGCCTTACGCCAGTGAAGAAGCCGTTGAGTTTGCTGACCGCACTATGGAAGCCATCAGTTACTACGCGATTAAAGCCTCTACCGATCTATCAGAAGAGCGTGGTCGTTACTCTTCTTTTGAAGGTTCATTATGGAGCAAAGGTATTTTACCTATTGATTCACTGGACCTGCTTGCAGAAGAACGTGGCAACTACCTGGACGTTGATCGTAGCCATAGCTTCGACTGGGATTCATTACGTGACCGCGTACAACGTGTCGGCATGCGTAATTCCAATACCATGGCCATTGCACCGACTGCAACCATTTCCAACATCTGTGGCGTCAGTCAGTCTATCGAACCGACTTATCAGAACCTGTTTGTTAAATCGAACTTGTCTGGCGAATTCACCGTGGTTAATCCTTATTTGATTAACGACCTCCGTGATCGTGGCATCTGGGACGAAGTGATGGCGAATGATCTGAAATATTACGATGGCAGCGTTCAACAGATTGACCGTGTCCCTGAAGACCTCAAGGCGCAATATCAGACCGCATTCGAACTGGATGCACGCTGGTTAGTCGAAGCTGCATCGCGACGTCAGAAGTGGATTGACCAGGGCCAGTCATTAAATCTATACATGTCTGAACCTAATGGACAGAAACTGGATGCACTGTACAAACTGGCATGGGTACGTGGCTTGAAAACCACTTACTACCTGCGCTCTATGGGTGCAACCCATGTTGAGAAATCAACCATGGACAGCAGCCGCAATACTGGCCTAAACGCTGTAGGTAATGACACCGAAACAGCTGTAGAAGCCATAGGTTCTACTGCACCCGGGGCCACAGCACCAAAGGCCTGCTCGATACTTGATCCAGATTGCGACGCTTGCCAATAAACGCAAAAGAAAAACGAAAAGTGAAAAAGTATTAAAGCTTTAACATCCAACTTTAAAAAAACTATTAACCAAAAGTAAAACAGGAATAGAAGCAGAAAATTAAAATAATAATAAAAAAAGGGGGTGACAGCGTGAACCTACCTGCTAAGTTAAGATTGGTTAAATTAAACCAGAACGAATTGAATACAGATAATTTCAATCGACCTTTTAACAAGCAACAGACAAACCAGAATGGTATGGCATATTTTTGCGAACATGACGGAATCTGTATTAAATTCACACAAACTGGCCTCACGAATGCACAATCTTCATGGCAGGCAATAACGCCATGCGCACTGAAACCCTGGTGGCTTTTTTTAAAGCCACTACAAAAGAAATAAAATCTATAAAATTTTTCTACAAAAAATTATAGATAATAAAATAAAGTTAAAAAATAAATAATAAAAATACGCAGTCATCATTGAGGTAATTAAAATGCTTAACAACTGGGAAGACCCTTTCGCAAAATTTGCTAACAAAACAGACGACACAAAAAATAGTGCGGCTGATGAAAATAACAATAATATTATTAACGAGCAAACACTGGAAAGAACCCAGGCTAAACAACAGGTATCTGCTGAGTCACCACAAACATCGACTGCACAGAACGAGACGCTGAATATAACACCTATTCCGTCACATGCAACCGCTGTAGCTGAAGAAACAGCAACATATACACCTCACGCAGGTGATGGCATTGTGACTAATGAACAGCTCATGGCTACAGCAGGCGCTGCACCGCAGGTTAATCCTATTATAGGCAACACAAACATCCAGCCCGCTTCTGATGATACCGACCTGACAGGTACGGGTCTGGAAGAAATCGAAATGGGTGCGTCACGCATCCAGGTCGACGACAAAAAAATCATCAACTGCCGTGCTGATCTAAATCAACTTGTACCCTTCAAATATGACTGGGCATGGCAAAAATATCTGGACGGTTGTGCGAATCACTGGATGCCACAGGAAATCAACATGACCGCCGACCTCGCGCTATGGCGTGACCCTAATGGTCTTACCGATGATGAACGCACCGTAATCAAGCGTAACCTGGGGTTCTTTGCCAGCGCAGACTCATTAGTCGCCAACAACCTGGTACTCGCTGTTTACAAACACATCACCAATCCAGAGTGCCGCCAATATCTATTACGCCAGTCTTTTGAAGAAGCCGTGCACACCCATGCCTACCAATACTGTGTTGAGTCGCTGGGACTGGATGAAGGTGAAATATTTAATATGTACCGCGAACTGCCTGCCGTTGCACGCAAAGCTGAGTGGGCATTACCATTCACACAACACCTTGCTGATCCTAACTTCCATACTGGCACACCTGAAAACGACCAGAAACTATTACGTGAGCTGATTGCTTTTTATGTTGTATTCGAAGGCATCTTCTTCTACGTTGGCTTTGCACAAATTCTTTCAATGGGTCGCCGCAACAAGATGACCGGTGTGGCTGAGCAGTTCCAGTACATCCTGCGTGATGAATCCATGCACATGAACTTTGGCATCGACGTAATCAACCAGATCAAAATCGAAAACCCACATCTATGGACAACTGAATTCCAGCAGGAAATGGTCGAACTAATTCAAGAGGCAGTTGAAATCGAAACACAATACGCACGTGACACTATGCCACGTGGTATTCTTGGCTTGAATGCACCGATGTTTGAGGAGTACCTGCAATTCATCGCCAATCGTCGTTGCTCACAGATTGGTTTACCTGAACAATATACCGGTGCGACTAATCCATTCCCCTGGATGTCTGAAGTACTGGACCTTAAAAAAGAGAAAAA
>Ga0316209_1001537_pt1 | contig 23197 bp, 15 predicted proteins | sample 6monopyrite_MG_FD_204945 | JGI IMG/M metagenome (GOLD analysis project Ga0316209, IMG submission 204945) | Microbial mat bacterial communities from mineral coupon in-situ incubated in ocean water Damariscotta River, Maine, United States -... | ecosystem: Environmental > Aquatic > Marine >...
CGAGTTGCGTCGTGTCCAGGAAGACATGGGCATGCTGAAAGATGCGGTCGAAGAAGTCCTTCGTTGGACCTCGCCGATCATCCATTTCGGTCGCTACGCAACGCAGGACTATCAGCTTCGCGACAAGACGATCAAGGAAGGCGATTCCGTCGCACTCTTCTACCCCTCAGCGAATCGCGATGAGGAGGTCTTCGAGGATCCGTGGACTTTCCGGATCGATCGAAAGCCGAATCGCCATCTCGCCTTCGGTGTTGGGGAGCATTTCTGCCTTGGCGCGCATCTCGCGCGATGGGAGATGGAAGTCGCCTACAAGCACCTTCTCCCGCGGATCCAGGAGATCGAGCTTGCGGGCCCGATCGACCGGCTCCATTCGAGTCTCGTGGGCGGCGTGAAGCGGCTCCCGATCCGGTACAAGCTCTTCCCGAAGCAGTAGATCGCGAGTTCCCGCGCACACTGCCGGATTCGGGCCTAACCTAGGTCCGAATCCGGCGGCGTCCGCGTCGCCACAACGGGCGGGGACTGCATGTCGATCGATCGACGCCGATTTCTTAAACGGGGCATGGCGGGCCTGGCCGCGACCGGCCTGACCGCAACGGGATGCGCTCCCCTCGGCCGAACCCAACCGAGCGGCCTACCCGCCGGCGATCGGTTTCGGCATGGCGTCGCGAGTGGCGATCCGCTCTCGGACCGCGTCATCCTCTGGACCCGCGTTACGCCGTCGACCGAAGAAGCGGGGCAGCCGGTCCGCACGCGCTGGGCGATCGCGCTCGATAAGGACTTTGATCAAGTCGTGAGTCGTGGGGAGCGGGATGCACGTCCCGATCGCGACTACACGGTTAAGGTCGACGCCGACGGCCTGCGTCCCGCGACCGACTACTACTATCGCTTCGAGATCGCGGGCACACCGTCGCCCATCGGACGAACGCGCACGCTTCCGACCGGAAGTGCTTCCCACGTGCGCCTCGCCTTCGCCTCCTGCGCCAACTATCCCGCCGGCTACTTCAACGGCTACGCCAATATGGCGGAGCGGGATGACATCGACGTTGTGCTGCATCTCGGGGACTACCTCTACGAGTACCCGAACGGCGAATACGGGGATGGGACGGAGCTGGGTCGAATCCCTGCGCCGGACCGAGAGACGGTGGCACTCGATGATTACCGGGCGCGTCATGCGACGTATAAAACGGATGCTGACCTGCAGGCCGCGCATGCACGGCACCCGTGGATTACGATCTGGGATGACCATGAGAGCGCGAATAATTCGCATAACACCGGTGCCCAGAATCATTCGCCCAAGACAGAGGGGGATTGGAGCATCCGGAAGCTCGCAGCGATTCGCGCCTATTCGGAGTGGATGCCGATTCGCGATCTGCCGACCGGTCTCTTTCGGACCTTTCGGTTTGGGAATCTGCTCGATCTCGTGATGCTCGATACGCGTCTGCACGCGCGAGACGCGGTCGGTGGGCGCAAAGTAGAAGTGGCGAATGATCCTGAGCGCACACTCCTGGGCCATGATCAGACGAGTTGGTTGCTTGCGACACTCGATGAGTCGAAGCGCGCCGGATCGACCTGGCGGGTCGTCGGGCAGCAGGTCATCGTCTCCCCATTTTCCTCAAACGACTTCGACTTCAACCCGGATGCCTGGGACGGCTATCGAGCAAATCGAGCCCAGGTGCTCAACCATGTCGATGAGAACGCGATTGAGAACGTCGTGTTTCTGGCCGGGGACGTTCATAGTAGTTGGGCCTTTGAAGTCCCCTCGGCGGACGATGCAAGAGCCAGCGCGAGTGCGATCGAGTTCGTCACGCCGGCGATCAGTTCTCCGCCGATCGGTCGGAACCCAAAGGTCCTCGAATTGATCGACGCCACAGCGAAATTCACGCCGCACCTTCGCTATTCGAATGTGATCGACCAGGGGTATGCAATTCTCGATCTGACGCAGGAACGCGCACGGGTCGAATACATTTACACGGAGCCGGCAGATCGAACGCGTTCTGCCTCGGGGACCGTTGGAGCCGTCCTCGAATGTGCTGCGGGGACTCATGACATCGACCTCGTCTCGAAGGACGAAAGCGCGCGCCGGTCCGATCCGCGCGTGTCGGCTGGGTGAGACCGACCGGGTGAATCGTCCGCGCCGCATTCCTCTCGCTGTGCTCTATATCTTCGTCGGCCTTGCCGTCGCGAGCGGGGCTCATGCGCAGCGGCTGGTGCCCGGTCAGGCAAATCGATTCGAGCGAGAACAGGTTCTGCCAGCGGAAGACGAGCTAGGGCGAGAGCCTGCCCCGGCCCCGTCACTCGATCTTCCGACGCTTGAGCGTCTGCCGCGTCGCGATGTACCCGCCGTCGAGAATGGATTCGTCTTGCGCGGATTCAAGATCATCGGGAACACGGTTCTGACCGACGTCGAACTCGCCAACGCGGTTGCGCCCTTTCTCGATCGGCAGATCAATGCGGAAACGCTGCCGCTGGTTACGGATGCGTTGACTCGACGTTATGTGGACGCAGGTTACGTCAGCTCCGGTGCGATCGTTCCCGATCAGGGAGTGGAGAACGGGATCCTTGAGATTCACATCGTCGAAGGGCGGGTGGGGCTCTTCGAGGTTGCAACCTCCGGACGGCTTCGTTCAGGATTTGTCGAAGCGCGAATGCGGGCCGTTCTCGAGGGCCCCCTTCGGCTTCCGGAACTCGACGAGGCGCTTCGCATCCTCCAGCTCGATGAGCGGATTGCGCGGGTCGATGCGGTGGTCGTTCCGACGGGGAAGCTCGGCGAGAGTCGTCTTCGCCTCGAGGTGGAAGAGGCGGAGCCGTGGCGAATGGAGGGGCGCGTCGCGAATGATCTCGCCCCCGCGCTCGGCGGGCGACGGGGCGTTGCCTTCCTTGAGCATCGCAACGTTCTTGGCTTCGGAGATACCTTCTTCGGCACGGTCTCGGGCGCGCGGGGCTTGATCGATTTCGAATTGGGCTACTCGATGCCCGTGACGCCCTGGCTTACAGAGCTTTACGTGCGCGGCGGCTTCGCCGAGGCGGAGATCGTTGAAGGAGACTTCGCGCGGGACAATTTTCAGAACGAACTCGCGAGCTATGGCGTGGGCCTGGTTCAGCCCCTATTTCGAGGGCTCGAAGACGAAGCCAAGCTGACGATTGGCGTCGAGCGCCGCACGAGCAAGCTCACCTTCACGGATCGGGGGACCGCGTTTCTGCTCGAAACGAATGGGGAAAGCGGGGACTCGATTCATCTCTTGATGCTTCGTCTCGAGACGGAATGGATTCATCGAGAGCTTGACCGTGTTCTCGCGGCCCGGGTTCGCGCGAGTTTCGGCCTCGACGCATGGGACGCGACGGCACCGAACTCGACTTCGACTCCGGGAGCCCCACGCTCGTCCGCGACGCTCCCCGATGCCGAATTCCAGAGCGTGTTGATTCAGATGCAATACGCCGAGCGAGTCGAAACACCGCTGGGTGTAGGTGAAATCATCGCACGAACGGATTTGCAATGGGCGAGTGGATCGCTCTTCTCCCTCGAATCATTCTCGATGGGCGGGTCGGCGACGGTCCGCGGCTATCACGAGAACGCGATCGTGACGGACAATGGTTGGCTCGGTTCTCTCGAATTTCGGCTGCCGCTTCTGCCGTCTTCGCTTCGTCCCCATACGCTCAGGCTCGCTCCCTTTGTTGATCTCGGATACGCGTGGGATGATCACGACGCGGCCACGAGCCGCTTCGATCGATTCTTCGCAAGCGCCGGGCTGGGGATGATCTATCGCTACGGAGATCGATTCGAGATTCGCGCCTACTATGGTGAGCCGCTCGTGAACGAAACGAAGATCGAGGGCGACTCACTTCAGGATCGCGGGTTGCACCTCGAGGCGAGCCTCTTCGTTTTTTGACTGCGCTGTCGTGGGTTAGAGCCAGCTCGAGATCATCAGGAAGGGTGCCCAATAACCCGGATGGGCGAAGCGGGGCATCTCTCGAACGGATCGTTGCGCTGCGCGGAGTGCGCCGGCCCGGGTCTGACCCGGTTGCGTGATCTCGGCGTAGAAGGCATCGATGAGCCGCGCCGTCGCCTCATCGTTGACCGGCCACAATGTCGCTAGCGCGCTGCGCGCTCCCGCTCGAACCGCGACCCCCGCCAATCCCAGCGCGGCGGCTTCGTCGCCCGCCGCGGTTTCACAAGCGGAGAGCGTCAGCAATTCGAGAGGTGTGTCCTGCCGAAAGCGAGTGGTCTGCACGAGCTCGGACATGCGTTCAAGTCCCAGCGTACCATCATGGGCGAGCAGGAAACTCTCGTCGCCGCTCGCGCTGACCCGGCCGTGGGTGGCCACGTGAACGACGGAATAGGGCCGCGTGCGAATCTCGGCTTCGAGGGCATCGACCTGAAAGTTCTCCTCGAAGAGCACGCGAGTCGTCGGGAAACGATCGCGCAGCCCGCGCAGTTCCTGCCGGGTGAAATCCAACCGCTCGAACCCCCCGGTTGCTTGTTCAAGACCGGCCGCCAGGATGGAGAGTTCCTTTGCGGCGATCGGGCGGGGATTTGTGAGTCGGAGGCTTGGGACGAGTGCCAGCGGTTTCATGTCGACGAGGAAGCGCTGGCGCTTGCGATCGTGAAACGCGGCGAAGGGGACCGTGCGGAGGAGTCCGTCGGGAACGACGACGAGGGTGTCGACGCGGTCCGCTTCGATGTCGGACTCGATCGGGCGGATCAATGCGTCATAGAGATGTTGGGCGGGCCGCAGATATTGGCGGGTCGTTCGTTTTTCGAGGAGTGCACGCAGCTGATGCGTATGGTCAAGCACGGCCTCGGCGGTAATCGGCGCCCGGTAGTAGCCGAACTCTCCTTCGAACCCTGTGAGCAGCGCAACCCGATCGTCGAGCAGGATCGGATAGAGCACGAGCGTCCCGCGAATATCATCGGGGGCGGTCGTCTGTTCCGCCGCAAGGCAGAGATCGCCAAAATGATCCTGGAGTTCAGCGCTGCGCTGGGTTTCGAGAAGATCCCGCACCTCCCGCAAGCGCATCTGCCCGTTGACTCTAGTCTCCGTTTGAGGCGTCGCGTCTTCGTCGTTCCTGTCCGCGACTTCGACCGTGGCCTCGACCTCGTCGAGCAAGAGCCCGAGCAGATGGTTCATTGCGCTGCGTGCATCGATTCCCAGGTCCTCTTCGGGATCGAAGGCGAGGGTTCCCGCCAGTCGTTCCCGCCGAAGCCCGTCCGCGAGCCGCACGGTCCTGCGCAAGACATCGACCGCCGCCGCGCCCTTTCCACTCTCATCCAGCACCCGCGCCAATACGCTTCCGAAACGAATCTGAGCGAGGACGTCCTGGGAACGGATGGACTCTGCATACGCGCGTCGCGCCAGATAGAGGGCATCAGCCGGGCGCTCGCCTTCGAGATAGAGCGCTGCCAGTTCGCCCTCGGCCCAGAGTTGGTCACGATCGTTGGCTTCCGATTCGCTGTTATGCGCGATCTCCAGATAGAGCGATGCGGCTCGCAAGCGTGCTTCCGCGGCGGGTTCTCCTGTTGCTGTGCGGGAGAGCCGGGCGAGGGAACGGGCCGCGTGAAGTCTCTGCGGAACGCTCACATCGGAGCTTCCGATCTCAAAGGCCGACAGGAGCAACCACACCGTATCGGCTTCCGCAGGATAGACGAGGGCGTCGACCTCGGAACGAAAGGACATAAGTCGATCGGGTGTCGGAGGCTCCGCCTTCGCTTGAGTGGCGGCGAACGCGATGACGATCGAGACCAGACCGAGGGCGAAGGGCAGACCGCGCTTGAGAAGGCAGCTCATAACAGGCCCTCGCATCCCGATGCGCGTGCGATCAAGTCCGGCGCATTCTCCGTGTGAACAAGATCGCCGCGACCTTCGCCCGGCGGAGCAACAAGCGGAGCCGGCAGAACGTAGAGGCTGCCCTGCGCATCGGTGCGCGCGTCACACCCGGTCGCGAGGCGTTGTCCCGGATCCTCGTAGACGACGGCGGGGCGGGGCACAGCGCTTGCGGTATTCGTTTCCGAGGCCAGGATCTCGACGACTCCGTTCTGTGCGTTCGTGCCGCCGGTTGCGGTGGGAGGCGGGTTGTTCGCCGCGGGGAGGAATCGTCCGGCGGTAATCTGGATCCGACCGCCGGCGCCGGACGAACTCGCGTCGAGGAGGGTATCCGAGAGGATGATGACTTGTGCCGTTAGGTCGATGTTACCCCCTTCGTTTCCCGCGATGATGCCCTGGGAGTCTGTCGCGACGCGGCCACCATTGCCCACGATCCGGTCGGTCATTCGAAGGCTGATGTTTCCGCCGAGACCGGAGACACCGGAGGTGGCTGTGATTTCGGATCCGCCCATGAGTTCGAGAACGTCGCCGTTCAAGTCGATTGAGCCCGTTCCGCCGACGAAGACATTCGATGCTGTGATGCGCGCGTTGTTGTCGAGTCGAATGCGATCGGCGTTGATCTCGATGCTGCCGCCAGTCGCCGCAGCGCCCGAGGTCACGGCCTCGATGGAAGCGTCATTGATCACCACCGAAGCGAGGGGGGCATTGGCGCCGATCACGACCGCCCCCGCGGCGCCGTCGTCGACGCCATCCACGCGAATGCTGGCGCCGTCCGCGAGGAGCAGACTTCGCCCGTCGATTTCGATCAGACCGGCGTCCCCATTTGCGCTGGCGTTGTTGACCGCTTTCGACCGGAGTCCGCCGCCGCTTCCTTGGATCGTGATGGTGTCGGCGGTGAGGTGGATGTCACCGGCCTGTCCATCACGGCTGAAGGTCGACTGAATCAATCCGCCGTCCTCGATCAGGATCGAATTTGCTTCGACGGTGGTTCGCGCCCCGAGGCCGTCATTGACGGTAGATGTCACCGTCGCCCGGGGGCCGAGTCGAAAGGTGCCGTTCGGAGCGCGCACCAAGATCTCACCAGGCAGTCCGTTCGCGGGATTCGGTGTGTCACCGAATAGGGCCTGACTGCGAATGGCACCCCCTTCGAGGGAAACATCTCCGGTTGCATCGATCGTGACGTTGCCGGCCTGACCATCGCCGCCCGACGGATCTATTAGGCCGCGGCCCGCGGTCGTGGTGATGATGGCCGAACGTTCGGTATCGACGGGGTCCGTATCGATCATCTGAAGATCACCCGTTGTGATCGCGATCGATCCGCCTCGGGCGGCATTGAGCGTCCGGGTTTCGATCGATCCAAAGTTCTCGAGCACGATCTGCTCGCTGGCATCGATCGTGAGGTCACCACTGCTGGGGCGTGAGCCGGGGGCGAACGGATCGTCGCCGAGCGCGATTGTGAGGATCGACGTGAACTCAGGCGATCCGGGCGCGGCGCCGACTTCGACGGATCGCGCGCGGATGGAGATCGGGCTGCCTTGTCCGAGGCCCGCGTTGACGGAGAAGATTTCGGCGCCGTCGCGGACGAGCAGGCGGTCGACGTCGATGTTGAGCGCGCCGCCTTCGCCGGCCGGGCGCGTTGCACTCGAACAGAAGAAGCCGAGGTTGCAGGTGGAGCCGACAGCGAGGGTTGTGCCCGATCCTTCGAGGAGAAGGGTGTCTGCGGACAGGAGGACGCTGCCCGCGTTTCCGACTTCGGCACCCCCTCCGGTTCTCGAAGTGAAGCTCAGGAAATCTGCCGTCTGGCCGAGGCTCTCGCGACCGAGTCGAATCATGTAGCGGACCGCGACATCGACCGCGACACCGGGATGGTCGGTCGTTCCGAAATGATGCGCATTAATCGTTGCGTCTTCGAGAGTGAGTGAGTCCGAACGAACGATCAGCACCTGGTCATCGGCTCCGTTCGCGGAGACCACGGCACCGTTTGAAAGGGTGACAGGACCAAGCGCGGCAAAGAGGTCGACGTTCGGCGCGCTTCCCGGGCTGATGGCGACTTCACCGGCGGAGTCGATGGAGATGAGCGAAAGCGACGCGGAATAGGTCTCTACGTTAGGCGTCGAATCCGTTCCCGGGCCTTCAATTCGAATCGGCCCGCCCACAAATGAAAGGTCCTGGCCGTCGCCCATGGAGAGCCGCGCGCCTTCGACAGCGATCTCTCCAGCGCCGCTACTTAAGAAACCCCAGGCTGCCGGTTCAGCGCTTGTGATCGAGATGGCGGGCCCACCGAGATCCGTCCCGAAGCGGACGTTGTCGTTAAAGCGGATGTAGTCGGCGCTACTCGCATGGAAAGCGCCTAGCAGGTCGAGCTGTGCATTCGGGCCGAATACGACGCCGCGGGCGTTCAAGAAGTAGAGGTCGGCGTTCGGAATTGTCGAACGCAGAACTCCGTCGATTTGGCTTGCCGAGTTGCCCCCGACCTGGGCGACGATGCGACGAATGCCAGAGCCAGGCGCGTCCTCAATAAAGGTGGCGCTCTGTCCTGTCGGGACATCGAATTGTGTGAAACGATGGAAGAGGTTGTCTCCGGATCGCTGACCATAGGATTCACGAATCAGGTAGTCCGTGTTCTGTCCTGGGGCGTATTCTCCGGCGGTGACCGTGTCGCCCGAGAAGGTCGGGTCGAGCACGACCTGCCCCTGGGATGCAGCGCCGAATAGCATCGTCATCCCAAAGGCGGCGAAGGCTGTGATGGTCGGGGGCGTCGAGGCGCCACGAATGCGGAGTCGATCGATCACGGTGAAACGTTCCCACACCCGGTCACGACACGCACCTTTCGCCTTCTCGCGGGTTATCCGTCGGGACACTCATGGAAAGATCATCTCCTGCGATCGACCGTCTGACTGTCAGGCCCTTCACACAATCGACACACATCACACGGAAGTGGCAGGAATTGCGGGTACGTCCCGTCGGGTCGTTCTCGCCACCAGAATCGCGCCCAGAACGAGCGCGACTGACGAGATCAGGAAGATCACCGGATAGCCGTGGCTCGCCGCAATCCACCCGAGCGCGACACCCCCGATTCCGATCCCGATATTCAGGCCCGCTTGCAGGATTGACATCCATCGTCCGCGTTCGGCCGGGGGGCATTCCGATAGGACCATTCCGGTGAACGCGGGATAGAAGAGTCCATGGGCCAGGCCCATCGCAAAGCCGATCGGGCCGAGTCCGATCTCGTCGAGCCAGACCATTGAGAAGAGGACGAGGGAATAGAAGGACAGGGTCGTGATGCTGATGCGTCTCAGACCGATCCGGTCGATGAAGGGACCGAGCAGGAGGCGGCATGCGGCGGCGGCGGACGAGTTGGCGATGAAGAAATCGCGCAGCTCGGTTCGCCCCAGGCTCAACGCGTAGGGTTGGTGGAAGTTCATGGCGCAGCCGAACGCGATGCCCAGCAAGCCAACGATCGCGACGGGGCACGCGATGTCCGGGCGAGCGAGGATTGTTCGCAGTGCGACCGGTGCCTCGTCGCCGTGGTCGAGGGGTTCTTCGTGAAGGAAGAGACTCGAGAGGCAGCACCAGGTCGCGGCACCTGCGGCCATCAGGAACGCGGCATCCCAGCCGCTTGCCTCGACGACGGTCTCGACCGCCGCAGGTGCGAAGGCGCCCATCAGGACATAGGCGAGCCCGAAGAGCCCCACCGCCTGCCCGATCCGGTCACGAGGAGCGGCATCGACGCAAAGCGCCGCACCCCCCGCAAAGGCATACGCGAAAGCAACCGATTGAATGAGTCGAAGGGCGTAGAGCGTCGCACCGATCTCATCCACGTAGACATAACAAGCGGAGGACAGCGCCATCAGTCCCGCGCCCGCACTCAGAAAATGCTTGCGTCCATAGCGATCGACCATCGAACCCGCAGGCATCAGGAAGAGCACGACGGAGATCGCGGAAACGGCGACCACGCTCCCGATTTCATCGGGACCCGCGGCGAGTGCCGTCGCCATCCACTTTGGCAACATCATGAAGGAAGAGTGCGCGAATCCGAATCCCGCCTGCGAAAGCAGGAGGAAGACGAAGCGTGGATTCCAGAGTGTCTGTTCAGGCATGGGTCGTGCTTCCTACCCTGGCCTCGTTCGTGACCGAGCCCCGCCCTGAGCAGACATCCCGCTTCTTCGTTCGGCGTATTCCCGAGACGACGAAGCCCTCTGTCCGCTTTGCCGGGGTCCGGGGCGGAAGAGGGCTTCGGGTCGCTGCAGTCCTGGTCTGCCAGGAGACTGCGTTTGCGTTTAGTCCGAGCTGTTCTCCGCCCCTAAATGGCTCATCGGCTTGTTAAAGCCCTTGGCGTCCTTACCGAAGCAAGAGTCAATGCCATCTACCGGGAACGCAAAGACGTCCGCAAACGTCTCCCGCGTACGGCCCTGCCACGTGAAACACCAATCCATCGCGATCGAGCCGCCGTCCGTAAGGACGAGCTGAATCGCTGCTTCGAATCGGTCGTGGTGGGAAGTCTCGAACATCACGCCGTCACAATTAAGCGACGCCGCGTCGAGCGTCAATGGCAGCGCGAGAATCGATGGATTTTCCGTGCAATCTCTACCTACTGACCCGATTGGTCATCACGCTCGACGACGAGGCTCGCGACGGTGGCTAGCTGATCGTCCTGCCCCTCGTCCATGAGTTCCACCCGGATCAAGAGCGCCGAGCCAATCGTTCCGACCGTGCGGGCCGTAGCTCGAATCGGGCCGACGCGGGCGAGTCGCATATAGTGGATCTCGAGGCTGCGAATGCGGGTCGGTCCACCGAGTTCGTGGGTGGCATGATGATCCCCCGCCGCATCGAGCAGCATCGCCACGACGCCCCCCTGCATCGCCCCGAGCGTGTTGATCACATAAGGCGTGACGCCGGCATGCACGATGGAAGGAGCGGAGGGGGAGAAGCGCAACCCCAGCGCGTCATGTAGGGGTTGCTTGAAGCCCGAACCCTCGCTTGCGAAGACGGTTCGCGGTTCGAATTCGTCGGTCCAATGGACGCGGGTCTGCGTTTCACGCCGTCCCGGCAGGATCGAAAACGTGATGGTGGAGAGACCGACTTCTTCGCCACTCTCAACGTGAGAGAGCGAAGCTTCCTGCACAAGTGTTGTGCGGCCTTGTCGGAGCACGCGAGGACGAACTGCGAGGGTCCCCTCGCAGGGGAGGTCACCGACTTGAAGGCTGAGCCCGAGGGTCGCGACCCAGCCCGGGAGAACTTTCCGGATCGCGGTCTCGCCGCAGATGATGTCGACCATCGTCGCCGCGACGCCCACCTGAAGGCGGCCGGTCGAATCGGTCAGTTCGGGAACGACGGGCAGAAGAATCGTCGATTCCGTTTGCGTTCGCTCGATGACGGGCGCGAGGTCGCGGGTGATATGCGGGTCGGGCGGATAGGCGGGCGGCTCACTCATGGCCGCGCCAGCCTAACGCCCTCGACGACGCTTTGCAGCAAATGTGCCGCGAGGCCTACTTCTTCTTGCGGTCGATGCGCTTGGCCTTGCGATCAGTGCGGCGCTCAAGCTTGTCGCCCTTGCGGTCGAGGCGTCGATTCTGTCGCTCCCCCTTGCGGTCAAGCTTCTTGTCGATTCGATCGCCTTTGCGTTCGAGCTTGCGGGCGCGCCGTTCGGCCTTCTCTTCGATTCGGTTGGCCTTTCGATCCTTGCCGGCCTCGCGGGCACGTTCCGCGCGTCGTTCGCCCTTGCGCTCGATGCGTTCGGCCTTGTTGTCGAGGCGTTTCTCGATTCGGTCGCCCTTACGGTCGAGCTTGCGCTCCCGGCGGTCGCCCTTGCGATCGAGTCGCTCCTCGACCCGGTCGCCCTTTTTGCGGAGGCGGTCCGCTCGCTCCTCGCCGTCCTTCGCGAAGGCGGTCACTCCGGAAAAGCTGATCAGGGCGAAGGCGAGGAGCGGAATGAAGGCACGGAAGCGTCGGATGAGTCGCATGGGAAGGTCCTTTCGAGAGGGGCCCAGTCAAGGGAGAGGCCGAGCGGGTCGTTCGGGGGCTCGATGCTTGTTCGGCCGAACTGCCGAATCTGTCCAGCCCCAATGACAGCCTCAACCGTCCAATCTTCATGGGGTTGCGTGGGGAGTCGAGAATTGCCGGTGGCCTGCGCTCGGTTCAGATCGCAAAAGTCTCGTAACTATCTGAAATATATGTGGAATCAGATAGTGAACTTCGAGAAGGATGAGCCCGGGGAGCGATGAAAATCATGACGGCTCGGACCCGGCGCGGAATCCAACTCCCCGGCTAACGCGTCTCGGGCACCCATCGTCACAGAAATTCTTCACTTTTCTCGATTTTTTCGTTCGAGGCCTGCCCGATTCGCCCCCGGTTTCACGCCTTCATCTACAAGAGACAGTTATTCCGCGCGGATCTGCCCGGTTCGAGCGAAGAGTCAGCCCGAAGCCGCCCGAGGGGCGCGATCACAGAAACAGGAGTCCCGAGATGACGCGATCGGAATCCGGTGAACATCGAATGAACCTGAGAAGTTGGACCGTTGCGATCGCTGCGATCGTCGTCTGGTTCTGCCTTCTGACGAACTCGGCCGAGGCCCAGCAGAGTCAGATTCCAGAGCACGTGCTCGCCCAGGTGCTCGGCCCGGATCGCATCGATCGGAAAAACCCTTCTCCCGAACGTGCTCCGGCGCAGACCGAGACGATGAACCTCGTCGCCCATCGCATGCGCGCCGACTTCGAAGACCAACTCGTCGCGGGTGTGAGTCGACCGAGTATCGAACTCGAAGTGCATTTCGATTTTGACTCGGATGCGATTCACACCGAAAGTATCGAAGATATCGAGGCCGCCGCTGTCGTCATGACGAACCACTTCCCCGACACCCGCTTTCGGGTCGCGGGTTACACCGATGCCGCCGGTTCCGCTGACTACAACCAGGAACTCTCGGAACGCCGCGCGATGGCCGTCTGGCAGCAGCTCGTCGACGAGTACGGCGTCACGCCGGATCGGCTGGAGAGTGTTGGATTCGGCGAGGACAGCGAAAATCAGGCGGTGGCCGATGATTCCGACGCGAATGCGAAGCGCCGCCGGGTCGAGCTGCAGATTCTCCGCGCTGAAGCGCGCATGCTCTAGATCCGGGCTCTCACTAGACCTTCTCCATCGGGACGTGAGGCGCGGGTGGCAGAATCAGGCGGATCTCGTCGCCTAATGCGACGTCGCCCGTCTGCAGAACGATCGCCATCGCGCCGGCCTTTCGAATCAGACTCCCATCTTCGCGGCGCTCGACCAGGCGCTGCATCAATCCGTCTCCGACGTCGTTCAGCTGTTTGCAGGGATTGCGCAGTCCCGTCATCTCAAGGACGGCCTCGTTCCCGACCTCAAGGCGAGTTCCTGTCGGGAGTCCGAGCAGATCGAAACCTTCGGTGAGCAGGTTCTCTCCAAGTCGTCCCGGCGAGACATCGAACCCTTCGGCCCGAAGCTCATCGAGCAGCTCGCTCGCGATCAAATGGACCTGTCGCAGATTGGGCTGGGTCGGATCGGCGCGGACCCGGGAGCGATGTTTCACGGTTCGCCCGGAATGCGCATCGCCCTCGACGCCGAGGCCTTCGAGGAATCGGACGCGTTCCGCCGTGGGCTTCGTGAAGGTGTGCTCTGCGCTGAGGCTCAGGCTGGCGACGCGGCCGGTCATGGAGATGTCCCTGTCTCGTGCCGGATCGGGGCACGGGTTTGGGGGCGCGTGGCGGCAGTATGCCGGTCGAAGTCGGTCTCCGCACGCCGGTCGGCATGACCTCCCAACTCGCCTAGGATTTCTGTTCGGCAGTGAACGCCGATCGGAGCCCCTCATGTCTGATTCGTCCGCAGAAACGAGCGCCGCCGCGCGCCGCGAAGATCTCGATCCCGAATGGCAGCGCGCCTTTGCGTGGGTCGAGGCTGAGATGAACGTCGAGATCGTGTCCTTCGAGCGGCAGCCGAGATGGCGCCCGGCATTCTTTGTCGACGCGATTCGGGATGGCGAGACGATTCCGCTCTACCTGCGCGGCGAGCGCGGAGACCTCGACCATGGGGCCTATCCCTTCGAGCATGAAGCCCATGTGCTCAAGGTGATGGAGGACGCGGGACTCCCGGTTCCCCATATCTACGGAATCTCGCCGGATCCGAAGATGATCGTCATGGACAAGATGCCCGGCCGCTTCGATCTCTCGAACGCTCACGACGAAGAAGAACGCGTCTCCGTCCTGAATCACTACATGGATCTGCTCGCGGATCTGCATTCCATCGATCCGAAGCGATTCGAAGAGATCGGGGTCCAGAAGCCACAGGGCGCCGAGGCTGCGGGCTTCGCGGATTTGGCGACCTGGGAAGCGAATTATCGTGCGGCGAAGAATCGCCCCGAGCCGATCATCGAGTTCGTCTACGGCTGGCTGCGACGAAACGTGCCGAAGGATCGCTATGAAGTCGCTTGTCTTCAGGTGGACTCGGCGCAGTTCCTCTTCGACGAAGGAAAGGTCACATCCTTTATCGACCTCGAACTCGCGACGTTAGGCGATCCCGCGGCGGACCTCGCCGGGATGCGCGGTCGCGATCTCGCGGAGCCCCTCGGCCCCTTGAAGCCCGCCTTCGAGCGCTATTTCCAGAAGACGGGCAAGCCCATCCCCAAAGAAGTCATCGACTTCCATACCGTTCGCTTCAACCTCGCGACCCCGACGACCTGCGCGCCCCTCGTGATGGCGCCGCCGCCGGCCGCGGATTACATCCAATATCTCGGTTGGTACTGGGTCTGGTCCCGCGCCTGCATCGAGGTGATGGCCGACACGGTTGGGCTCGCGCTACCGACGCCGACGATTCCCGAACCCGAGAAGAGCGGCTTCTCTCCCTCCGCCGATTGGCTCGTCGACAAGTTGGGCACGCTGCGCAGTTCCTCTGAGGAGTTTCTGCGATACGAGCTCGATACGACTTGGCGGAACGCGGTCTATCTGCAGCGCGTCGAGTCGATGGGGCCGGCGATGGCAGCGGAAGAGAATGCGGAGATCGACAAGCTGCTCGGTCGCGTCACGACACCGACGGATCGCGAGGCGGACTTCGAAGCGTTCGTGATCGAGAAGGGCGCCTCGCACGAAGAGGAGCTCTTGCAGTTCTTTCAGAAGCGATGTCTCCGTCACGAAGCGCTCTTTGAGCCGGTGGCGCGTGAACTCAAGGGCGTGAAGACGCAGCTGCTGAGTTAGATCGAGAACCAACCCATGAGCGAGGGCGTTGACGCATTCGCGGCCGCAACACGTAGTTGGCTTTCGGCGAATTTCGAAACGCCGACGGACGTGCAGTCGCAGGGCTGGCCGAAACTCGCGCGAGGCGAGAACGCCTTGCTCGTTGCGCCCACTGGGAGCGGCAAGACCCTTGCCGCCTTTCTCGCCTCGATCGATCGACTCGGCCATAGCCCGGCACCGGCAGAACAGGGCGTTCGGGTGCTCTACGTGTCGCCCCTTAAGGCCCTGGTCTACGACATCGAACGCAATCTGCGCGCGCCGATCGCGGGGATCGCCGCCGAAGCTGAACGCATTGAATCGGAGACCTGCATCCAGACGGGCTTTCGCCCGCCGCGGGTTGGCATCCGAACCGGTGATACGACGCCCAAAGACCGCCGACTTCAAGCGCGCGATCCCGCCGAAATTCTCGTCACGACACCCGAGTCGCTCTACCTGATCATGGGCTCGAAGCAGCGCGAGACGCTGCGCACCGTCGAAACGATCATCATCGATGAGATCCACGCGCTCGCGCCAACCAAGCGCGGCACCCATCTGATGCTTTCCCTCGAACGAGTCGCGCGACGATGCATCAAGGGGGACCCGCAGAGGATTGGGCTTTCCGCGACCGCACGCCCGACGGAAACGATCTCTCGATTCCTGGCCGGCGATCGGCCCGTCGAGATCGTCGATACGAGTCGGGCGCCCCGGCTCGACTTGAAGGTCTCGGTTCCGGTTCCCGATATGACGCGGCCGGAAGTCGGCGGACGAACGGATCCGGAACAGAACGGGAGACCGGTTCGGGCCGTCGGGGAGGGCGAAGCCGAGACGAGTCTTTGGCCCGCGATCTATCCCGAGCTGCTCGAATTGATCAAGGCCCATCGCAGCTCGATCCTCTTCGTGAACAGCCGCGCGTTATGCGAACGCCTCGCGCATCGACTGAACGAACTCGCGGAAGAGCCGCTCGTGCGGGCGCATCACGGCAGTCTCGCCCATGACAAGCGCAAAGAGATCGAAGAGGCGCTCGCAGCGGGGGAGCTTCGCTCGATCGTGGCGACGAGTAGCCTCGAACTCGGGATCGACATGGCTTCCGTCGAGTTGGTCCTGCTCGTCGAAAGTCCCGGTGCGGTTTCGCGCGGACTACAACGCATCGGCCGCGCCGGTCATGCGGTGGGGGCGATTTCAAGAGGCGTGGTCTTCCCGAAACATCGCAGTGATCTCCTCGAAGCCGCGGTGGTCGCGATCGGGATGCGCGAGGGCGCAGTCGAAGCGATCGAGATCCCGCGGAATCCCCTCGATGTGCTCGCGCAGCAGATCGTCGCGGTGGCCGCGGAGACGCCGATCACGATTGATGACCTGGAAGCGCTGCTCCGGCGAACCGAGAGTTACGCGTCGCTGCCGCGACCGCTGCTCGAGTCGGTCATTGATATGTTGGCGGGTCGCTATCCCTCGACGGATTTCGCGGAGCTTCGGCCGCGGTTGCATTGGGATCGGGAGACGGATCTGCTCGAGGTGCGCGAAGGCGCGGGGCGGATCGCGCTCTTGTCCGGCGGAACGATTCCGGATCGTGGGCAATACGGAGTTCATCTCGGGCCCGACGGTCCGCGCATCGGCGAACTCGACGAAGAGATGGTGCACGAGACCCAGCCCGGGGATGTCGTGACGCTTGGGGCCTCGAGTTGGCGGGCGATCGAGATCACGCGCGATCGTGTGATCGTTGCGCCGGCGCCGGGGGAAGTCGGTCGGCTTCCGTTCTGGCGTGGGGATGGGCCGGGTCGTCCCATCGAACTCGGTCGAGCCCTTGGTCGGTTCACCCGTGAAGTGATGGCCGAGGAAGAGCCCGAAGCGTGGCTCGAGCAGACGCATGGCCTCGATGGTTATGCGGCGAAGAATCTCGTTGCGCATCTCGAGAAGCAGAGGGAATGGACCGGGAGTTGTCCGACGGATCGGCGAATCACGATCGAGCGGTTTCGCGACGAGTTGGGAGATTGGCGCCTCTGCATCTTGTCTCCCTTTGGATCTCGAATTCACGCGCCCTGGGCGTTGGCGATCGCGGGTCGATTGGCGGAGCGCGGGGACTTCGATGCGCAGCCGCTTTGGACCGATGATGGCTTGATGTTTCGATTCGCGGATGCGGATCGGTTGCCGGATGCGGATCTCTTCCTGCCCGGGCCGGACGATGTCGAAGAACTCGTGACGGAACAGCTCGACGGGTCCGCGTTATTCGCGTCGCAATTTCGTGAGAACGCGGCGCGGGCTCTGCTCTTGCCGCGGATGCGACCCGGTGCACGAACGCCGCTCTGGGTTCAGCGACTGCGATCCCAGAATCTCCATTCCGTCGCACGGGGCTTCCCCGACTTCCCGATCATGCTCGAAACCTATCGCTCATGTCTGCAGGACGTCTTCGACTTGCCGGGCTTCATCGACTTGATGGCGGGCATCCGCTCCCGGGAGATCGCCGTCGACGAAGTGGAGACCCCGTCGGCCTCGCCCTTCGCTCGCTCTCTCGTCTTCTCCTATACAGCGACCTATCTCTATCAGCTCGACATGCCGGCGGCGGAGCGGCGTACCCAGGCGCTCTCTCTCGATCGCCATATGCTGCGGGAGTTGCTCGGAGCGGAAGCGCTTCGGGAGTTGCTCGATCCGGAGGTGATCGATCGGGTCGAAGCGCGGCGACAGGGAACGGACCCGGATACCCAGGCACGTCATGCGGATGCGATCCACGATCTGCTTCGCCGGGTTGGTGAACTCGATACGGCCGAAATCGACGCGCGCTTCGATGGCGATCCGACGGTCGCGATCAAATCCCTTTCCACAGCCCATCGCATCATCGAAATCGGAATCGCGGGAGACCCACGCTGGGTCGCGGCGGAAGAGGCGGGGCTCTATCGGGACGCACTGGGCGTCGAACTGCCCGCATCGCTGCCCGCGGCCTTTCTCGAACCCTCGGAAGCGCCGCTCGAACAATTGCTGACGCGTTATGCGCGAACCCACGCGCCCTTCGAGACGGGGCGAATCGCAGCTCGCTTCGGGATCGTGCCCGGTCAACTCGACCCCGTGCTCGCTTCGCTCGCTACACGCGGCAAGCTCGTCGCCGGAGAGTTTGATCCACGAGGCTCCGAACGCGAATGGGTCGACCCGGAAATTCTGCGGCGGATCAAACGAGGCACCCTCGAGCGTTTGCGCGGCGAAATTTCCCCCGTCGATGGCGAAGTGCTCGCGCGCTTTCTGCTCGACTGGCACGGGATCGATTCCGGTCGGAAGGGGGATGCCCGATTCGATGAAGTCATCGACCTGCTCGAAGGACTTCCCCTCTCCTTCGCCGAACTCGAACGTTCGATCTTACCGGCCCGGCTCGCGGGGGACGCGCGTCGTCTCCTCGACGAACGTGGCGCGCAAGGTCAGATCGTCTGGATCGGGCATCAGTCTCTTGGTGAGAAGGATGGCCGCGTCGCGCTCTACCGGCGCGAAAACGTTCCGGCGCTCTTCGATATGCGGGATCTTGAAGAGGAGGGGGTCGAGCTCGGTCCGGTTCAATCGGCACTGCTTGAGCGCCTAACAGAGCGGGGAGCGTCCTTCTATTCTGAGTTGGTTCATGGGCTTTCGGCCGAAGGGAGAGAGGATCCCTTCAAAGCGCTCTGGGATCTCGTTTGGCTCGGGCTTGTCACGAACGATACGTTCGCGCCGCTTCGCGCACTGGGCATTCGCCCCAAGGCATCGCGTCGCCGCGGGCGTCGCGCGCCGCCGACGGCCACCGCGGGACGATGGTCTCTTGTCGCGCCACTCGTCGCATCGCCTCCGAGTGCGACGGAGCGATTGCATGCGCGAACGCTGCTCTATCTCGACCGACATGGAATTGTGTCGCGTGAGGCGATCGCGGGGGAACCGCAGGACGGCGGCTTTGGAGCGGTCTACCCGGTCTTGCGCGAGATGGAGGAGACAGGCCGCATTCGTCGCGGGCATTTTGTGGAAGGGATGACGAGCGCCCAGCTGGCAATGCCGGGGGCGGTCGATCGATTGCGCGCGCTTCGGGATCGACCTCCGGAAGCCCATGCGGTCTTGCTCGCCACGACGGATCCGGCGCAGCCTTACGGAATTCAGCTGGCCTGGCCCGACTCGCGTCGGAACGCTGCACGGCCGCGGCGGGCATCCGGCGCCTTCGTCGTACTGGTCGATGGCCGCTCCTCACTCTTTATCGATCGCGGCGGTGAGAGGGTGCTTTGCTTCGAAGACGAGGCGGACGCGGTAGGCGCTGAACGAATCGAACGCGCCTTTCGTGCGTTCGCACGGGGCCTGCCTCGTCTCGGGAAATCACGGGTCTCTCTCGAAGACATCGACGGGGAGAACGCGAGAAGTTCGGCGCTTTCGGAGGCTTGCGTTCGCGCGGGCTTCCGCGCGGGCTATCGCGGGCTCGAGATCGAACGTGTCTTTGATTCCGCCACGAGTGAGGGTCCTGAAGTCGACGATGAAGTGGGTTAGGACCCGGTCGAAGCGTTCGGATTTCTTAGGTCGATCCTCTGCGCGCCCATGAAGATCGCGGTCACGACCGAAACGAGGGAGAGGGCGGTTCCTGCCGCGAAGGCCAGCGCGAAGGATTCGGGGGTTTTGACGCCGCCGTAAGCGAGGCTCAGCAACGTAATTCCGAAGGCGGCGCCGCCTTGTCCCATCAAGCGGTTCGCGGCGGCTGCGATCCCCAGATCCGATTCATCGACCGATCGCGAGATTGCGGCGGTAATCGAGGGTTGGCTCAAGCCATGACCGGCGCCCTGTAGGATCAAGCCGCCGATGAAGAGCACAAGATGTTCGATGCTGACGGCATACGCGGCGGCTGCGAGTCCGACCGTCATGACCCCGCACCCAAAGAGCGTCGCCTGTCGTTCGCCCCAACGTTCGCCGAGTTGCCCGCCGAAGGGGGAGGCGAGGGTGAGAGTCGCTGTGCGCAGCAGGATCAAGAAGGAAGCGGTCGTTGTCGTGAAGTCGAGATGGAAGAGAAAGAGCGGCGCGATCACGAACGCGCCCATATACCCGGCGCTGGTCGTCGCATTCGTCAGGAGCGTGGCCGAAAAATTTCGGGCGCGGAAGAACGCGAGGGGAAGAAGCGGATCCTGCACTCTCTGCTCGATCAGCACGAAGAGAACCAGCGCGAGGAAGCCGAGGGCGGCGCTGCTCATGATCAGCTCGGCATCGATGCTTTCGTTGCGTAGACTGCCCATCGCGAACATCAGGCCACCGATGCCCAGGGCGAGAGCGAGCGATCCGGCCAGGTCGAAGCGAACCTGCTTGCGCGGTGTCTCGTGAAGAATCGCGAAGGCCATCGCGAGGGCGATCAAGCTGAGTCCCGCTTGAAGCAAGAAAACGACGCGCCATCCGAAGAGGTCGACGAGGGGGCCGCCTAACGCGAGGCCTAACGCGGGTGCGGCTGCGGTCGTCATCGACCACCAGCCCATGGCGCGCACGCGCTGCTCCGGCGGGTAGACGGAAAAGATCAGAGCCATCGCCGTCGGCTGGGTGGCGCCGCCGAGAATCGCAGCCAGGGTGCGAAAGCCGATCAGCGAAATCGCGTCCCACGCGAAAGCCGTGAGTGCGGCGACGACCGTCGCCCCGGTGAAACCCATCAGGAAGATCTGACGATGGCCGCGCAGGTCACCGAGTTTTCCGAGGAGGGGAAAGAAGACCGCGGAGAGAAGCATGGGCGCGGCGATGACCCAGGCGATCATCGTCTCGGGCTCGCCGAACTCGTCGGCGATCGGGGCCAGGGAGACGGTCAGGATCGTGACGGGAAAACTCGTCGCGAACATGCCGGCGAGGGCCGTGACGAGCACGGCGGACCGGAAGCGTCCGGCTTCTTCGAGCCGCTCCGCGATCCGCTGGCGCCAGGCGGGGATCGCAACTCCCGAATCCAGCCGCGAGGAATCGTTCGCGCTGTCTGGATCGTGGGGAGAACTCATGGGGGCGGCACTCTAGCCCTTTTTGTGGGGGCTACGGCGGAACTGCGAGGCGAAGGGGGCGACTTCGAGTTTCGAGGGGCGCTGCGGGATGGGGTGGTAACGTCGGGAGGTCTCGGCACCTGTGACGGTGCGACATAAAGAGGAATGAACGCGCGATGAGTTCCGCAGATGGAAACGCAATTGAGGGTGCGGATATCGAGATCCTTGAAGCCTGGATGGATGATCAAGGGCTTGCAGGGGATCGGATCGAGAACATCGAGCCCCTCGTGGGCGGGACCCAGAACATCTTGGTGAAATTCGATCGAGGGGGACGTTCCTTCGTTTTCCGGCGACCGCCGATCCACAAGCGCGCGAACAGCGACGAAACGATGCGCCGCGAAGCGCGGGTGCTCGCGGCGCTCAAGGGCAGCGATGTGCCTCATCCCGGTCTGATCGCTGCGTGTCCCGACGAAGCGTTGATCGGCGCTGCGTTTTATCTGATGGAGCCGATCACTGGATTCAACGCGGGCCAGGGCCTTCCCGAGAGCCATGCGAATAGCGCCGAATGGCGACGTGGCATGGGATTTTCGATGGCCGAGGGAATCGCCTCGCTCGCCGCGGTGGAATACAAAGCGGTCGGACTCGAGGGGCTCGGCCGTCCTGAGGGCTATCTCGAGCGTCAGGTGTCGCGCTGGCGGCATCAGCTTGAGACGTACTCGGAGATGGAGGGCTATCCCGGTCCGGAGATTCCCGGCGTTGAAGAGATCGCCGTATGGCTGGAAGCAAACCGACCCAAGGATTCCAAGCCCGGCATTCTGCACGGCGACTATCACATCTCGAATGTCATGTTCTCCTTCGATGGTCCGGAGCTCGCGGCGATCATCGATTGGGAGCTCGCCACGATTGGCGATCCGCTGCTCGATCTCGGCGCGTTGATCGCGAGTTGGCCGGACGATGAGGGCAAGACGCCGCTGGGCAATGCGGTGGGCTGGATGCAGGGGCTGCCGTCCCAGCAGGAGATGATCGATCACTACGGAGCGCGTTCAACGCGAGATCTCGCCGCCGTCGACTGGTACGTCGTGCTGGCCTGCTATCGGCTGGGGATCATCCTCGAAGGAACTCATGCGCGGGCGTGTGCGGGACGCGCGCCAAAGGAGATCGGGGATCTGCTTCACGCGACGACCGTCGCGTTGTTCAAGCGGGCGCTGACCTACCTCTAAGGACGCCTTGGGCGGCGCATCGCCGGGTTGCGTCGTCACGGTCCGATATATTGCTAAGGTGCCGCCACTTATGGACTTTTCGGGACTTCCGCCGATCAATGCGGCGCTGAATGCATGTGCGACGGGGCTGCTCTTCTACGGGCGTCGGCTGATCAAGCGAGGCGACATCGAGCGCCATCGCCAGGTGATGCTGTCGGCTTTCGGCGTATCGAGCCTCTTCCTTCTTCTATATGTGAGCCACAAAGTCTCACGCAACTTCGAGAACACGACGCTCAACGTCGAGGGCTGGGCGAAGTCGGCTTACCTGGTGTTGCTGGGATCCCACGTTCTTCTCGCGATGACCGTTCCTGTCTTCGCGCTGCTGCTCATCCGCTTTGGATTGAAGGATGACCGCTCGCGACATCGTCGGGTGGCGAAGATCGCGTGGCCGATCTGGATGTACGTTTCCGTGACCGGAGTGCTCATCTATCTACTGCTCTATCCGTTCAATCCCCCGGTCGTTCCCGTCTGATCGCCTGAAAGCAGAACCCCGTGCAGCGGATCGTTGCGCTGTTTATGGGGAAGGATTTGAAATTTCCGCGCGGCATCGGGCCCGGTCTGACGATGGTGGCGCTATGTTCCCCGCCGACCCTCTTGGCGCCCGTTCTGCTTGACCCAATCAAGTAGGATGAGCTACCTCGCGGTCGGTTCAGCCGTCGGAAACCCCCCTCGCTTCTCATCCGCGTCATTCATCCATGCTTGCGTGGATCCATGAATGATTCATGGGGGTGGAGTATTCCGCGGAGCAGTCTTGTTTTTGGACTCTGTTCTTTTGAAATGGGCTCGGCATCGCTCAAAACCGATGCACGTGGCTGATGGATGAGACAGAAGAAGGTGTTGATCGGTTCGCTGTTATTCGACGCACGGGCGTTGCTAAGTCGGCGGCAGATTCGATCGAGACGGATCTAGAGAGAAAGAGGAAAGACCTTGTTCGGGAAACTCATCGGGAATACGACGATTCGAGTGCTTCCCCTCGCCGC
>Ga0316209_1001538_pt1 | contig 23196 bp, 19 predicted proteins | sample 6monopyrite_MG_FD_204945 | JGI IMG/M metagenome (GOLD analysis project Ga0316209, IMG submission 204945) | Microbial mat bacterial communities from mineral coupon in-situ incubated in ocean water Damariscotta River, Maine, United States -... | ecosystem: Environmental > Aquatic > Marine >...
CTGATCGCCAATTTCATGGCCAGCGGTATCATTGACGTATTTAAAACGATCCAGATCAAGATACACTACCGCACTCATAATGCCTGAGCGTTTTACATTATCCAGTTCTTTTTCTAAACAGCTTTCAAAATAACGGCGATTATACAGACCTGTTAAATGGTCATGCGTGGCTTGCCAACGTAACTTTTCTTCCATCATTTTACGTTCTGATATATCGCGGAAAGCGATAACTGACCCTTGCTTTTTCTCATTAACCATCAAGGGATATAAAGTACAATCGACGGGAATCTCTTTTCCATTCTGATGATGAAATTGTGTCTCCCAGCCGTTCAATTGTTCTCCTGAATAATATGCACTTTTTAGTAAATCATCACCCGAGTTTCCTTTACTAACATGGAAAGCATCATCGGCGTTTAGACCTAATAATGATTTAACATCATGCAGTCCTAACACTTTTAAGGCCGCCGGATTCATAAAGGTTACTCGACCCTCCTTATCCACACCGTATACGCCTTCACCTACAGATTCTAAAATAGCCGCTAAATTTTCACGTTGCTGTTCGATAGATCGCTGAACTTCGATAAAACGACGCATACCTGATAAACGCGCCAGAAATAATTCTTCTGCTTCATTCTTAAACATGCATTCTATTGCACCAGCTTGTAGACAATCACGAATGACTGAATCCAGATAAGTGCCGGTTATTACCGCTGTTCGAATTTCTGATGTTTTAGGATTATCACGTAATTTCTGACAAAGCACATAACCATTCTGTTTCGGCATAAAATAATCGACAATAGCTATATCGATTTTTTCATTGGTGGCAATGTTGTATGCCTCTTCCACTGAGCTCGCAGGCAAAACAGTATAATCGTTTCGCTCTAGCAAACGCTGGTAATAGATTCGTATACTTTTGGAATCATCGACAAATAATATTTTTATCTTATGCTCATCTCGGTATACCTTGCGTTGCTCTATCACTGGTTCGCGTGATTCCGGATTAAGCATGGTCTCCAAAGAAGACACCACTTCCTGATAATTTTCCCAGGGCACAAGCGCTGTTTTTTTACGCGTACTCATCCAGTTGAGTAAATCAAGTTCAGCATCATTAGATATCAGGATGACGGGAACTTCACTGTAAGGTTCGCGATCGAGGATAACGAGTACCTGTTTGGACTGGTCGAAGTGTTCGTAATTAGGCCAACCGATCAATATCGCGTGCAATTGTTGACGGCTGGATTCCAGAGTTTCGATTGCCGCCTCAAAGCTGTTTGCGCTGACTAGCTCGTAACCTTGCTTTTGCAATGACTTACCGAGCATATATCGCAGCGTGGCGGATTCTTCAACAATAAGCACACGTTGCTTTGTGACGCTATCTGACATGCATTTTCCCCAAAAGACTAAATGAGCAATTCGCTGGAATTGCGGCTGGCAAGGGTACAGGAACCTTAAGATTTAAAGCGGCCAGAACCCTGAATTTTGATCACATTTGATAGGTTATTTATAGCAATTTAAGCTGAGAATACTAGTCTAGAGAGATTATCGGCATCAAAAAAGCCGGCAAATGCCGGCTTTTCCGTATTTGCATGAGAAAAATGCTTATTTAGTGCCACATTTACCCTCACCACACATGCCTTCTGATGTCGACATTATTCTTGAAGACCACTCTGAATAGCCTCGATAACTTCAGACTCTATTTTGCCAAGTAGCGCTTTGGCAGGGCTATTTTGAGCAATAGCAGTAGGACGATTAAACAGCACAGTAGTCTTACCAGCACGTTCGATAAGCGTCAGATGCAAAGGGCAGAAACCCAGCATATTCGGGTCCTGATTACTGACTTTATTTGCATACCAGCCATTACAGAAGACCATGCTACGAATTTCTGAAAGATTATTCTGGTTATAATCATCGCCCCATTTTTTTGAAAATCGCGACAAATTTGCCCCGATGTTCGGTTCAAACACCACAAAAAAACGCGACTCTTCCAGACTTTTATACACTTTGTCATAAACAGCAGAGACTGATTTATCTACTGTTTGCATATATACACCACTCATTTCCTTCTCGGCATAACTTGTAGAAGTCGAAAAAATCAATGTCATTGCCAGTATTATCGTTGCTGTTATTTTTTTCATTTTCATTCTTCCATATTCTGTTAGAACCACATTATCCACCCTATAAGCTGTCTGTTACAATACCCGCTATTCTGATAATTAAATTTGTGGAGTCACCCTTGGCTAAATCCGGACAATTTTCAGCAACTCGCATGCGTCGAATGCGTCGCTGTGATTTTTCACGTCGATTAATGCGAGAAAACATAGTTAGCAGCAATGACCTCATCTACCCCATGTTTGTCATCGAAGGTAACAATAAACGTGAGGCCGTCGACTCCATGCCCGGTGTTGAACGCGTCAGTATCGACCAACTATTGATTGAAGCCAAAGAATGTTTTGATTTAGGCATTCCAGCCATTGCACTTTTTCCTGTGGTGTCACAGAGCAAAAAATCAGATGATGCGAACGAAGCTTATAACCCTGATGGTCTGGCACAGACTGCCGTCAGAGAATTAAAAAAAGCTTTACCCGAACTGGGCGTTATCACTGATGTTGCCCTCGACCCTTTCACCCTTCATGGGCAGGATGGATTAATCGATGACACTGGCTACGTTTTAAATGACGAAACAGTTGAAGTGCTGGTAAAGCAGGCTTTATCACATGCCGAGGCTGGCGCAGATGTCGTCGCCCCTTCTGACATGATGGACGGACGTATAGGCGCTATTCGTGAAGCGCTTGAAGCCGGTAAATTTATCCATACGCGCATCCTTTCGTACTCTGCTAAATATGCTTCAAGCTTTTATGGTCCGTTCCGTGATGCGGTTGGCTCTGCTACAAATCTGGCCTCTAAATCGGGGGGCAGCAATAAAAACAGTTATCAGATGGATCCCGCTAATTCCGATGAAGCACTGCATGAGGTCGAACTGGATATCGAAGAAGGGGCAGACATGTTTATGGTTAAGCCAGGTATGCCTTATCTCGACATCGTCCGTCGCGTAAAAGATGAATTTGCGATACCAACTTATGTATATCAGGTAAGTGGCGAGTACGCCATGCTGAAAGCAGCGGCACAAAATGGCTGGTTAGATGAAAAAGCTACGGTTATGGAAAGCATGCTTGGTTTCAAACGTGCGGGAGCAGACGGTATCCTTACCTATTATGCAAAAACAGTCGCGCAATGGCTTAAACAAGAAAATCAGTAACAATGACTATTGCTTTAGATCGTTACGCTGTTTTTGGCAATCCAATCAAACACAGTAAGTCACCACAGATACACAGTCTGTTCGCAAAACAGACAAATCAATCGTTAAGTTACACTGCTGAACTTGCTGAACCTGGTCAATTTAATCAGGCCGTTAAGAACTTCATTGAACACAACGGTAAAGGCCTGAATATTACCGTACCCTTCAAGGAAGACGCATGGTCATGTGCAAAACAACGTAGCCAACGTGCGCAACGAGCAGGAGCGGTAAATACTTTAATGCTGCTACAAGATGGCACCTTATATGGCGACACTACTGATGGCGTTGGTCTGGTGCGGGACCTAATACAAAATCACAATATCGAACTAACCGATAAAGATATATTAATCGTCGGCGCGGGTGGTGCAGTACGTGGTGTACTGGAAGCGCTACTTGAACAACACCCTGCATCATTATTAATCGCCAACCGAACCAGGCAAAAAGCGGTGCAATTAGCTGAAGATTTTTCTGATCTCGGGAAAATAGATGGTTGTGGCTTAGATGAAATAAATGATCGGGATTTCGATATTGTAATCAATGCCACTTCCGCCAGTTTAAAAGGCGACTTACCACCGTTAGCCAATTCAATTTTCAGAGAAGACTGCTGTAGTTATGACATGATGTATGCAGCACAAACAACGCCGTTTATGCAATGGTCAACTGATAATGGCGCCACACAGGTTTTTGATGGTCTGGGTATGCTGGTCGAACAAGCTGCCGAATCTTTTTTCATCTGGCGCAATGTTCGACCGGAAACATCTTCGGTAATAAAACAGATAAGGTTATTATTAAATAGTTAACCTGAAGCCTGCATCTTTTAATATTGCAAGCTATCTACTACCTTTCAAACTTCACTGCTCGCCATGTGATAACACACCCTGACCGTCAACCGTTACCAGGTAAACGAATAACCTGCCTGTAAGATTACTGCACTTAAATCTGGCGTTTCTTCACCCGCTCTTGGCACATTTGATGTGTCATTTTTTTGCTGCATGTATTCGGCACGCACAGTGAATTCGCTATTTTTTGACAATTTCATACCGTATGACAAACCATAGGTCATGCTATCCAATGCACCCACACGGTAGTCGCTACTGGCATAATCCAGGTTCACATTTCCACTAGCGTCAATATCCGTCCCCTGTACCAGATCATGGCGATAAAAATCAGCTTCGGTCTGCGTATAATATCGAACGTGTGGCTGTATATACTGCGTTGGATTCAATTCGTAACGATACCTGAAATCCAGCGTATGTGAATCTATGCCCCAGTCATCCGTAAAAAATCGATACGAAAGATTAATTACATCCTCTGTCAAATGATGTACGCCACGAACAAAAATAATATCTCGCGTTCGTGAATCAGGCCGCTGCTCAAACAGATAGGGTAAATCATCCGGTCCTAACCAGGCGCCTACCAATGGTGCGTTTGTAATCGGATCTAAAACTGTTATCACCTTGTTATAGTCATTGTGATACCCCGAAGACGTACCATGGGTGAAATTAAATTGTATCAGTGATTTACGACTCAATACCTGCGTTACACCAATCATTAAATCTGTAGTTGTCCGGGTGTCACTGGTGCCGTCACGCTGCTGATCACTGCCACCACTTCTCATTGGATTCAATCCCAAAGGAATATCACCTATTGGATTAATCGTATCAAATGTTAGGGCTGCGCCGGTAGCAAGCGTAGTATTTTTATTATTAAAATAACGTTCGTAAGTTGCACTAACTCCTAATGATGTGTAATCAATTTCAGTCGACAGGGTCGCACCTAAAAGAATACTGGATAAACGATTGATCGGTTTATCCCATTCGCCGGTTATGGCCACACGCGTATCCCTGAAGGTTTCACTTAAGGGCAACTCACCGGGCTGAACCGTGTACTCACCGTTACCCGATGGATTAGTAAAGGTCTGTGCAACTGTTGATTTGTGTGCACCATTAGGCGTTGCACCTGTAAGGGAATCAACCACTATCTGAAAATTTATATATTCATCGTCACCCAGATCAATCTCTGCTCTAACTGCTGGTTCAAATGCGCTTACCCGACCATCACTTTCTGAGTAATACAAAAATGAAGAATCGACATCCCATTCACCCGCCTGCGCAAGTGGACTGTTTACCTGCAATAAGGCACATGACGCGATACTTAATTTTCCACTAATTTTTGTTAATTGCATCCGCAACCGCCTCCACCCACACCTTGTCCACCACTAGAGGCTTCTTTACTAAAATAGATGTGTTCATCAAAAAAGTTATCAAAATAATGCGGCACAGGCTGCATTGAATCCTTTGCCAGTAAATCGCGCTCCCAGGGCTCGACACCCATCGAACTACAGCCAGCCAGCAGTACAATAAATAATAATAAAAATAATCGATTCATCACAAACACGCCTATTTAGTTAGCAGTTGCTTAATACCCTGTTCTAGTTTTGCTTTATCTTTTTCTCTGAACCCAATGTGTGCGGCGTAAAGTTTGCCATCTCGACCAATTAGATAACTACTTGGCATACCTTTTAATTTATATCTAGAGGCAGTGTCTCCACTCTCATCAAATGCTACGACAAAGTTTACATCCATTACTTTAAGAAATTCCTCGGCCAATGCCTGATCTTTATCCAGATTGATTGCCACAACTTCAAAACCTTTAGCCGAATAATTTTCCTTGATATCGTGCAACCAGGGGAAAGATTGTATGCATGGCTTGCACCACGATGCCCAGAAATCAACATAGACAACTTTGCCCTTAAACTGCTCCAGGGTTACACTACCGTCTACACCTGGAAGATCAATTTCAGGCGCCTGACTAACCGCAGCAAAACTGTTGTGGCTTAGCAATACAAAAGCAAATAAAGTATAGGAAAGTAGTTTTTTCATAATGACTGGCACATATAAATTTTCAGTATACTAATGATAGACAATCTTTCTTAAACAATTCTTAAGCTTCACTGCACCCAAAAATGAATAATCTGAATTAACAAAACCTTAAGGTAAACAGCCTAAAATAATCAACAACTTAAACGAAAAAGTCCTGCAAATGAGAATATTACTGGTTGAAGACGACGATTTATTAGGTGGCGGTGTTTGCTCAGGACTTAGACACGAAGAACATGCCGTTGACTGGGTAAAAAATGGTGAGACAGCGCTATCAGCTGTGGAAGAGACCCGATACGACTGCATCATCCTGGATATCGGTTTACCAAAAATGAATGGCTTCGAGGTCTTAAGAAAAATTCGCAAATCAAAAAACAATACACCGGTTTTAATGTTAACCGCTCAGGATGGCAACGACGAACGTGTAAAAGGTCTGGATACTGGCGCAGATGATTACATGACAAAACCTTTCGAATTTACCGAGCTTTGCGCCCGACTTCGAGCTCTGACTCGTCGCACGCGTGGTATGGCATCTGAACTCATCCAATATGACAACATTAAAATTAATACCACTGCACATACTGTCGAATACAACAATCAGGCCGTTACCCTATCACGTAGAGAATTCACGTTGCTGGTCGAATTAATAACCAATCAAGGGCGCGTTTTATCTCGGCATTATTTAGAACAAAAACTTTATAGCTGGAGTGACGAGGTAGAAAGCAATACCATCGAAGTCTATATTCACCACCTTCGTAAAAAATTCTCTTCGGATCTAATCAAAACCGTACGTGGTATTGGTTATATTGTTGCAAAAAAACAAGTGTAGTGATTTAAGGCAACTCTGATTAATTATCATAAATTCTGGCGCCGCACTATCGAACCGCTGTGAATTGTTAACCTAACTGTTGTTTGATTCTATAAAATCGCCAACTTCATTCTGTGGCAATGGTTTACTGATTAAGAAACCCTGCACAACGTCACAACCAAGCAGAACCAATAGATCAAGTGCTGATTGTGTTTCAACACCTTCCGCAACAACGGTTAAACCAAGATTGTGTGCCAGTTCAATAGTCGAATGCACCACAGCCTGGTCATCTTTGTTGCTGGTCATAGCTTTAATAAATGATTGATCTATTTTTAATTCACTAACAGGTAAACGTCGTAGTCGACTCAATGACGAATAGCCGGTTCCGTAATCATCAATAGATAACTCTACATTTAGTGCGCAGACATGTTGCAAGACATCAGCCAGTCGATCGAATTCTGATAAAAATAAATTCTCGGTAATTTCAAATGTAAGTAACTTGCCATCTTCTTTCTTTTTGATAATTCTATCAATGTTTTCTTTAAATCCAGGATGCATTAAAGTTTGTGGCGAAAGATTAACTGCGACACGCATTGCGCCAAACTTCGCCTTCCACGCTTTTGCCTGTAACAAAGCTGTTTCGATTGCCCAATAGGTATACTCATTTATAAGGCCATTATCTTCCAGCACACTGATAAATATATTTGGTGGTACTTCGCCGTGTCGGCTACTGGTCCAACGCCCCAATGCTTCTACTGCCACAGTCTGACCACTTCTTGCATCTACTTTTGGTTGATAGTGTAATCGAAATTGTTTTTCATCCAGGGAATTACGAATATCAACAATCATTGCCAACATACTCTTGGCTGAATGATCATTATCAGGATTATAAACACAGATATCTAATTTACTGCTCTTCGCCTCATGCATCGCGAGGTCAGCATGACTTAGAAGTTGACTAATCGAATCACCATGTTCTGGATATAACGCAACACCGATACTGGCACTAACAACTATATTTTGCTGGCCGACAACAAATTCATTTTTCAATGCATGTATAAACTGTTCGCCACGCTGCTTCACCCGGGAAAGATCTTGATCAGGTAATATAACAATAAATTCATCGCCCCCTAATCTTGCCAGTGTTTCAACATTACTAATATTTTCTTCAAAACGACGCGCGATTTTATTCAATAGATCATCACCACGATCATGTCCGAGCGCATCATTAAATTCTTTGAAACTGTCGATATCAATCAGCAAAACACCGACTGTACTATTTTGACGCTCTACTTCTGAGATATCTCGGGTTAGGCGGTCATATAATAATGTGCGATTGGGCAACGCGGTTACTGAATCAAAAAGTGAAAGATATTCCAGCTCCTTACTGCTTTCCACCAACTGCTTATTCACTATTTCCAGACGATAACGATAGTCCTCATTTAATCTGTGTGACGCTTCCATACTTTGTACTGCCATGGCATTTTCTATGGCAACCGAAACAATGCTGGCAAACAATTGTAGAAGGTTTAAGTCTTTTTTATCGAAGCTACCACCACCGGTTTTATTTAAACCAGCGATGCCACCCAAAAAATGCCGCTTTCCCTGTAGTGGCACCAATATCATATTGCCCACTTCTTTTTCCCAGCGGTTCTTTTCTTCGTGGCTGAGTTCATTCAACATACCCTGCCACCAGGGTCTTTTATGCTTCCACACCCAGCCACAAACACCGAATGCTATTGGCAGGGATTCGCCGATAATCTCCTTAGAATTTTCACCCGCACCGCCTCGGTAGGTATACGTGGCGCAATTATCGTCGAGCAAGGGAATGAGTAAGGTATCTGCACTGATTAATTCACGCGCCCGCTCAGATACAATCTGAAAAACTTTATCAAGATCGAGTTCGCTACCAATTTCGGTAAAAGTTTGCTGCAATAATTCAATTTCGGTCTCCTTTTGCTGGAGATCCAGGTTTAAATCGAATATGTTTGTTGCCGTGTCTTTATCCATACAACCCTAGACTTGTTATAAATAATCAATAAGTTACGGAGCTTCGTAACGTAAATTATAGTACACGAATAGGAAATTAAATCACGATTGGCTTACAAATCATTACATTGTTAATAGCTTATATTCTGTCTAAAACTTAACTAGTGTGACGACTTTTAAGTTTCACGTAATGTTGAGCAGAATACTTAAGAAAAGATTTTTCTTTTTCACTGAGTTCACGTACTTTTTTCACCGGGCTACCTAACCACATATAACCACCTTCGAGCACTTTATGGGGCGGTACCAGACTACCCGCCCCGACCATTGCACCGGATTGAACAACAGCCCCATCCAGCACGACCGACCCCATACCAATCAAACATAAGTTTTCAACTGTACAGGCATGTAAAACCACATTATGGCCAATGGTGACATCATCACCGACTGTCAGTTTAAAGCCACCGGGCGCATATTCACTGTCGTGAGTAACATGTAGAATACTGCCATCTTGAATATTGCTACGTTTACCAATGGTGATCGAATGAATGTCTCCGCGAACAGAGCAACATGGCCAGACCGAACTGTCTTCACCTAATACAACGTTACCCGTGACAACAGCGCTATCATCGACGAAAGCCGTGTCACTAATATCTGGATTATGATTTTCAAATGAACGTATATTTTGCATGTGCATACTCATATTTAACGATTAATATAAAAACTATATCACTGATTACGCTGTTAGCGATCTGAATCAGGTAAAATTACTTCGATGGCTAAATCCCTACTCAACTCCGAGTTTATTTCAACCTTGTTGCCGAAAATAGTACATTTCGGTCAAAACAGCCGCGCCTTTCTCAAAGAGTTATTTGGTGTCATGTCCGATCAAATAAAAGCTGTCACGTGGTTCCTGCTTAAACTGATTGAGCAAACAATAAAACAGTTCGATAATTTCGTCGATTACCTGGCCACACACCCAATATTTGACTTACTGGAAAGGCAGTACAAAAAAGCTGCCACTAAGCTTGGTGTGTTAGGAACAACCTTTGAAACACACTATTCCACAATCAAACAAAGTCCGCCATATAAAAAAGCGGCACTTTACGCACAATTAACACGCGCTGATAAACCGATTGGCATACTGCTCCTGTTATGGCCGACACTCATTGCTCTCTGGATTGCCGCTGAAGGTTTCCCTGACCCGCTGGTATTATTTGTGTTCGTCTTCGGCGTTATTTTGATGCGTTCAGCAGGTTGTGCGATTAATGATTACGCCGACCGCGATATTGACAGCAAAGTGAAACGCACCGCACAACGCCCGCTAGCCACGGGTAAAATCACTGCCAGGGAAGCACTGATAGTTTTTGCCACATTAAGTCTACTCGCGTTTATTTTAGTATTGTTTATGAACACACTAACTATCGGCATGTCCGTTATAGGTGTTTTACTCGCTGCCAGCTACCCCTTTATGAAACGATATCACTATTTGCCTCAAGTGCACCTCGGTGCAGCATTTGGCTGGTCAGCACCGATGGCGTATGCCGCGCAGGCAAATGAAGTGACCGTTATCGCATGGCTAATTTTTCTTGCTACGATTTTATGGGCAACCGCTTATGACACTATGTATGCCATGGTCGATTACGATGACGACATTAAAATTGGCGTTAAATCAACGGCCATTTTATTTGGTAATCAGGATAAATTAATCATTGGAGTAATACAGGCACTACTGATTTTTGATTTAATTCTTATTGGTCAGCGTGCAGAATTAAGCGGGTTTTATTATCTGGGCGTAACAGCCGCCACTCTTTTTGCTCTCTATCAGCAATATTTAATTAAAGACCGGAAGCGAGAACAATGTTTTCAGGCTTTTTTAAATAATAACTGGTTCGGTATGGTTTTATTTATAGGTGTATTGCTGGACTACCAGTTTTCTGCGACGGTATAAGTCACGTATCAATAAAGATTATTATTAAAAATTAATTCCTAACCGGTGCACGGGCAATACTCAAAACGCCTACACGCTCAATATTATTTTTCTTGAGCAAGCTGGCAAGTTCATTAACAGTTGAACCTGTAGTCACAACATCATCAATAATGAGTACGTGCTTATAGGGCATTTTACTGACAAATTCAAACGCACCTCTTATATTGGTTTGCCTTTGTTTTGCACTCAAGCCTGTCTGCGAAGGTGTCGATCGTCGACGGACAATCGAACTTAACTCAACAGGTAAACTTCGCTTTTTACTCAAAATACGCGCAATTTCAATTGACTGATTAAATCCGCGCTGCCTTAATCTTTCTGGATGCAGCGGCACAGGTAGCAAACAATCTGGTACTTCTTTTTTTAGCACATCAGCTGAATCATACGCAGACAACAACAGTTCTCCGATACTGCTTGCGTATGTTATTTTCTCCGAGAATTTCAACTGATGCACCAAACCGATAATATCCTCCTCGTAACGAAAAATACTGTGCGCATAATCATAATCAGGCCGCTTACGAATGCAGCGCCCGCATAAGGTATTGTTAGCACTATCTTCAGCTAACGGCAAAGCACACTGTACGCAACAGGCGGCATTAAACGGTTGTTTGTTATAACAATGCCGGCATATTTCAACAGCATTATTTTCAACAGATGATTCAACTGTCTGGCTACACAATATACAACGTGAGGGGAATAATTCTGAGAGTAATCTTGATGCAACTTCCATTTTTGCTACACATCCTTGTAGTGTAAGATACAGCTATTATAACTCTTAATATATGAAGTCAGGCATTATGTCAGAAATACGCAATAACTGGTCGAAACAGGAAATATCTACCCTATTCAACCTACCCTTTAACGACCTGTTATTTAAGGCGCAATCCATCCATCGTAAAAACTTTAACCCTAATCAGGTACAGGTCAGTACCTTATTAAGCATTAAAACCGGCGCCTGTCCGGAAGACTGCGGTTATTGCTCACAAAGTGCTAGAAACGACGCTGAGGTCGAACGTGAACGTTTATTGCCACTAAATGAAGTGATTGAAAAAGCCAGTATAGCCAAACAGAATGGTGCTAGCCGTTTCTGTATGGGCGCTGCCTGGCGCAATCCGACTGAGAAAAATCTTGATAAAGTCATTGATATGGTAATTGCCGTTAAAGCTCTAGGCATGGAGACCTGTGTCACGCTGGGCATGCTGACAGATGACCAGACACAACGACTAAAAAAAGCCGGTCTGGATTATTACAACCATAATCTGGATACCTCACCTGAATATTATGGTGACATTATTACTACCCGTACTTATCAAGACCGCCTGGATACTCTGGAACATGTTCGTAATGCCAATATCAATGTTTGCAGTGGCGGTATTCTCGGCATGGGCGAGAAACAAACCGACCGTGTTTCACTGCTGCAACAGTTAGCTAACCTGCCACAACACCCGGAAAGTGTACCGATGAATATGCTGGTCCAGATAGAAGGCACACCTTTACACGGCGTGGATGAAATTGAAGCACTGGACTTTATTCGCAGTATCGCAGTAGCACGTATCATGATGCCCAAATCAGTGGTGCGCCTGTCGGCTGGACGAACTGAAATGTCCGATGAAACTCAGGCACTGTGTTTTCTTGCTGGCGCCAATTCCATATTTTATGGTGATCGTTTACTAACGACTGATAATCCCGATGAAAATCATGACCTGCAGTTATTTTCGAAATTAGGCATCAACACCAGTGAAGAAAAAACCGAACAAGCGAACTGCGCCTGCGGTTAATTATTGCCTCTTCCCTTGAAAGCACTTAATAACAAACTTAAAAAAGCGCTCAACGAGAGAAAAAAACAGCACCGTTATCGCACACGTCGTATAACAAAAAGCCCGCAACAAATTGAAATGAAAATCGATGACCAGAAGGTTATCAGTTTTTGCAGTAACGATTATCTAGGGCTTGCCAATAACCCTCAAATCAAACAGGCAACCATCGATGCTATCAATGACTTTGGAGTCGGTAGTGGAGCTGCACATTTAGTTAACGGACATTCTATCGTCCATCATCAACTTGAAGAAGAACTGGCGGAATTTACCGGCTTCCCGCGTGCTATTTTATTCTCTACCGGTTACATGGCCAATTTAGGTTTATGTCAGGCACTTGTCGAAAAAGGTGATTACGTTTTTGAAGATCGATTAAACCATGCATCACTTATTGACGGCGGTTTAATCAGTGGGGCACGATTGCAACGTTATTTACACAATGACATTTCCAGCCTGAAACAAAAAATTGAAAAAATTGATAACACATCAGAAAAACTGGTATTAACCGACGGCGTGTTCAGCATGGATGGCGACATTGCAGAATTACCGGCGCTGGCGAAGTTATGTAAAAGAAATAAAAGCTGGTTAATGGTTGATGACGCCCATGGTTTCGGCACATTAGGTGAGACAGGTAAGGGCTGTTTGCAACATTTCTCTTTAGATGAAAACGATGTACCTGTTTATATGGCGACACTCGGTAAAGCGATAGGAACAGCAGGTGCATTTATTGCGGGTAGCGAAGAACTAATAGAAACCATTATTCAAAAATCACGCACCTACATCTACACCACAGCTATGCCGGCCGCCATTGCTGAGGCTACGCGTTATAGTTTGCATATTATTCAAAACGAATCACGACATCTAAATAATTTAAATAATAACATTTCATATTTTCGAGACTGCTGCCTGGAATCTTCTTTACCAATCGAAGACAGCCAAACAGCCATACAACCAATAATTATTGGCGATGATTATGAAACCTTGCAGATTAGTCAGGCATTGTTCGAACGTGGCTTTTTGGTAACAGCCATTCGACCACCGACTGTCCCGGAAGGAACGTCACGTTTACGTATTACGCTTTCTGCAAAACATAATCATGAACATATTGACCAGTTGGTTGATGAGCTCAACCAACTTTTGTAATTCACAATATCATTTACACCATAGAGACACAGAGGTCGCGGAGAACGACTTTTTATAATCATCTATTATTTAGTCGAGAATAAAAAACCTCCGTGTACTCTGTGTCTCTATGGTAAATTTTTCTTATACATAAAAAAAGCCGGCTAAGTAGCCGGCTTTTTTGCTAACAACGAGAGGGACTATTTAGCTGCAGCAGCCTCGCGCTCCTTCACTTCTTTAATGACATCTTCAGATACATTTTTAGGTGCTGGCATGTAATGCAGGAACTCCATAGAGAACTGACCACGACCAGAAGTCATCGTACGTAGTGTACCAATGTAACCAAACATTTCACTCAGTGGACATTCCGCTTTAATACGAACACCCGTCGCATTTGCTTCCTGAGATTTAATCATGCCACGACGACGATTAAGGTCACCGATAACATCACCCACGTGATCTTCTGGTGTATAAACGTCAACCTTCATAATCGGCTCCATCAATTGAGGCCCCGCTTTCGTCATAGACTGGCGGTAAGCCGCTTTTGCCGCTAATTCAAACGCAACTGCGGATGAATCCACTGCGTGGAACTGACCGTCCATTAATGTTACTTTCCAGTCAAGACATGGGAAGCCGGCTAATACACCCCTTTCAGACATACCAGCAAAACCTTTTTCAATGGCTGGCCAGAATTCACGAGGCACATTACCACCGGTCACTTTTGACTCAAATTCAAAACCAGAACCTGGTTCACCAGGCTCGATAATATAATCGATTTTACCAAACTGACCAGAACCACCTGATTGCTTCTTATGAGTATAAGAATCTTCGATAGCCTTCGTAATAGTTTCACGATAAGCCACCTGAGGTTTACCAATCGTCGCATCGATACCGTGAGTACGCTTAAGAATATCAACCTTAATATCAAGGTGTAATTCACCCATGCCTTTAAGGATAGTCTCGCCAGAATCTTCATCAGTTTCAACACGGAACGATGGATCTTCTTTAATCATCTTACCCAGTGCTATACCCAGCTTCTCGGATGCGCCTTTGTCGTTAGGTGAGATTGAGATCGAAATTACAGGATCAGGGAACACCATAGGTTCTAATGTTGCAGGGTTCTTCTCATCACATAATGTGTGACCGGTTTGTACGTTCTTCATACCGACAACAGCGATGATATCACCCGCTTGCGCGCTGTCCAGCTCGATACGCTCATCAGCGTGCATCTCTACCATACGACCGATACGTTCTGTTTTACCCGTAAAGGTATTCAGTACAGTCGTACCCTTCTCCAGACGACCCGAGTAAATACGAATAAAGGTCAATGCACCGAAACGGTCATCCATGATTTTGAAAGCCAATGCGCGTAAAGGTTTGTTTGGATCAACGATAGCAAATTCGCCAGTCTCATTACCTTCCATATCAACTTCTGGCTGAGGTTTGACTTCCGTTGGGTCAGGCAGATAAGAAACAGCAGCGTCCAATACCAACTGAACACCCTTATCTTTAAACGCAGAACCACAGTAAGTCGGGAAGAAATCCATAGTCAATGTACCTTTACGGATACAACGATTAATGTCTTCCATCGATGGCTCTTCACCTTCGAGGTATGCTCCCATGACGTCATCGTCCTGCTCTAACGCAGTTTCGATTAATTTTTCACGCCACTCTTCGATTTGATCGGCCATCTCTGCAGGTGGCTCTTCGATACGGTAAGCAGTGGTATCTGCTTCGTTATCCCAGATCCATGCTTTACGTGTTAACAGGTCAACACAGCCTTTAAATTCATCTTCGATACCGATAGGTAGAACCATAACCAGAGGCACGGCACCCAGTACGTCTTCTACCTGTTTGGTCACACGGTAAAAATCAGCACCGATACGGTCTAATTTATTGATGAAGATAACCCGTGATACTTCTGAATCATTCGCATAACGCCAGTTAGTTTCAGATTGTGGCTCTACACCACCTGAACCACAGAATACGCCGATGCCGCCATCCAGAACTTTCAATGAACGATATACTTCGATAGTGAAGTCAACGTGTCCCGGTGTGTCGATGATGTTTAAACGGTGACCGTTCCACTCACAACTGGTAGCAGCTGACTGAATAGTTATACCACGTTCCTGTTCCTGTTCCATGAAGTCGGTGGTTGCTTCACCGTCATGTACTTCACCGGTTTTATGAATTTTACCGGTCAGCTTCAGAATACGTTCTGTAGTCGTCGTTTTACCGGCGTCCACGTGGGCAAAAATGCCGATATTTCTGTATTTACTTAAGTCTACGTCTGCCATGGCTCTACTACCCTGAGTGCATATCTCATGAAATATGCGTTAAATTATTGAAAAAGTTGTTTAATCCGGCTGTAGAAACAAAGCTCACACACTTCCTATCGGGATTAAATAAGCCGGCGAATTATACAGTAAAGAAAGGCAGAAATGTGGGCATAAACGGGCAAAAATGATATTTAGTTAGAGCAAAGCTCTTCAGTAGGCAGATTTAGCTCATTTTCGGTCCTGGTATCCAGCTAAATAGCGAATTGCACAAAACAGACAAATAACGCAATATGATTAAATATTTACCCACATGGCAGTTCTGCCAAACTTTAAGAACGATACACCGCTTATGAAAACCATCTTTAATCTCTTGCTACTTCTAACCAGTTTGAATGCCTCTGCCAACGCCACCGAGACCATCGAATACAAGCATTATGTTATCTCACCGCGCACACCCCATGAGATAAAACCCGAGCTGATGCGGCACTCACCCATCCGTCAGGGTGGCGATTCGTTTAATGGTCACACCGTCTGGTACGTCGACTGGAAATACCAGACCACACCATCGCCACATGGCTGCCTGCTTCGAGGTAGTCAGGTTAATGTTCGTGTTGTCCACATCCTGCCAGTCTTAAGCGAATACGTGACCGATAAACAAACTATCGAAGTCTTTGATAAATTTAACAAAGCCCTGACCCAGCATGAATTAAATCATGGCAACCATGGCTTGTCGGCCGCAAGAGAAATCGATGAAACCTTTAAAAGCGTACAGGCACAACCAAATTGCCGCCAGATGTCGCGCATGCTGAATGATATTGGAAATTCAATTGTACAGAAATATGCGCAGAAGGATTCTGAATATGATCGTGTGACACAAAATGGTTTTACAGAAGGGGCGGTTATCTACTAGATAGTAACCATGTAGGAGCGGAATCTTGTTCCGCGATTACGTTTATATGCCACCAATCGCGGAACAAGATTCCGCTCCTACAGAAAAAATAGTTTTATTTTTTCTTACCGCGACCCGAACTCTTACGTTCGCTTTCGGTTAGAATTTTTTTACGAATACGAATATTTTCAGGTGTCACTTCGACCAGCTCATCATCATCGATAAATTCCAGCGCCTGCTCAAGCGTGTACTGAATGTGTGGTGACAGGGTCAACGCTTCATCGGTACCAGAAGCACGCACGTTGGTTAACGGCTTGGGTTTAATCGGATTAACCACCAGGTCATTATCACGTGAGTGAATACCGACAATCTGTCCTTCGTAGACTTCGTCAGTATTGCCTACCAATAACTTGCCACGTTCCTGAAGTGGACACAAAGAGTAAGCGACAGCCTTGCCGCGCGCATTTGAAACCAAGACACCATTAGGACGCTGGCCAATATCATCTTTTACAGCCGGACCGTAATGATCGAATACGCTGTATAACAAACCAGTACCACGTGTCATGGAAAGGTAATCCGTTCTAAAACCAATCAGACCACGCGCAGGAATAATAAAATCAAGACGCACACGACCTTTGCCGTCCTGCACCATGTCTTTTAGCTCTGCCTTACGCAAACCCAATGCTTCCATCACCGCACCTTGATGCTCAACTTCGATATCAGCCGTTAATTCTTCATACGGTTCTAATTTAACGCCATCTTCTTCATGAATAATAACTTCCGGACGACCCACAGCCAGTTCAAAATTCTCACGACGCATGGTTTCGATTAATACCGAAAGGTGTAATTCACCACGACCCGATACTTTGTACTTATCGCCATCCACCTGATCAACACGCAGTGCGACGTTATGTTTTAATTCTTGCTGTAATCGATCCCAGATATTTCGGCTGGTCACATATTTGCCTTCCTGACCGGAGAACGGTGAGGAGTTGGCCTGAAACGTCATGCTGATAGTTGGTTCGTCCACGGTCATTGGCGGCAGCGCTTCAACGTTGTCTGGATCACAGATAGTGTCAGAAATCGATAATGGATCAATACCGGTAATCGCAACGATATCACCCGCATTCGCCGAATCCGTTTCAACACGCTCCAGACCATGAAAACCTAAAACCTGACCGATACGACCACTACGTTCTTTTCCATCATCACCGATAATTTTCACCGCCATATTGGTTTTTACCGAACCACGGCGAATACGTCCAATACCAACGATACCGGTATAACTGTTGTAATCCAGTGTTGAAATTTGCAGCTGGAATGGGCCATCGCGATCAACATCTGGCTCAGGAACATGTTCGATAATTGCGTTGAACAGTGGTGTCATATCGCCGCCCGTTATATCAGGCTCATCACCGGCAAAACCATTGATTGCCGAGGCGTAAATAACAGGAAAGTCCAACTGCGCATCCGTTGCACCCAATTTATCAAACAGATCAAACGTCAGGTCTAGCGCACGACCAGGATTGGCGCCATCACGGTCAATTTTATTAATAACAACAACGGGCGTAAAACCCATGGCGAAAGCTTTTTGGGTAACAAATCGTGTTTGTGGCATGGGACCATCAACCGCGTCAACCAATAGCAATACTGAATCAACCATAGACAATACGCGCTCAACCTCGCCACCAAAGTCGGCGTGTCCCGGTGTGTCTACGATATTGATATGGTAATCATGCCACTCAATCGCGGTATTTTTTGATGTGATAGTAATACCGCGCTCTTTCTCCTGGTCATTAGAGTCCATGATGCGCTCACCCGGCGCTTTGCGCTCATCCAGCGTACCTGACTGCTCTAATAATTTATCAACCAGTGTAGTTTTGCCATGGTCGACGTGGGCGATGATGGCAATATTGCGAATTTTAGCGGACACGGTAATTCTCTTAAATTGGGAAAAAGGGGCGCATTATAGGCGTTTATCAGGAAATAAACTGTATTAATTTAGGGCTATACGAAAATAACCACGATTTACCACAGAGGCACAGAGAGCACAGAGCACACATTTTTTTATTGTTACAGCACCGCAGGTGCAGTAACAATATTAAAACTCTGCGCTCTCTGTGCCTCTGTGGTTCAATTTTTTTCCACTTACAAACCAATCCAGCGACTCACCGCTTTTCGCGCCTTATCATTTGCTGGGCGGGCAATCAGACCGGTTCGGCTTATTGATATTTTGTATTTTGCGCCATCTGTCATTGGCAGAAAAACCGCGCTGCCATAGGCCGCATCGACCCATTCCAGCCAACTTTGGTGCTCATGGGCGAACTGCCACAAATCAAATCGATCATCTTCGATATAAGCCGGTTTTTTTACTAAAGAGTAGACACTTCTTGGTGCTTGTTGCTCATCGAGGATATCGATGTAGCGCCCGGAGATTCGGTGCAGCCGATAATTTGCATCCAGGCCCATTAATGTTGCCGCTCCCTGCCATGACAAAACCTGCGCATCTAACTGCCATTCATCCCCTTTTAGATTGACCGTTTGCCGAAAGGGAGAATCCAACGCCAGAATATCGGCTTGAAATTCCTGCTGTGAAAGTTGTTGAAATGAAATTTCTGCCACCGCCTGTTCATAAACCAGACGTTGATAGGTATACAAATTAGATGCCAGAAGAAATGAAGCCGCAGCCAGCGCGAGAAAAATTAAACCGGAAAACTCCAGGCCAATGCCGTTTACGATGCGTCGCTGAAATAATCGTTTAATGCCGGTAACAGTAAACGCCAGCCCGACAATGGCAATAAGCGCACTGATTATTACGAGGTGAGTCATATAAGGTTAACGCTCGACCAAAAACAAGTTGGAAAAAACGCTATTGCGGAATACGCGCGCGCGCGTCCTGTGCCTTTTCAGTGTAACCCGCAGTATCACAAATACGCGCCAGTTCTTCCAGAGCACGAATATTATCTTTATCGACTTCCAGCGCCTGCTCACAGTGGTAACAGGCTTTATCATAATCACCCTGTTTAGTGGCCACGCGCGCTAATCCCAACAGAGCATAAAGATCATGATCGACTTTGAGACTGGAATGATAATGTTTAACTGCATCATCATATCGATTAAGTGACAACAGCGCATCACCGACACGCGTCCAGAGTGATTGATTTTCAGGTTCCTGGTCAAGAATTTTTTCCCACCAGTAAACCGCTTTTTCCATGTTTAACTGACCACGAAAACAGTCACCCATACCAAACAAAGCAAAATTGTTTTTCGGATCCAGTTCGAGCGCATTTTCATAATGATCCATAGCACGATCAAATTCTTTTCGGCGACGATAAATATTACCTATCATGGTCATCAGCACAACATTATGTGAAGTATTTTTAGCCAGCAACTTTTCGAAACAATCCAGTGCGCGCTCATCATCATGCTGAGCATAATAAACATTACCTAAACCTAACAGTGCAAATGGGTCATAAGGCTTGATAATCAATGATTGCTCATAAAAATCAATGGCGCTCTCACTGTCATCTAACTTGTGATATGCGTCAGCGATACGTACCATTACATGGCTATCTTTTTCATTGATCTCAAGATAGCGCAACCAAAATGGAATGGCCTGTAACGGTTGTTTCATACCACGACGTGCATCACCCGCACCACGTAATGCAAAAATATTATTGTTGTCTTTTTTCAAAACGGCGTCGTATTGCGCGCCCGACTCTGCAAAACGATTGAGTTTTCGATAGACATCACCCAGACCCGAAAGGACGTAGGGATTTTCTTCGTCAATCTCTTTTGCTTCCAGATAGACTTTTTCTGCTGCTTCCAGCTGTCCGCTACGAAACAGGCGACTGCCTTTCTTCGATAATTCTATAACGGCTTTTTTTGCGATTCCTGACATATTTTAGTTATTTCATTTTTAAGGCGCTTTTAAAGAGCAAATTTTACAACGATAGTTCACTTTTATATAGCGCATTTTTGTGAAGGCCTTCTCAATTATAGTTGTTGAATCTCAAAATCCCCGAATTTCATAGGTAATACCGCCCCCCGGTAATCCATTGGTGCCACGTTGCGAGCTAAAATACAACCGCTTACCATCTGGACTGAATGCTAATCCTACAATCTCGGACTCAGCATGCCCCTCAAGCTGAGCAACCGGATAAATAGCACCATTATCTGCGATGACCACAATCTGTAAATCACCACCGTCTTCAGCGACATAGATATCACCTTGCTGCGACACCGTGACATTATCCACACCGCTTAAAATAGGCGTTAACGTATCCTTTATATCGTACAAAATTTCAATTTCTTTAGTCTTTGTATTGTACGACCAGACACGATTATCACCTTTTGTGGTGAAAATTATTCTCCCATCAAAGCAGGCAATACCTTCACCCCCGTTAAATTTTTTCGCTGCAGCCACCTGATGGCGCGTTTCCTGTCGTTTCGCAGACGGATCAGGTACTGGTTCCCAGTTCAAAACACCTTGTTCAGACTCCATATCGTCATTTGACATAGATGCCACTTCAAGTCGTCCAGAAGATAAATCTGGAAAACCGTTTTTATGTTGTCGGTCAGCGATAAAACGATACAGGCAGCCATCTTTTTTATCCTCAGTTAAATACAGATACTGAGAAAGCGCATCGACAGCCACAGCTTCATGATTAAAAACACCTAAAGCCGGACGAGCCACCGCTTCTTTTTGACCAGCAGGATCACATTCCCATACTCTGCCAGAGTTGATTTCTTCACAGGACAACCAACTACCCCACGGCGTCGCCCCACCGGAACAGTTACGACTGGTATTCTCCAGTATGGAATAAGCATCGAGGATTTGCCCATCCTCTGCAAACGCGATTGCACCGACACCACCCAATAAAACAACTTCACTGTTCGACACATAAATCCAGCCTCCATCATCAGATGCAAAACAGGCACCACCATCAGGCGAAGCATGCCACTCATATCGCTGGCCACTTTTAACAGGCTCACCCGACCTTGCTATCACACGTGAGTGCAATCCTGGCAATAAGCGCAGATTATTTTCGTCTGCTGGCAACAAATGAAGTTTTTGATTATGAATTCCGCCTAGTAATGCGCCCGACCAGATTGCGCCGACACCACAGATACTCAGGCCTGATAACCCCTGCTTTAAAAACAACCGTTTCGCCTGATCAACCATATTCAATTCTTCTCCGGGTGCTACAACAAAATCGTTTAGTCGCGTAGAATGCCCTACGTATGTCAGACAATACTACCAAAAACAAACACGCATACCTGGTTGATAGTAGCATCTATATCTTTCGCGGCTGGCATGTTTACGACGAAAGCATCGTCGATAGCGAAGGCAATCCCAGTAATGCAGTTTACGGCTTTACCGAATTCTTGCGCGAATTACTGGAACTGGAACAACCTGAATATATCGCCTGTGCATTTGATGCCAAACAAACAGATTCATACCGACGCGAAATTTTCCCGGAATACAAAGCCAACCGCCCCCCTGCCCCGATCGAATTAAAAAGCCAGTTCAAACACTGCCGTGATTTTTGTCGCGCAGCAGGCATTGCTGACTTTTCCAGCAACCGATTTGAAGGTGACGACATCATCGGCACACTGGCAACTCGTCTGCGTGAAGATGGATTTAAAATAACCATCCTCAGTGCTGACAAAGATCTTGCACAACTGCTTCGCCCAGGTGATGTGTGGTGGGATTACGCGCGTAATAAAATTTTACATTATAAAGATGTCGAAAAAAACTTTGGCGTCAAACCAGAATTGATTGCCGATCTACTGGCATTGGCTGGCGATAAAGTCGACAACATCCCGGGCATACCCGGCATCGGTTACAAAATGGCATCGAACCTGCTGAAAAAATATCCCGGCGTCGAACACATTATGGAAAATGTTGAAAAAATTTCCGAGATGAAGTTTCGCGGCTCCAAACGTGTACAGATGTTAGTTGAACAACATCAACATATCCTGCCGATGACTAAACAACTCACCACCATCGTGACCGATGCCGAATTCAAAGGCCCAAAAAACGACCTGCGGTGGCAAGGCATAAATGAAGACGCGATGATAACCATGTTTAATCGTCTCGATGCAGCAAGAGGCCGACGAGATCGCTGGTATGA
>Ga0316209_1001539_pt1 | contig 23192 bp, 25 predicted proteins | sample 6monopyrite_MG_FD_204945 | JGI IMG/M metagenome (GOLD analysis project Ga0316209, IMG submission 204945) | Microbial mat bacterial communities from mineral coupon in-situ incubated in ocean water Damariscotta River, Maine, United States -... | ecosystem: Environmental > Aquatic > Marine >...
GAAATACGCCCTGAAAAGGTCGTCGAAATAAACATTCATGATCGCATCGAAAGCAATTTTCCTGTGTTGGACGTTTTCGTGAAAGTTGCCTGTCATATTGCACGCGGTGGAACGCTTGAGGTAATTGGCAAATCAATCACAGAAATTAAACAACTCACAGGAATTCAACCTGTGGTGAATCCTGAAGGAACTCAAATAGTCGGTAATGTAATCTACATAGATAACTACGGAAATGTAATTTGCAATATCAGTAAAGAGCTTTTTCAAAAGGTTGGAAAGGGACGCGATTTTAAAATAACAGCACGCACGGCAAATTTTTCAAAAGTACATACGCATTACAGCGAAGCCATCAACTTTGAACTAACTTCAGATAAGCGAGAAGAAGATGGTAAAAAACTAGCGTTATGGAATGCCTCTGGTTATCTAGAGCTTGCTATTTATAAAAGTAATCCTAGTACGGTAGGAAGTGCTTCTACCCTTTTTGGACTTGCTTATCGAGACTCGATAACAGTGAATTTTCAGTAAATCATAAAAACGATAAAAAGTGTTCACAAGAATTGTAAAGATGGAATTTAAGGATGCAGAAGTTGAAGCTTTTCTCAGTAATTTTGACAAGGTAAAAGAACGAATACGAAACTTCCCAGGTTGTCAACATTTGTCGCTTTTAAGAGACAAAAATGATCCAACTATATTTTTTACGTACAGTAAATGGGAAGATGAAGCAGATTTAGAAACATATAGAAAAAGTGATTTGTTTAAAGGTGTATGGGCAACAACCAAGCCTCGTTTTCGTTCTAAAGCGCAAGCTTGGAGTGTTGATGTAAAAGAACAAATTCAATAAATTGTCAAGTTATTGGCGTACATGGTAGCATTAATTAAAAAAGAAATACGAAGTTTTTTTGCCAGCCCAATTGGTTATTTGGTGATTGGGGTATTTTTAGTGGTGAACGGACTTTTTTTATGGGTATTTCAAGGTGCTTACAATATTTTAGATAGTGGTTTTGCAGACCTTTCTCCATTTTTTGAATTAGCCCCTTGGGTACTATTATTTCTGATCCCAGCGGTCACCATGAGAAGCTTTAGTGAAGAGCGCAAAATGGGTACACTCGAATTACTTCGCACGCAACCGATTTCCATGAATTCAATTGTTGGTGGTAAATACCTTGGAGCTCTATCACTCATTATATTGGCTTTAATTCCAACACTAATTTACATTACCACCATCTCATCGCTAGGAAACCCTTCGGGTAACTGGGATGTTGGTAGTACCATTGGTTCCTATATTGGTTTGCTATTTTTAGCCATTGCGTATACGGCTATCGGTATTTTTACTTCCACACTTTCCAAAAATCAAATTGTAGCCTTTATCATAGCTGTGTTTAGTTGTTTTGTCTTGTATTACGGCTTTGATGGTCTGGCATCGATTAGTCAAGCTTTCGATCTATCCAAATTAGGTATGAAATCCCATTTCGATAGCGTGGCTAGAGGCGTTCTGGATACCAGAGATCTCATCTATTTTTTAAGTATTGCGTTCTTGTTTTTAGGAGCGACTGTCATTCATCTTAAGCGAACACCGTGAAGTTGAAACAAAACATAAAAAATATAACCCTTCTCATTGCTGGAATTCTAATTCTCAATTGGGTAAGTTCCTTGGTTTTTAAAAGATTCGATCTCACTAAAGATAAGCGCTACACCTTGTCTGAAGCTTCTAAAAACACTTTGGCAACCGTCGACTCGCCTATTATAGTAGATGTCTTTCTTAAAGGAACCGCCGCTCCAGAATTCAAACGGTTAAAAGAAGAAACGGAGCAGTTACTTGCCAGTTTTACAACCTACAATCAGAATGTTAGATACGAGTTTATTAACCCCTTAGAAGATGAAGAAGATGCGCAAGCTATAGCACAGCAACTGGCCAGCATGGGATTAACCGCTGCCCAGGTTGAAGTGAAGCAAAATGGCAAAACAAATACTGAAGTAGTCTATCCCTGGGCATTAGCGACTTATCAAGAGAAGACCGTGCGGATACCTTTGCTTAAAAATCAATTAGGAGCAACTACCGAAGATCGCGTAAGCGCCTCAATCCAAAACTTAGAATATGCATTTGCTGATGGGTTCAGTAAATTAAGTACTCCCAAACGCAGAAAAGTAGCCGTTTTAAAAGGCAATGGAGAATTAGACGATCGCTATGTAGCAGATTTCTTCGCAAGCTTAAAAGAGTACTATTTTATTGCTCCATTTACGCTGGATTCGGTTGCTAGCAATCCACAAAAAACACTTAACGATATTGCCCAATACGATTTATTGGTAATTGCACAGCCTTCTGAAGCTTTTTCAGAACAAGAAAAATATGTCCTCGATCAGTTTACCATGCAAGGAGGATCATCATTATGGTTACTAGATGCTACCCAAACTGAACTTGATACTGTGAGCGGTAAAACTTTTGCCGTACCAAGAGATTTAAACCTATCAGATTTCTTCTTTAAATATGGCTTACGCATCAATCGGAATCTCGTAAAAGACATTTACGCCGCACCAATTACGTTAGCAACAGGATCTGAACGAGAATCACAGTATAGTAGTTATCCGTGGTTTTACCATCCTCTCTCTTCCAGTGCTAATAATCACCCAATTGTAACCAATATCGAAGGAGTTAAATTTGAGTATGCAAGTAGCATTGACACCCTAAATAATGGTATCGATAAAACAATTTTGCTGAGCAGTTCTCCCGTGACAAAATTAGTTGGGTTACCTGCTGCTATTGACTTTGATAAGGAAATTCCTGAAAATCTTCGCGTAGTTAATGAAGGTCCTGATCCCAATGCATTTCCAGACGGAGAACAGACTTTAGCAGTTTTGCTGGAAGGTAGTTTTACATCCGTTTACAAAAACCGTGTAAAACCTGTTCAATTTGCAGGAGATAAAACAGAGAGTTCTGTTACAAAAATGGTGGTGATTAGCGATGGCAACATCATTAAAAATCAATTGAATGGTAATCGACCTTTGGAGTTAGGCTTCGATAAATTTACGAGTAGCTTCTACGGAAATAAGGAGTTTTTACTCAATACAGTGAATTACTTGTTGGACGATAGCGGACTTATAAACATTCGTACCAAAGAAATTGCGATTCCATTTTTGGACGTCCAGAAAGCTTCCAAAGAGCGCACACAATGGCAGGTATTGAATTTAGTACTACCATTGGGACTTCTGTTAATTTTTGGTGTTGGTTTTACGTATTTCAGGAAGAAGAAGTACGCTAAATAAATGTTGATAAGTTTGTTTTAAGAAGCACTGCTTTTGGAATATCTTTGTATATCGCAGTGGTTGTACAAACCTAAGTCTACAAGTCCCAGATAGATTTGAAAGACCATTGATAGAGACAAAACAGTTACGCACACTAAGAAAAGCAACATTAATGAAATTCATTGTATCGAGTTCGTATTTACTAAAACAACTACAGGTGCTTGGGGGCATCATAAACAACAATAATACTTTACCTATTCTTGATAATTTCCTGTTTCATTTAGATGGGAAATCCTTAACGGTTTCGGCTTCCGATTTAGAGACTACCATCTCATCGCGCTTGGAAGTAGAGAGCAACGAACAAGGTTCGGTTTGCATTCCGGCACGTTTGCTATTGGATACGTTAAAAACCTTTCCAGAACAACCCCTTACGTTCACAGTTGAGGACAACAATACGGTAGAGATAAGTTCAAACAGTGGAAAATACGCTCTTGCATATGCAAGTGGTGAAGAATTCCCTACTGCCGTTGAACTAAAAGATCCAAGTTCAACCGTAATTCAAGGAGATATTTTGGCAACGGCAATTAGTAAGACCATTTTCGCTTCTGGAAATGATGATCTTCGTCCTGTGATGAGTGGTGTTTTCTTTCAATTCTCGTCAGACAGTCTCACTTTTGTGGCAACCGATGCTCATAAGTTGGTAAAATATACCCGTGAAGATGTAACAGCTTCACAAGCTGCCGAATTTATTATGCCGAAGAAACCTTTGAATCTTTTAAAGGGAATCTTGGCAGGTTCTGAAGAAAACGTAACTATAGAATACAACGAAAGTAACGCCAAGTTTACCTTCGATTCTACTGAAATGATTTGTAGATTAATCGATGGGAAATATCCAAACTACGAAGCGGTTATTCCGAAAGAGAATCCTAACAAACTAAGTATAGAGCGTAATCAATTTTTAAACAGTGTGCGTCGTGTAAGTATCTTTAGTAATAAAACTACCCACCAAATACGTTTAAAAATTGCAGGAGCCGAATTGAATATTTCTGCCGAAGATATAGACTACAGCAATAAAGCAGACGAGCGTTTAACTTGTGATTATCAGGGAGACGATATGCAAATTGGTTTTAACTCACGTTTCTTAACTGAAATGCTGAACAACCTAAACAGTGACGAAGTCTCACTAGAAATGTCGTTACCAAACCGAGCAGGTATTTTAACACCGGTTGATGGTCTAGACGAAGGTGAACATGTTACCATGTTAGTTATGCCTGTGATGCTCAATAATTAAGGCATCATCGTAAAAATAAGACAATAAAAAACCCGCTCAATGAGCGGGTTTTGTTATTTTGAGGCATTGCTTATGAAATAAAGCGAATGGTTCCAAAATAACTAGGCGCCTCTCCGTTACTTGCTCTAACTGCATTTACTATAGGAAGCACAAATGCTATAATCCCCACAAAAATGAGCATTAGGATCCCCAAACCTAATAGCAGTATAGCCGGAATGGCTAAAAAAGTATATAACAGCATACTTAGCTGAAAGTTGATAATTGATTTTCCGTGTTCGTCCATCCCAACAACATTATCTTTAGAAGTAAGCCAAATAATAAGGGGAACGATTAGTCCGCCAAATCCTGTAAGATAGGTTAGCAATTGTGATAGATGTGTAATGACGAGTAGTTGATTATCTACACGCATTGCCGAAGGTCTGTTTATGATTTCCATGTTTTTGATTGATTGAAAGGTTATGACTATATGTATGGAATAATGGAGAAATGTTACAGATTCAAAACCTTTCAAAAGAGGTCAAGTCAACTAGCGACTTTAATTTGTATTTTTGCAGCTTATGATTTATGACGACACTATAGTTGCCTTAGCAACACCCGCAGGAGCTGGTGCTATTGCTATTATCCGACTCTCTGGAAACGAAGCTATCGCATTAGCATCGCATGTCTTTGAATCGGTTTCTGGCAAGGTTTTAAAAGATCAACTCACACATACCGTTCACCTTGGACATATCAAAGATGGTGAGCGAATGATAGATGAAGTACTCGCCACTATTTTCAAAAACCCTAAAAGTTATACGGGAGAAGATGTGGTCGAATTTTCATGCCACGGAAGTAACTATATTCAACAGGAAATTATACAACTATTTTTACGCAATGGTGCTCGAATGGCACAAGCGGGCGAATTTACCTTGCGAGCCTTCCTCAATGGTAAGATGGACTTGAGTCAGGCAGAAGCTGTAGCCGATCTTATTTCCAGCGATAGTGCTGCTTCGCATCAATTGGCAATACAACAAATGCGCGGAGGTTTTAGTAATGAAATAAAACGCTTACGTGAGGAATTACTGAATTTTGCTTCCCTTATCGAATTGGAATTAGACTTTGCCGAAGAAGATGTTGAATTTGCGAATCGAGATGATTTTCAGCAATTAATCACTCGAATTACAAATGTCCTAAAACGTCTTATCGATTCGTTTGCAACAGGTAATGTCTTAAAAAATGGTATTCCTGTTGCCATTGTAGGAGAACCGAATGTAGGGAAGTCTACTTTGCTGAACGCTTTGTTAAACGAAGAACGAGCAATTGTAAGCGACATTGCAGGTACTACAAGAGATACCATCGAAGACGAATTGGTGATTGATGGCATCGGATTTCGGTTTATTGATACCGCAGGAATTCGAGAAACTACAGATACCATTGAAGGTTTAGGCATAAAAAAGACCTTCGAGAAGATGGAGCAGGCGCAGGTCGTTGTCTTTTTAATTGATAGCACACAATACTTCAATAATGACAAATCTCTTCAAGAGTTACAAGTAGAAATCGAAAAAATTAAAAATCGTTTTCCGCAGAAACAACTATTAGTGATCGCCAACAAAACCGATCAAATTTCGGAAGAAACAAAATCACATCTTAGCACAAGCGTGTCAAATCTGATTTCCATTTCGGCTAAAACAGGAGATGGTGTAGAAAAACTCAAGACTACCCTACTTGATTTTGTCAACACGGGTGCCTTGCGAAATAATGAAACTATTGTTACCAATACGCGTCATTATGATTCACTTTTAAAAGCACTTGAAGAAATTCAAAAAGTTCAAGAAGGTATTGATAACGAATTAAGCGGTGACTTGCTTGCTATCGATATAAGACAAGCGTTGTATTACTTTGGGGAAATTACTGGGGAAATTTCTAACGATGAATTGTTGGGAAATATCTTTGCCAATTTTTGTATAGGGAAGTAAATACATCAATCAAAAGAAACCATCGACAAACAAAGTCAATATATACTTGATTTAACAGAACATTCTCTTTTCATTAGTTTCCTTTAGTTATCTAATTTCTTTACTTTTATTACACCAAAAGTACACCTTATTAAGATTAATAACTACAAGGTGTACTAAATTACACCTTTTATGAAAATAAGCCTCAAAAAGAAAAAACTGGCAAACGGAAAATTCAGTCTCTATCTTGAATACTACAACGGTTCCTATATTAATAATGATGGTATAAAAAAGCACAACAGGAGTTTCGAGTATTTGAAACTATACATTCAGCAGAAACCAAATCCTAACGAAAAGAGAAAAGACAAAGAAACCTTAAAGCTGGCTGAACAAATACTCGCATTGCGAAAAGCTGATTTAATTCAAGGGAAGTACAATATTAAGAACAACCGAAAGGCAAAAACTCAATTCCTAGATTACTATAACAAGCTTAAAGAAGAACGTTATGAGAGCAAAGGAAACTATGATAATTGGGACGCAGCTCTTAAGCACATTGAAAAATATTGTCCAAAGAATATAACCTTTGAAAACATCGACGAAGACTTTATTAAAGGATTCAAGAAATTTTTGAATACTGAGGCTATTACTAAAAGCGGTACTCCCCTATCCCAGAATTCGAAGTACACTTATTTTAATAAATTTCGAGCATCACTAAGAAGTGCCTATGAAGACGGATACTTAGACACAAATCTTATAAAAAGTGTAAAAGGATTTGAACAAGGTGAATCCAAACGAGAATACCTGACCATTAAAGAACTCCAAGCTCTCGCCAAGGCTCCTTGTAAATACCAAGTACTCAAGAATGCATTTATTTTTAGTTGCTTATCTGGATTGCGTTGGAGTGATATTGACAAAATGATCTGGTCCGAAGTACGAGACGAGGATCATGGTTCTCGTATCATCTTCCGTCAAAAAAAGACAGATGGCTTAGAGTATTTATACATTTCGCAACAAGCTAGGGAGCTACTAGGAAATCGTCAAAATGAAATTGATCGTGTTTTTACAGGACTTAAGTACGGTGCGAATTTCAATGCCGAAATCCTTAGATGGTGCATGCGCGCTGGAATTACGAAGCATATTACGTTTCATAGCGCTAGGCATACAAATGCTGTGCTACTACTCGAAAATGGAGCAGATATCTACACCGTTTCCAAGAGATTAGGGCATAAAGAACTAAGAACAACCGAAATTTATGCGAAAATCATTGATAAAAAGATGAAAGAAGCAGCGGATATTATCCCTGAAATCGATTTTTCCAGTCTTGATAAACGTTAAATAATTGTTAATTTAATTGTTGTAATTCTTTAAATAGCTGTCTCAATAAAAACGGCTTTTCTTTATTAATGGGTAATCCCAATTCTTGATATATTTTAATCTTCAAGGAATTAAAACAAAACAAGAAATAACAAGGGTTTCAAGCTATTTTTGGTATTGATTTTTTTACTTCCTTTGGATTGATGTTTGAGTAGAAAAAAGACAAACATTCAACTGGCCAGTTGTTCATTTACAAACTCTAAATCTATTAAAATGGACAACACTGAATTAAAAGAACGATTTGACAAACTGGAAAAACTCTTGTTATCAAACAAAACCGTTCTCACCTTTGACGAAGCCTGTGAATATACAGGAATATCCAGAAGTTATTTGTATAAGCTAACTTCCCTGAATATCGTGCCTTTTAGTAAGCCTAACGGTAAACTCGTCTATTTTGAAAAGGACAAACTTGATGAATGGTTGCTTCAAAATAGGAGTAAATCTAAAAGAGAAATGGAACTAGAAGCCCTAGGTCATACACTTAACAATCCAAGAAGTTGAGTTATGGAAAATAGCGCTGATTTAAAAATAACGGAGGTAATACCAAATGCCATAATCTCCAAACGATTGTCATATTGGAAAGTCCGGCATAATTTAACGAACGACGAATTAGATGTTATTAAAAAGATCATAGCAAAAGATCCTTCGCGCCACTTTGCTCATTTAGATGATTCGTATTGTTCTCTTATTAAAGATCTTCGAAAAAGAAAAATAAAAGCCACCAACTTTACAGGTCATAAATTCATATGGCTTTTTAAATCGTACTCTTTTATACGGCATCTCAAACAACAAAATTATATTGAAAAGTTGGAGAAACTATCCCTTAGGATGAATCTATTGTGAAAACAAATGCGGACTAAATTCCGATAGGAAGTCATTAAACAAACATTCACTAAATCAGGATATTTCGAAAAGGACCACTCTCATGGAAAAAAAGAATAATTTCATTAAACAGAAAGAAACCCGTCAATACGTTGGTAAGAAAAACAGTGATATCGTTAACTTTCCTGTAGACTTGAGGCTTGAAGCTCTTTCACTTTCTCAAAATTCTCATCTAGTTAATGCCCCAATAACTTCATTTAGAATTTTATTTAAGATTTTAAATGATATTAGTAATGACCAGTTCCAAGCAGACAAACAAAAGGAAAGGCTAAAGCTGTTTGAAGACGACTTCATGACTGAGAACAATACCTACGCTCGTTTTACTTTTAGCGTCTCAGAAATCGACAAAAGCAACAATTATACTGCCATAAAAAAAGGCCTTGACTTCTTAGAAGATCTCAATCGAGGTTGGCACAAGGCAGTTAACTCAAAAGGTAAAGTAATTCAATCAAAGGGAGGACTCATAAGCAATCCGTGTATTTCCGAAGGAAAAATTACATTTCTGATGTCAAGTTTTTGGATTGAAAAAATACTTAAAATTCCTAAATACAACCAGACATATTTTAAAACGCCCTGGGCACTTTCCAAGAGCAGACAAGTTCTCTTTTATCTTTGGTTACTCGAAATACCTGAAAAGGGTACTAAAATCGATTTTAAGAGGTTTCAGGGCAATTATCGATATAATTATAAAAACGCACAGGAACTTGCTAAAAATGTGCTTAAATCACTTCGTGCGAAGCTAGACAGATGTTCTAATGTCTCCTTCAACTATTCTACTAAAGGAGATATCATAAGTATTATTCCGTATTATACTAATGAAGTTGACTTAGACCTCACGTCTAAAACTATCTCCAAGCAAAGAATTACGCAAAAACTACATTATTGGAAAATTAGGCACAACCTCACTTCAAACGATATAAATGTATTTCGCAGCATAATTAACATAGACGCTCAAACATTTAGGCTTTTTGAAAAATCCTATTATGAGTTTATAAAGAGCTGTAAAAAGAAGAAAGTCAAGCCCACAGAATATGTCGGGAAAAAATTTCTTGAGATTTTTCAAGAGGAAATAAAATCTGTTTATCAGAAAAGCTTTTGGAGCGATATATCAAGAAATGGATACCCTGTCATTCACAATTAAGAAAATATCATCATTATGCAAAATAAGAAAATGACACTAAACGAGTACTATCAAAAAAAATCGCTGCTTCGATTAAAAAGGCTCGAACTAGAACTCACATCATACATAAGGAAACTGGAAAAAAGTCAAAAGGAGTAAGTCCATTTACATTAATTCACCTGTAATTCATTTCAGAATTAATTACTTTAGAAAGTTTCGATTTTTTTAATAAATACACTTAGGAAATCAATAGCCAAAAGTAATTTTATTTGACTTGATTCCTACGTCAATACTTACTTACTTTCTTTGACTTTTTACAAAATAAATCAGTTAAGTTCCGAAGGAACCTTCCCAACGAAATAAAGCGAGTTTATAATTTAAATATCTAATTAAATTATGAACAAAAGCTTTATTGAGACGTTCTTCTTTTATATATAGTTTTAAAGAGTTTTATATTATAGTTTTAGAGATCTAATTTATTTCAATTTATAATATTGAATATCAGATATTTAAACTTATATTTCCTAATTATTCAAGGTAGTGTAATTACGGACGAAAAGGTACTGTAATTACGGAAATAGGGTAGTGTAATTACGGAAAACAGGGTAGTGTAATTACGAACAGGGTGGTGTAATTACGGGAATGGTAGTGTAATTACGGAGGATTTTTTCTTTATTTAGAATCATGTAATTCGCCAACTTGTTGATATTTAAATATATAGTCATTTTCTAAGGTAGTGTAAATACGGGGAATAGGGTAGTGTAATTACGGAAATCAATACCTGTACCTTTAGAAATAGGGTAGTGTAACTACGGAAATTAAGGTAGTGTAATTACGAAAAATGGTAGTGTAATCCCGAAATTAGGATAATCTTAGATGAACCAATTATTTTGTTATCTAAAAATATTCCTTACACCAAATAGATTTCCTAGAGTGATGCATGACGTAATATAGCCCGTATTCTTTTTAAATCTGAATTATTCCCTTTGAAAATAAATTTGTTCGAAGTTAGACCAGATCCAGAAGTAATATTATCCATTAAAAAATTCAGCTCCCTTCTTAAATCGCTATTTTGTCCTAACGCCCTTTCGAGATCAATTTTCAATTTTTCAGTATCACTATCTTCATCAAGGACATTTTCATTTTCAACAGCGACATCAGTTAATTTATTCGATTCATCAGAAATGCTTGTTTCATTTATCCTGGATTGTGATGAGACGGGTGCTCGAAGTGACGGTTTTTCCTCGTCAGCTCCAGATTTATTTACTTTTTCAACAAAGCTGACTATATCCAAACTTTCAAGACCAAAAAGAACCTGTTTTAGCGCAGTCTCTTGCCGTACGAAGTTTTCATTCATTGGCATAAAAAAGTCTTTTTCTCTTTGCTTCAAAAAGCCGATAATCCGATTTTCTAAGGTTTGTAGTTTTTTGAAATCCTTCTCAAAAATGTCAAACCTGGACTTATGAATGAATAACACCATCTGGGTTAAATATTCCGTAGCATTTCTACCATTCTCTTGTGATAGTATCTTTAAAAGAGGCACTACTTTTTTGTCTATTCGAACAGTTGTTGCAGTCATTTTTTTAGTATTTATATACAAATAGCGTAGGTTAAGTAATTATTTGTCAGTTATCTATAATCAATTGTATATTCTGTGTATTTGAGTAATATACAAATTTTAATTCTAAAAATACATGCAAATATTAGTAATGACAAGGGGTTATGATGCATTTTGTATAGCGAAACAGTAGGGGCTTCCCCCACTCCGTCTCGCTTTCCTATTTCTCGTGTCTTTTCAGACACAAAAAATGGAAACATTTTTACTATTGTTTTAGAATAGTGAAACTAATCCCAATGGTCAATATCTTCTTTTCTAAGGCTAGTGTGTACATCTATTTCTTGTTTTACATCAGTATCCATTAATTTTTTTAATCGATTTAACATCAGAATCAAAAACATGATTAAGTGAAAAACTAGCAACATCGCTAATATAGAAGTGATGAATTGAACTATTAATAGGATAAACGCCCAGAAGTTTTTTTCCGCATCAATTGAAGATAGACTTATGATGATTGCTAAAAATATCAGCACAACACATATAAGTATCGACACGAAAGTGGAGGTGTATGTCTCTTTAATTAGTTTTAGGCGCTTTAGTTTTTCCTTCTCTTGCTGTGCAAGATGATCAGAATTAATATGTGAATTTAAGCTGCTAACAAAGTTAAAAAGTAAACCTGCAAGAACCGAGACCAAAATACCCAGGGTATTAACTAGACCACTGTTAATTCCATCAAATACAATAATCAAAACGGTACTTACGGCCAAGGGAATAAATAAGTTAATTATCAGCTTCTTTATCTTAACTTTACCTTTTTTGATAAATAGAATACTCCAATAGTCTTCAAATATATTTACTGGGCTAAAACTCTTCAAATTATAGAATGTCGATATTTAATTCAAGTAATAGTTGGCTTGTTTTGCTTCTTATATCACTAAAAGATACGAAACCTTCTTCATTTTTATCAACTTCACCTAATTGATAAAAAGGTTGAACTTTCAATGTATTTGATAAATCGATTGTCCTTTTCTTACCATTAAAAGTAGATCTAATCTTAATTAGGTCTGGATTATCTTCAGTAACTCTTTGACCTAGCTCGGGTATGTCTAGAAAGGACTCATCGTTTTCAATAGCATTATATAAAAGACTTTTCAATCCTTCATCAAAATCAGAGTCACCTTCTGCTTTCAACTTAACAGACATTTTATATTTTCCTTCCTGAGCATAATCGCCTAAATATTGTTCCATCAAATCTTCACTCAAACCATTTTTTACAAATTCTATTTCATTGTATTCTCCATCTCTTAAATGATTTTGAAATAACTCTTTCTCTATAAATGAATTTAATACAATTTTTATACTTCCATTATTATCATCTAATAAGGTCTGAGCTAACTTCTTAAATACGGCTTTGCAACTTGAATTGTCCGTGCGCTGTAAGACTAAAAACCCTATTGTTTTATTTTCAGAAAAGATTATATCAAAATAATAAGGCTTATCTACGGTTACACCTTTTTCTTTCTGTCCTGCTGGTGTCTTCTTTTTATTAGCACGTGTAAACTTCAGCACCTTATCTTTGTCTCTACCTAAGCTAATTATTCCTGCAACTCTAGAATTTTTTGAAGAACCAGACCATAAACTATTTCCTTTTGAATCTTTCTCTACCTTAACTGTTCTTCCACTAAGTCTATCTGGGGGAAATTCATCTATTGTGTTAGGAAATTTTAAATGAAACATTTTAAAAATATCCTTTAAAAAGTCTCCTTCAAATTTAATTGGTTTTCCATTTTTTTTATCACAAATTTTAACCGTAAATATTTCTGCTTTTTCTTCCTTCATCTATGCAAATTTTAGATATATCAAATTATTAATTATTTTTTCTGGCTAAACTGAATCTGGAGCCTAGCAATTTCCGATAAGCTACTCTCACATCATTAAGACCAATTCCTAATTCCTTTATTTCGTTACCACTATATCTATCTGGGTTTATCCAAAACTCGGATTTAATATCACAAAGCTGTGATAAATTTGCATCAAAATGTCTCATTGGTATTGCTGCCGCAGACCAGTATTTAACTAAAAGCTCTTCTCGCTCTAGACTTCTCTTAGCTCCCTTTTCCAAATCCCGATAATAAATAAAGGTTTCATCTAAAGCGTTAGAAATTGCACGTAAAGCGGAATCTTTCAATTCTCTTTTATCTTTTGAAAGTGTCGCAATTGGTCCAAGTATTTTAGTAAGACCGTTAAGGATATCTAATAATGCCATTTTTTAAAACAAAAAAGCCTCACGTCTTTTCTAACAATAGAGAAAAGTCGTGAGGGGAATTAATTGTTTAAATATAAAGGATTTATATGTAATACAACCAAGATCCAATCAAAAGAATACATTATCGCACACCTTTGCTACACCTCAAGCCAATACAAGCTTTAAGAATACGATGATTTTTAAATATTATATTAGCGGTGATGATATCGTCAAACATAAGAATAACAAGGGTTTGCAATTACTTTGGAGGGGAATTTACAGCTAAGACAACTGTAAATGAATACAGTAGCCATAAATGTAATAGCAAAGATTATATAAGGGGAATTAAACAACTATAAATCGATAAAATTTTACTGACGAGAAATAGCAGTCCTCAACTGATAAAAAAACCGCTCAATTAATCTCAAATCTTCTGTTATAATCTCTGCTGTTCCTCGCATTTCTTGTTTAAATTCAAGTTCAATATTATAAGAAGTAAGTAACTTTTCAGAAATGCCAACGTCAACCAGATAAAATCCTTCTTCATCTGGTATCGCTGATATGCTTGTTATTGCTCCTGGTAGACTTCCAAACTCTTCTTCAGGGTAATTTTCCAATTTGATTTTAACTTTTTGCCCAACTTTTAATTTACCAGAATTTTGTGTTGGTGTTCTAAGCCTTGCAATAAAGTTTGAGTTATTATTAGGGATAATTGTAAAAACTAAATCCCCTTGGTTAACCGTTTGATTTTCCTCCCAAAAATTTAGAAAAGACACTTTACCATCAATATCGGCTTTGAGCAAATATTGTAATTCCCATTCTCTTATACTTCTCTTCAACTGATTAAAAGATTGAAAGACTGACTTAAGTAAAACCATATCGTCTTTAGTATGGTTTATATCACTGACTCTTTTACTTTTATTTGCATTGCTAATAGCCTCGCGGACCTGTGAAATCGAAACAATTATATTTTGAAAATTTCTTTCTGCCTGTAAATACTCGATTTGCTTTTTCTCATATTCTATGGCCGATATGACACCTTTTTCAAATAATACGCGATTCCGCTCCAAATCTCTTTTTTTAAGAACGAGTTCAGACTCAGTAAGCGATTTTTGCGATTTTATATTGGTAAGTCTTCTATTTAATTCATTGACCGTAAAACGATTCGAAACATCTTCATTCAAATACGGTTCCAACTGTTTATTAAGTTGATATTGGATATAGTTATTTTCGAATAAAACAAAATCTGATTCAATGTCTCCAAGAAATAGGATAGGTAAATTTTCAATTGGAAAATCAAAAACACGTTTGTTCGGTTTTATTGTATCAACAATTGATTTAAGAAACATTATGTCAGAAAAAAGTGAAGCACTTTCTAAAACTGCCAATGGCTGATTTTTGTATACAATTTGCTTGTCGGTAACAAGAATGGTGTCAATCTTTCCGGATGTTCTGGCGTACTCTTTTTGCGGAGGTATCTGGGTTGTAAGAATAGCTTCTGATAAAATAATATCTGGATACTTAATAAACCATAACAAGCTCACAATTAAGAATATTAAGGAAAGAAATAATGCATTTCCCCATCGAATCATCCAATTCGGAGTTCTTGCCAATACTTCTTGGACTTCTTCACTCCTCAATTCCATATTGTCTAAATTCGAATTCATCAATTTCCGAGTTCTAATTGATTTTTCACCAAATTAAAATAGTTACCTTCTCTACGAATCAATTCATTATGATTTCCAATTTCTTTAATACAACCTTCCTCTATTACTATAATTTGTTGAGCATTTTTCACAGTGCTTAATCGATGGGCAATTATAATGACAGTTCGGTTCAAAAAGAACCTTTGAAGATTATGCATAATTTGTTTTTCATTATTAGCATCTAATGAGCTTGTGGCCTCGTCGAAGAATATAAACTGCGGATCTTTATAAACTGCTCGTGCAATCAGAATTCTCTGCTTTTGCCCTGTACTGAGGCCAACACCTTCATTCCAATCTGAGTATTATAACTTAGAGGTAGCGATTCGATAAAATCTTTGATGTTTGCAGTATTTACTGCATTTTCTAATTTTTCTTTATCAATGAAATCTTCTCCAATAGCAATGTTATTAGCGATTGTATCATTAAAGATATAACCTTCCTGCATAACCACTCCGCAATTTTCCCTCCACACTTTAGGTGAAACATTAGATAACTTGAAATTGTTAATGGTGACCTCGCCAATTTGCGGTTCATAGAACTTAAGGAGTAATTTCATAAGAGTGGTTTTTCCACTTCCGCTTGTTCCAACGATGGCTGTCACTTGGTTGCCTGGAATTACTAGGTTTAATCCTTTTAGAACATAATTTTCTTGTCCTGTATATCGATAGCTCAGATCAGAAATGGCTATATTAGCCGCAGCTGGAATTTCATTAATATATTGTTTACCCTTAATTTCTTCATCTTCTATTTTGTGAATTTCTGACAATCGATCTAAAGAGATACGCGCATCTTGTATCTCTCGAACAAAATTTATTAATAAACTAATCGGAGAATTGAGCTGACCAACTATATAGGATATTGCCAGCATCATTCCCAAAGTAATTTCACCATTAATTACCAATGTCGCCGAGAGAATCGTAATTGATATGTTTTTAAATTCATTAATAAACTTCGAACCTACACTTTGATATTGTTCTAAGGCTAGAGCTTCAATCGATACCTTAAATAGTTTAATTTGCAAATACTCCCAGTTCCACCTTTTTTTCTTTTCAGCGTTATGAAGTTTAATCTCTTGCATTCCATTAATCATTTCTATAACGCTACTTCTTTCTTTACTTAGTTTAGAAAACTTTTTATAGTCAAGTGCCTTTCTCCTTTTAAGAAAAAATGCAATCCAAAGGAAGTAAATCACGCTCCCCAGAATGAATACCGAAAATATGGAGAGGCTGTAATACATCAGAACAAATCCGAATACGATTACATTGACCATAGAAAATAGAACGCTCAAAGAAGAGGTAGTTAAAATGGATTCAATTCTTTTATGATCACTAATACGTTGCATCAAATCACCAGTCATGCGAGTATCAAAAAAAGAGATAGGTAAACTTGTCAGTTTTATGAAAAAATCCGAGATCAAAGAAATATTTATTCTTGTACTAAGATGGAGTAAAATCCAACTCCTTAGTATATCTATGCAGGTTCTTCCCAAGAATAAGGACAATTGGGCAATTAAAATCAAATAAACAAAATGTATGTCTTGGTTTTTGATTCCGACATCGACAACACTTTGAGTCAGAAATGGAAAAAATAATTGTAGAATGCTACCAGCAAGTAACCCAAGTACAAGCTGAAAAATGTATGATTTATATTTAATGAGGTACTTCGATAAATATCTAAAGCCTAATGAAGGGTTCTCGGTATCCTCATTGAATGAATTCTCATAGAATTTTGGAGTTGGCTCAATTTGAAGAAGAATACCTTCACCGTCAATATTTTCTTGACCAATCCAATTTCTCTCAAAATCCTGTTTATTATAAACGAGTAATCCGTGTGCTGGATCAGAAACGTAGAAGTTTCCCTTTTTTATTTTATATAGCACCACATAATGGTTACTATTCCAATGTAGTAAGCAAGGGAAATGAATAGTAGATAAATCTTTTGTGGATGCCTTAAGGCCAAGTGTTCTAAACCCAATTGACTCAGCCGAATCGCTTATGTTGAGTAAACTAGTTCCTTGCTTAGTGGTTTCACATATTGATCTTAAATATTGGATAGGTATGTTTCTATCGTAATGCCTGGATATGATTCTTAAACACGTTGGCCCGCAATCTTTGCTTTCCATCTGTTTATAGAAGGGAAACTTTTTCGCCATTAATTTAATCTTGACTTAAAAGCGAGGTAATATTCTCCAATGCCTTAGCCCCGACGCCTCGATAAATAATTTCTTTTTCTTTATTTACCAGAATAAATGTTGGATATACAGATATTCGTAAATTATTTATCAATTCTGGATGCTCTTCACGTTTTTTAGGGCTTCCTCTGAGAAATGTATGTGACCATGACAGGTCTTTCTTTAAGATATAGTCCTTTGCTTTCTCTCTCTCTTCTTCATATGCAATACTGAAAATACCTACATTAGCTCCATAAACGCTATCTATTTCCTTGAGTTTTGGTGTTAGTTGAAGACAGGGTTTGCACCAAGTTCCCCAGAAATCTAGAAGTAAATAATCCTTATCTTTCAATATTTCATCCGTATTAGATAAATTATCTTTTATAAGATCGATATATGATATACTATCAAAGGAATCTCCAATTCTATGACCATAGGTATCGGTTACCCCTTCTAAAGCCTTTAGCCGAAGATTAGAGTAATCGTCGAATCCAATTTTAAAGACTTTGTCACCTACCCATATAGTATCTTTAACTAGGTAAGGGTAGAAGATGTTTCTCTTAAAGTCAACAAATGAATCAGACTTCTTCTGAATAAGTATTTTCTCACCTCTCATTGAGTTCTTGTTCACCGCAACTTTGTAGGATTCTTTATTGAATTCAAACTCTCCATACCAATGTTCATTTATTTCATTAACCAATTTATATGTCTCGCTAATCGAGTCTTTAATTGGGTTGAAATAGCCGTAATAGGGCATTACTCGCATGTAGAAATCCTGCCTTACACTGTTACTGTCTATTTTTGTTTGACCATTAATTTTATATATAGGCACTTCTTTTCTTGCCTCAAGACTTCGAGGGGTTTGATATCTTATTTCATTATTATATTTTTGAACAGTATCATCGCTAAAATCATTATTGTTATTTGTATCTGATATGACGTATTGAGTGCCGTCATTAAATCCTGATATAGAATAAAAATAATTTTTTACAGAATCATCTCCTTTAGAGCGAAAGAAATAGTGTTTTACTAATTTCAATGAATCCATGTTGGGAATACCACTTAATCCCGCAGGTATTGAATCCAGCAGATAGGACGGATTCAACGTAACAGGAAATGGACCGCTCCCCTTACTTTTGTCTAATGAGATAATAATATCAGGTTTTTCTAATGCGCTTTCATTCTGACAGCTAAGTATTAAAATAAAAGCAACCAAAAGTTTTAAAATTTTCATTTATTCCTATATTTCAGAAAGCACCACTTTAAATAGTGTGGTGCTTTCCTGATTACACTAACTTCTATTGAATCCCTTCGTCAGGACACGGTTTAAATCCGTCATCACCCTCACATCCTACTTGATCTGTCGCAGAACATGTACCACCATGGCACATGACAGTAGAATAGTTTTCTTCTTCTGCAGAACCACAAGATGCAGTACATGTAGCATCAAATCCACCATGAATAGAGCCAAGTTCTTTTTTGTTTAATTCTTCTAAAGCCATAATTGTAAATTTAAATGATTAATTATTTTAGTGATGTTCTGGTGGTCCGCCACATGGGTAAAAACCTAAAGCATCGGTACAACCCTCTTCATCTACGGCACTGCAGCTCGAATTAGCTAGTCCGCACATAACATATGAATTAAATGAACCGTCTTCATTCATGTCGCATCCGGCGACACAGGTTGAAAACAAACCTCCAGTAATTTCGGATAAAGAATCCTTGTTTAAAACAGTCATAGTACTGAAATTTAAATAGTTAAACATTAATTAAAAAAGATACTCATGTGAGTAAAAAAGGTAAATCAGATATATCGTAGCTTTCAGGAAGCTTTCGATTATCTATGAATATCGATGGAGTGTGAGTTATTTTTTCCGTTTCACACCAGTTTCGCATTTTTAAAATTTCTTCTTTTTGTGTCAAAATTAATTCCTCGTCTACCGGAAAAATTTCTTTCATTTTATCGTAGGACTTATCTGTCGATTCATACCAATAATCGAGAACTTCCTTTACGCTATAGCGTTCAACATCCTTAACAGCAACAAAGTGGAAAGCGGGTCTATTTCTTTCATTATCGAAATTAGGCCGCGAATTGAAAATAAATTTTAAATTTATCATTCCATCATTAAGCAATTTATCCAAAATAGGATGGGCATTATTGCATGGGCCACAATATGGGTTGCACACTTTGATTACTGAGTATTTAGCTTCTTTCTTTCCAACATCTATTCCAACTCCGTCGACCTCTTATTGTACTTGTTGAGTTTTTCCAAGGGCAGAAAAAAACAGTTCCTTATTACGCTTCATTTTATTATACTTCTTGGTCAAAGCATATTCAGATTTTTTTCCTTTCAGCAATGGTTTTGTGGCCTTTATTAAAACAAAATACGTTAGTATAAAAAGGAGTAACTTTAGGAGAGACGACAAATTAAAAATGTACACTGCTTCTGACAAAAAGAATAAAATAGCAAATTGAAATAGTAACACGAATTGAACCATTAAACATATAAAACACCACTCTTTTACTACAAACTTTTGGTAACCAATAGAGAATAATGTGAATATTAATGATAATGTTGATATCGACAGAAGCGTTGAGAAGAGAAAATTGTGATCAAAATAAAATACCTGGAAAGAAATAAGGGCTAAAAAGTAAGAGAAACCTATTTCCGACCAATTTGCAAAACCATTAAATAATTTAGCGCCTTTTGACTCCAAAACTGAGTCACAATTAACCTTTTTACTACTTGAGGAACACAAACTTTTGACCACTGGGTTATACTTGTCGATTTCGTGCCAAATCAAAACAACACCCAAAATACCTCCAATAAAACTAAGACTTAAGGTCAATAAATATAAAAGTAAACTTGATTCTTGAAAATGAAAAACGATATTATTTGAACTGAATAAATAGAGGGATATTCCAAAGATAATTACGCCCAACGAAGACAAAAGCTTATCAAATTGATTTGTCTCTCTATATTCACTAGAGATAGAAGACTTATTTATCTTCAAAACAACACCTGTCCAAATTTTTAAAAATTCATCTCTGGTCAGTTTTTGAAGAAAATTCCGTTCATTATAAAACTTAACGTAATCGTCATTTATATCCTTCGTTACAATAAAGTAAGGTGTTCCATTTTTTACAATTTGCATTACTGAATTATTGAGGAAATCGTTCAACTCACTTTGTTCAGCTTTAAAGGCGGACACTTCGATATTCCATGCTTCAAAAGCCTCATAAATAGCTAGAAGAGACCCTTGATTTTGATGAGATAAAATCTTTAATTTTATCTCATCAATAGAAACGTTGATGTTGAAAAGAGATAAAATTCTGTTGGTAACAATAACACTATTGTCTGAAAGCAATTTATTTCTAAAGAACCTAAATAACATGAATAAAATTTATTATTGACGTTTTTTTACTGCACGAGATCGCACAGAAATTCATCAAATATTATTTTAATGACCAACTATTATTTAAAGGCATCATAGCCATTAAATTCAATAAATAATCTAGTTACTGGGGAGTTAAATTAACTAGTGAGGGGAGAGTTTAAAACATTCAAATACTGTATGTTAACTAACGTAAATATAGGGGAATATATTTGACATTTACAATAAAAAGTAGTCGCAATTCATGAATTACTGGCTCCATTGGAGATTCCACAATAATTTAAATTACTCACTTTTAACTACTTACAGTTTAAAACAGGAGTTTCTAGTTTTGTGTAATATTTGTATTAAATTTTTTAATATCAAGGATTTATATGTAATACAATCAAGATCTAATCAAAAGAACAAATTATCGTACACCTTTGCTACACCTCAAACTCTTACAAACCAAATAAGCACTAGGGTTGTTAGATATTGTATAGGGAAGTAATCAGCTTTTATAATACCTATTGAAACGGATTACTCCATTTAGGGTCTGTGTAAATATTATCTCCCGTTAACGTACGAAGAAAAGCAACTACAGCTTCCATTTCATCCGCGCTTAAATTAAGTTGCTGGCCATTACCACCAGGACCTTGTAACCGATTATCCAGATTGGTATTACCAGTCACATCAATCGCATTGTAATGTTCCAAAATCGCAAGACCGTCTTGTATACTAGCGTCATGCATGGCAGCTCCATTGAGCAATCCATTGGTTCCAAATAAATCCCGAAGTGTTGGAGATCTAGTAACAGTTACATCTAGTTCAGTAGAACCAAATACGCCCATTATACCATTATTTCTACTATTGGGGTCTATATCAAATTCAGGAGCTCTGTAACATCCCATACAACCGATTCCATTTTGATTCGGAGGATTTACAAAAAGGCGTTTCCCTAAATTCTCTTGATCTGTGTAATTCGGAAAATCGGGCCCTATAGCCCCTGCTTGATCGAATCCTTCATCAAATCGAGAATCGAATGATTGAATGCTCCTCACGAACTGAGCAAGGGTTTCCTGTAGACGGTTTTCTGATATCGCATTGTCGCCGTAGGCCCATTCAAATAACACTGGATAATAATCTGTAGCTGCGAGTTTGTCTAACAAATCATCGAACGTAGGACTCCCATCTTGACCACTAAAACCCATTTCGGCATGATCTCGTATAGGCTGCGTAGTTTGTTCTTCGAGTGTCGCTGCTCGCTCGTCCCAGAAGAAATTTGTTTCATCCGCAAAGCGGGCATTCACCAAGCGCATCGAATGTCTTCCTGTAGTTCCATTTACACCTGTACTTACATCACGATTATCTCCGAAGGCAAATCCTTGTTGATGACAACTAGCACATGAAATAGTATTATTTGACGAAAGTTGCGTGTCATAAAATAAAATACGTCCTAACGTAGCCTTGGCATTGGTGATCGTATTGTTCGCTGTATTGTCTTTCGTTATATATCCGGGAATGGGTTGATTTGAATAGTCCTGAAGATTATTAAAATCGATATTACTACCAAAGGTTTCTGAGAGTAACGCTAAATTATCATCGGTGACCTCTTGATCATCATCAGATATCGGGTCATACTGACCGTCATCATTGTTGCAGGAGGTAAAAAATAAAACAAATAGTACAAAGGGAATTCTTAGGCTAGGACATGACATAAAGTTTGGTTTTATGTTGGACACCTAAATTGGACAAAAGTTTAATTGTAGTTGCATTTAAAACCGCGTCATTAAAAACCGGACAATTTTCGATTATTTTTTGACAGACTATATTAGTCCCAGTTTCTTTGTTAATATTCTATACTGGAATTGTAAAATGAAAAGTACTTCCCTTACCTTCTATCGAATCCAGCCAAATAGATCCGTCATGTGCATCTATGATCTTTTTTACATGAGCTAATCCTATTCCGGTTCCTTCGTATTTATCTTTGTTGTGCAGGCGTTGAAAAATTGCGAAAATACGTTCTTGGTAAAGCTTTGGAATTCCTATTCCGTTGTCGGCTACCGAAAACTGCCAAAACTTTTGAGATTCATCTTTTGATGCAGAAATATGAATTTTTGGAACAACATCTGGCGCGGTAAATTTAATAGCATTTGAAATTAGATTTTGGAAAACCAACCTCAACTCTACTTTTGCGGCTTCTACAATAGGTAAATTAATACATTCTATAGTCGCCCCGGAGGTTTCTATTACTTCGCTCAAGTCCAACTGAATTTCTTTCATTAAATCACCTACAT
>Ga0316209_1001540_pt1 | contig 23169 bp, 18 predicted proteins | sample 6monopyrite_MG_FD_204945 | JGI IMG/M metagenome (GOLD analysis project Ga0316209, IMG submission 204945) | Microbial mat bacterial communities from mineral coupon in-situ incubated in ocean water Damariscotta River, Maine, United States -... | ecosystem: Environmental > Aquatic > Marine >...
TTAATGGCGTGCACCGTAACCCTTTAACCGTAAAATTTCCCAGCACTAGTCCTATTCCAAAACGCTATCGCGACAACTTCGAGTTAAGCACTCAAGGCTATGTTGCTCAGTTAAAAGTACTTTCACGTAACGCTTTAGCTTTAAACGAAAAGCAATAATGGCGGAACTTTATGCCGGACTGATGTCAGGCACCAGCATGGACGGCATCGATGCAGCTCTGGTCGAGTTTGATGATTCAGAAATAAAACTCATCGCAAGTCATAGCCACACCATTCCAACTGACCTTAAATCAAAGCTATCCCTGTTAAGCCTGAATTCAGAAATTGCCACCATAGATATGCTAGGTGAAGCTGATGCCGAACTCGGCAGCTTATTTGCCGACGCTATTAATAAATTACTTTCAGTCGCAGGCATTCATGCAAGTAAAGTAACTGGCATCGGTTCACACGGACAAACTATTCGTCACCGACCAGACTTGCCACATCGTTTTACAATGCAAATAGGCGACGCAAATAAAATTAGTTACAAAACAGGTATTACAACAGTTGCCGATTTTCGCCGCAAAGACATGGCCGCCGAAGGCGAAGGCGCTCCGCTGGCCCCTGCCTTTCATCAACAGGTTTTTCATTCCGAGAATGAAAATCGCGCCGTTTTAAATATTGGTGGAATTTCGAATCTTACCTATTTACCCAAAGATGAAGATCAGCTGTGTTTTGGGTTTGATTGTGGGCCAGGTAATATTTTAATGGATGCCTGGATACAGCGACATCAAAAACTAGCTTTCGATAAAAATGGAGAATGGGCTTGCAGTGCAAGTGCAGACAAAAGTCTTGTCTCTTTACTAATGAATGATGAATTTATTCATCAACCGCCACCAAAAAGCACAGGCAAGGAACATTACCATCTGGGATGGCTAGAGCAGCAAGGCCACATAAAAAAACTAGACGCAGCAACTGTGCAGGCTAGTCTTTGCCAATACACCGCTGACAGCATAATTTATGCAATAGAAAATTATTTGCCTGAATTAGACCGTCTCATTGTTTGTGGCGGAGGTGCTCACAATACTCATTTAATATCATTGCTTACAGGCGGTCTTGCGAACACTAATGTTGAATCAAGTGAGAAGCATGGCATTCACCCTGACTGGGTTGAAGCAATAGCATTTGCATGGCTAGCCAGAAAAACACTTAACAAGCAAAGCGGGAATTTATCTGCAGTTACAGGCGCTAAACGGGACGTAATTCTAGGCGCTGTCTATCTAGCTAATTAGCAACCTAAAAGCCTATTTTATGATGGAAGAAAATCGATAGGATACTTAACCGTTACTGCTTCCGTATTACCCGGTTTAAACTTAAACAGTTTCACTCTTTTCATGATTCTATTTTCTAGTTTAGGGCTATTTAAATCACTGGATAAAATTTTCACAGATGTCACTCGGCCATTTGCGGCTATTGTTAGCTCAATAACAACCTTACCCTGTAAACTTGGATCCTTTCTAAGAGCTCGATTATAAATACTATAAATTGCACCCTTATTCTTCTGAAACACCTGCTCAATTTCATATTCTGCTCGAACGAGTTTTCCAGATTTACTACGCTTAGCTGATTGCTTAGGTGTATTGGCGGCAATTTTACTACTTACCCTGGTCGTACTACGCGATGCTAGCGTACCTCCACCAGTCGTTTTACTTAAACTACCTGTATTTATACCGCCACTACTCTTCAACGCCTTACTAGTAATTACCGACTGGCTACTAAAATCTTGCTTTTGAGTTTTACCAGATTTGCTTAATGGCTGATCGGCAAATTCAGACAAATCAAAGCTATCTCTTAAATCATTAAGCTCGTCACTCATAGCAACCAAACCACTACTAGCAGCTACTTTTTGTGCTGTTTTTTGCTTAGGCGTTAATTTTCTTTTTTCAGGTTTTTTTAGTTTTTTCTTAACAACTGGCTTTTCTTTTAGCTTCTTCTGAACAGGCTTAGGAACAGGTGGCGGTGGCAGTTTCTTTTTCTCAAGAATTAATTGCGCGAGACGAGGAGACACTGATTTCAAATCTTTTTGAACTGGCTCTGAAGTAGGCAAGTAGGGAACAACTAAACCAAACACCGTAAAAACTACGACACATATTAATAAGATACGCTTAAAACGGCGATCATTCTCACTTTCAACCCAGGGTAAAAATGGCTCATCCCATGTATTTATACTCGACATGCTTAGGCCTCGTCCACCGCTTTTCTATTAACGGCCAAAGAAATATTAGAAAAGTTAGCTGCCGCACAAGTAATCATAATTTTTTTCAGCAAAAGATAAGGAACGTCTTTATCGCCCATAATCGTAACGCCTTTTTGCATTACATCCTTTGCTTTTTTAGTACTTTTATTATTCAACTGACTTTTCAGCTGATTCATGAGTGGAAGAATAATATTATTTTTTGTTTTCAATACGTCACTTATTTTCCCAACGTCCTTACCCTGAATAAGAATGTTCTCGTCACCCACAATGATAACCACATTTTCTTTTGGCAATTTTTCTGCCGTGGACAAGGGTAGCTTTATGTTTTTGGGTGTAGGCAAGATGTCTGAATTGGCTGCACTCACCAATAAAAAAAATACAAGAATAGTGAAAATATCCATTAAAGACACCATATTTAATGAAGCACCCTGATCCTTACGGCGCTCATGATGCCTTTGCATTCTTTTTGCTTTACTTGATTCTCGCATCTATAAGTCCTATTTAACGCTTAGCAGCATCGCCTATTGAAATGCTTGGAAATAATTCGGCAATAACCACTTCACCATCCTGCAACGTTTTAAATTCTCTTACCGTATCCATTAAGCTCACTAATGTGTCATATTCTATATAAGGTTCAGAGAGTATGGTGATGTTCGTTTTTTCGGGGAATTTAAACTTAATTAATTTTAGCGTTTGATTCAACAAAACATAGTTATAACCACTTTTCGTAACGGGTATACGCTTTATTAAACCACCCTTAGTGTCAGAAACCTCTAAACCATTCTTGCGCACTGTAACCTGTAATTCGAATTCAGGTTTTTTATTTCCAGGCTTAGCCGAGTCCATGCCCGGCAATTTCAAATCTAAAACGCTAATGTTAGTAAACACTGCCGTCATCAATAAAAACGGTACTAGTACTACCATCAAATTCATAAAAGCCGTAATGTTTAGCTCTACCTGGCTATCCCGTTTAGACTTTTTGCGACGTTTAAGTGACATAGTCGCCTACTTATTGCTTAATCATAATTAAGTTAACAAATTTAACGGTTGCCATTTCCAGGCTATCCACTACTTCGGTCGTTTTTGTTTGCAATATAGAAAACATAATGATTAAAGGGATCGCAACTGCCAAACCAAATGCCGTTGTGTTCATCGCAACTGAGATACTGCTGGATAAAATTTCTGCTTTTAACGAAGGATCTACCTGTGCAACAGCTGTAAATGCCTTTATTAGGCCAGTAATTGTACCGAGAAGCCCTAACAAGGTAGCTATGTTTGCAAACATAGCCAGGTAATGCGTCCGTTTTTCAAGCCTGGGAATTATTTCCATCAGGCTTTCTTCCATCGCCATTTCAATTTGGTCTCGTTCCGGCTTCATTTTAAAGCGCGACAGCCCCAGAGTTAACATCTGGCAAATGGCGACTTTCGAGCGAGACGTAATTGAATACACCTGATTTAAATCACCCTCTTTCAATAAAGGCATTAATTTTGATAACAGGCGTCTGTTATTAAGCTTGATTGAGGTTATATACACATACCTCTCAATAGCGATAGCTAATCCAAATGCCAACACAGCAAGTATCGGGTACATAAACGCCCCACCGGTTTGCATAAAAGTAACAATTTCATCGTACATTTTAATCTCCAAGCTAATATATAGAAGCAATAGATCGCTTAATCTGGTTTGCTAACAGCAGTTGCCGCAATTTCTTTTTGTTGAATAATTTTTTTATAATTCTGTTGGCGCAATACAGTTTTTCTATCAATAGGCTGTAAAGCGTCATTTATTAAGCTTGATAATGGAAGCTCAACCATTTCCGGCAAATCTGCAGACTTCCATGGCAAAATGTACAACACATTAGGTTGCTCCTTATTACCAATAATTGATGTCCCCTGCATGTCAATTCGCTCAACCGCAATTACAATGCTCGAAAAACATATAGTATAGATAGCAAAAAAAATAAATGTGAAAGGTTTCATGATTTTTTACTCTTTGCTATGCGTCGCTTAATATCTATTATCCATTTCGCAACTTTGCCATCTTTTTTCTTTAATAATGACTGATATTTTTCATAATGATATAAGGCTTGCTCAAACTCATACAAATAAAGATCTTGCAGTATTCCCAGGTTCAAATGCGCCTCAGCATAATCTGGATTAAGATCTAGCGCTTTTAAATATCTAGATTTAGCAACAGAGAAATCTCCATTAAATCTAGATATCACACCTAAATAATGAAAAGACACTGCATTATCTGGCTTTAACGCGATTGATTTTTTAAAACTTTTTTCTGCTGCTGCATACTGTTTTAGTTTTAAATACTGCAAGCCGATATTTACATAAGCGGGCGAAAAATCTGGATGAGCCGTTATAGTAGTGGAGAACAACTTAACCGCCTGTTTGGGCTGCCCATCTCTTGCCGCTGTTAACCCATCAATATAACTTTTGGGTACAACACTCCAATCGTTACTATCTTGCATACCTCCCATGGAAGCGCAGGAGCTTATAAGCGCAACACAACTCAACACACACAAATATAAGCTAATGCGTAATAAGTACATATGGCTCCAATATCTCATGTTTATTATATCGAACAGGCTGCATGTCAGCCAAAATACTCATGCTTTTCTTAATCCATTCATCATAAATGCCCTGTTCAGTTCGCGTAATATTTGAACTGTGAATATCTATGGATTTTTCTTCAAAGGGATAAGCCTGTTCCTCCAGTAGAATATCATATTGCTCTAACTCATCTGCTGATAGTCCTTTGGGACGCTGCGATTCCATGAGCGATGCAGCTAAATGATTATAAATATCGCCCATATAATATGTAGATGCGGTTGTAAACTCAGCTACTTTATAAGCTAATACTTTCTTATACGCACCAATAGCCGCCTTCATGCGTTTTTTCTTAATATTTAAATTTTTCTTAAGCGGTCGGTTTAATTTCACCGCCTTAAAATACGCAAGCTCTGGCTTTGCTAAATCAAACGAAGCAGATGCAGCTAGATAACGAGTTCTTTCTGTACGCTTATTAGCGCCTTTCTTTTCAACTTGAATAAGCTTCTTCAACCATTTCTTATGCGTTTTAGATGCTTTTTTAGATTTATAATATTCAGCTACTCGATGATGTGCCTCTACATATTGAGCAAACGGCCTGGGATATTTTCTTATATATAAGTCATATTGATTTATAGCCTGCTTTCTATAGTTAGCCTTTTCATACATCTCAGCAGACTCCCAAAGCAAAGCACGTCGCTCTTCTGGATTTTTTGCCATACTAGAAAGTACATTGATTTGCGCTGCGGCTTTTTCAAACCGCCCGGACTCTGTATATGCAAGCGCAAGCTTACTAACGATACCTTGCTTATATGACTTCTTATTAGGATAGCTTTTCTGTAGCCCCGTTAATATACCAACTGCACTGCTCCATTCTTTCATCTGCACATATAATGTCGCCGCATCATACTCTGCAGCAAAGCGTATTGACGAGTTAGGCACAGACTTTCCGAGCCTCATGAATTGATATACTGCCAGCTTATTCTCGCCTTTATTTTTAAAGATTTCGCCTTGTTTATATATACTGGCCGCTAATTTTTCAGACAAGTCATTACGTAATTTCGCATCCTTTTTTTGCTTTAATGATATTCGTGAAATCGCTTCACCATATGCCTTCTCTGCCACTGCGAATTGTTGTAGCTCGAACTGAGAATGAGCATATACTATCCACGCTGTTCTTCTTAACGACTTATCTTTAACTGTTTTGCTTTGAATAATACGCTGCGAGAACTCAGATGCCTGCGTATATTTCTTCGCCGCCAATAACTTTTCTGCTGTCTTGGCTATTACAGCTGGAGCGCGCTTATCTTCAGGAAAAGTATTACTAAATCGAATTGCGCTTGATAATGCCTGTTGCTCCAGGCCTTTCTTGTTTTCTGCTTTAGCTAATGAAATAAGTGTATTGTAAGTTAACAGTGCAGCATACCCTGCCTCCGAACTCTTTTTGAACGGATGGTATTCGTATGCTGTTTTTTCATATTCTACCAACGATTGCTTATAACTTTTCGCATCGTGCAATGACTCTGCCAACAGGAAGTTCATGTCGGAAGTACCGGTATCTTTTGGAAACGATTTTATATACTTCCTATACCAGTTTGCCGCCAGCATATAATCCTTAAATTTACCTGTCTTCCTTGCTTGCGCATGAAAATAATTTGCTAACTCTCGAATGTGAGTTATAAGATGTTCTTCTATTTTACTTTTATCTTCTATCGCCTGAGTAGATAAAAACTTCGTACCCACACCATAATTACCCACATAGAGAATTTTGCTCTGTACAATTTCTTCATTAATGCCACCGTCTTTATAGGCACTTAAAGCATACATATGAAATTCCGGTGCGCGACGATTTTGCGGATGTCTTTTAGTAAATTCCATGTATGTACTGGCCGCATCACGATAACGCTCTTTTTTTACATATAACTCACCTAGCTGCTTATATATCAAAGGTTCGTAATGTTTTGGCTTTGCTGCGCCGCCAAGCACCTTATTAATTGTTTGATATCCACCCTGGTATGAAAGGGACAAGCTAATAACCCTTAAAGAGTCAGTAATAAATTCACGCTCAGATTTACTAACCTGATCATCTATACCGTATTGCGTTACTTTATTTTCTTGCTCTTTTATATCTAATAAAGTCAGGTATGTTCCAATAGATTGAATGTAATTGGATTGTTTAAACTGCGCCCAACCGAGTTTATAAAGTGCCTTCTCATATAATGGCGTTTTAATATTTCGAGATATTATGCTTGCGTAAGCCTGTTCAGCCTGCTCATACTCTCGCCATACAAATAGCATTTCACCTCTACGAAATTGCACTTCATCAATGTAACGTGAAGAAGGATACTGGCTTACTATTTTATCCAGCATCGACTTAGATTTCTCAATTTCACCTGTAAGAGAATAAGCCTTGGCTAATTGATAAAATATCAGGTCATTTTTCTCATGCCCCGGGTATGTTTTTAAATACGTATTGTAATGCTCTATCGAAGACAGCATTAAAGTTGAATCTACTTCATGTTTATCACCACCCTGAGCCCTACCTGCTTCACTTGTCTCAAGCTCAAGGTCGGCCATCCGCCTTAAAGCTTCAGCATAATGAGTCTTAAACTCCGCCATATCTATGTATGATTTATAATTTTCAATCGCATATTTTCTGGCCGGTGAAACACTTTCCACTTGCTGATAATCAATTGGCTTAGATTTCAAATCACCAATAGTTTCATCTTTTTTAACGTCATTACAGCCACTCAACACCATCATAGAGAATAACGGCGCCATAAATAATCGCATTGTATTTCTAACAGTGAAGTTCATTATTCTTTCACCATCATAGCGTCATATAGCCGCGCTTTCGCATACAATGCACGATCGTGATAAAGCCTAATTTGATTTCGATGCCCTTCAAGCGCCTTTAGAGCTGTTTGACGCAAATTATTTTCTTGCCTTACTATTTCTGCAGCAACTCTGCTTTTTAACTGAATAATTTCCGCTTCTTTATTTCCAATACGCGCATCAAACTGAGTAAAGTCTTTAGGCGCTGATTTAAATGTCTTTTTCAGCGAAGCCAGTCTGGCCTGCAAACTCTCAACAGCTTTATTTAAGCTATTAGCCTGCTTCTTAACTTTCCATAATCTACCTGGATAATCTATCTCCATACGCCATTTCAACAAACCACTAAGCAACCGATATTTAAACCTTAAATCACTTGACTCCGCATCATCAGCAAGCCCGCTTTGTAAACCGGCATCTACCGCAGATAAAATTTTAATATATTCATTTTCCTTTGCAGTTGCCAGAGCGCTAAATGACTGATCATTTTCAATAGCTACAACCTTTGCCAGAAGTTTATTTCTACGTTTAACCAGGCTATCTACCTTATCTAAACTGTCATCATCTAATGTTTTAACGAGTTTATTCTTATAAGTTGATCTTTTTTCATGCAGCATCATTTGTAATGCAGGAATAGTATCTTGCCAGCGACTCAGCTTATATTTAAGATATTTTGCCTGTTGATATGCCTGAACAGAGAACTGAAATCTCTCCGAAGAAATCAGCTTAAACAAATATCTATACATAAGAGGGTTTAGGTTTTGGATGCCATTATAAATTGGCGGCGCTTCATCACCGATATTAGCCGGAATTATTTGCCCAATAAATGCATCACTATTAATAAAATCAACCAGCTTTTGCGTTTCATTTATCTGTGTTTTATACCCTTCAATTGCATGGCCATACTGAAATAAAGCCTGGTCATTATCTTTCTTTTTTTCATATGCATAAGGAATGGAAATTAATGCTTCCTGCACTACTAAATCAGATTTATTTTGACCTGCAACTAAATGCATCCATGAGGTTATTGAATTATTATAATCCTCATCTCGATACTGCGCCCAGCCAAGACCAAGAAGCGCCTCACTTGTTACGTCACCATCCGTTCTAATTTTTAAGAAATGCTGAACTGCCTCAGCTTGCTTTTCATTTTTCAATGAAACATAAGCCAGTGCCAGGTTGGCTTTGTCGACTAATAACTTTTCTTCATCATTAGTTACTACAATTGAACTTAAATCCAGCAGCAGTTGTCTGGCGTAACTCGCATAAGTGCCTGCTTTAATTAAGTACGTTGCCGTATTGAACACTGAATAATAACGCCATATTGATGTATCTTGCATTTTATACAAAATGTCTACTGCAGAAACCACATCTCGTTTTTTTAAAAATATAGTATTCAACCAATAAAGACGTTCTTCTTCATTATCTGCTCTTAAACTATCTTTTACTTTAATTAATGACTTCTTTGCTTCATCCAACATTCCATTTTCATAAAAGTTTTTACCTGACAAGTACCAGGCTCTATCTTTTACTTCTTCAGAAGCATTAAGCCCACCATCCTGCAACAGCTTTTCAAAAACATCAGATGATTTGGAGTACATGCCATAAGAAAGATATAGCCCACCGAGTAGCAGCTGAGGATTTTGTTTATCGTTAGATATTTGCTCTTTTTTTTCTGCTACTAACAAATCAGTAATAGAAGAAAAATACTTACCTTGATTGAAATGATATATCGACACACCGTATGCTAGGTCTTCGACTTTATGTAAGTTTTTATCATCTGCGCACACAATCATACTGGCAATACTTAGCAGCATTAACCCTGTGTATTGATAGAGCTTATTAAGTTTTAGAGAGTTCATGAATCGATTAATTGAAAGCTATTCCCATACCTTAACAATAAAATCAGGCTGCTCTTTGCTAACATCACCTACGATTTTCAACTCTATGAATTTCGCATTTTCAGATTTCTCAATGGTTTTTGTAACCGCTCGCTTATAATCACGATTACTTGGTCCCTTACCTATAAAGAAAGCGGTTAGTTCGTGCTCACCCGAAGTTAAATTGCCTAAATATAATCGTTGGATACCACCACGTTTAAGAGAACTGGCTTCCCTTGTGGTATACAGGTAATTACTAACAATTTTATCGTCTAATTTTAACTGGATAGAGTCGAGCTCAAATAAGCTGTCAACATCCACAGATACAAACACACTGACTTGAGTGTTTGCCGAGAACAATAGATCTTCTTCTAAAACAAATAACTCACTGTTTAATTCTAAAATCTCATTTTTAAGATTTTCGATTTCACTGTTAACAACGAGCTCATCTGCTGCACCATCTGTTGTGGTACTTGAACCTTCACCCTCAGATATTTCTAACGCATAAACAGATACATTTACAAAAATACCTATAAAAATCGCTACTAATGTTTTCACTTATTTCCCTTATATTCAGTCAAGCAGGCTTCTACTAGTTCAAATAATTGATTAATAGAACAATCAATTATAGTACTACCTGGCATCTATTTTACTTTCAATCACGTTTTATAGGTATAGCAATATGATTTGCGTGACTGCGAATCTAAATTATAAATACAAATCACGTCAGGTTTTGTGTATTTACGCCTTTCGTGAACCTGATCACTAATTTTTTAACTCAGGCAATTAGAATACAAATAATAGAATACGGATAACATCGTTTTTGTTTCAAAGCCGTCTAATACCGCTAGTCATGTAATGGATACCGCTACTATCATAAAGCTCTATACATTCACATGCCACTGTAATAATACTGCTTCGAAAGATTATTTGCATACGTAGGAGAGCAGCGTGCAAGCACATCGACCTAAAACTGAAAATAAAATACTCCCATTCCTAAAATGCGTGGGATATGTATCGCTAGCGCTATCTATTTTAAGCTCAAGCCTGCTACATGCAGCTCAGGCTGAGCGTGACGAAGCTCGGCGCATGCACGAACGACTAACAGGCGTTCCTCCCACCAATACTGTTCTCGCCACTATGGAAGCGCTCATTGTTGCTGGTGACGCTGAAGGGGCCGCGCAAGAGGCAATGAAAAATCCGGCCTTTTATAATGTCACCGTAAAAAACTATGCTGCACCCTGGACCAACGAAGCTCAGAGTGTATTCGTTCCATTAAACGATTATAGCGCAACAGTTATTGGTTTAATTCGTGATAGCGACATTGTCGATTTTCGCGAAATCTTACATGGCAACATAATATACACAGGTAATGTCAGCGGCATAGCTAATTACGACAATACCAATAATCTCCATTATGAACAGCTAGAACAATTAGGCCCTGTTGTTGGCAATTTAGCTGACCCTGCTATTCTAGTGAAAAGCACTCAGACAGCCGTAACTGGCTTACCAGATGAAGCAACCGCCGGTGTAATGACTACTCGTGCAGCAGCAGCCGCATTTTTTTCTGCCGGTACCAACCGCGCTATGTTCCGCTTTACGATGATGAATCATATGTGTACCGATATAGACCCTCTTAAAGACGTAAGCCGAGTACCAGACCGCGTGCGTCAAGACGTTTCTCGGAGCCCCGGCGGGGATAGCCGTATTTATATGTTTAACTGCGTTGGCTGTCACGCTGGAATGGATGCACTTGCTGGAGCCTTTGCCCACTATGAATACAACGAAGGTACGGAAGAACTGGAATACACAGCCAATACTGTTAGTGCCAAACACCTAATTAATTCAGACAACTTTAAATATGGCTATCTAACAACGGATGATAGCTGGGTTAACTACTGGCGTAATGGTCAAAATAAACTACTTGGCTGGGCAGATAAATCCAGTGCTGATTTAAGTAACGCCGGCATAACTTTCGACGATAAAGACCATGCACGTGGAAATGGCGCCAAATCATTAGGCTATGAATTAGCCAACAGTTATTCTTTTGCGCGTTGTCAGGTTAAAAAGGCCTATCAAGCTGTTTGCCTGCACAACCCGGATGATTATGCAGCCGATCGAGAACTTATTGACGGCATTAATGGTGTTGGTGGTATCACTCGATCTTTCATGACTGATTACAACATGAAAAACGTCTTTGCAAAAGTAGCTGCTTCTTGCAGGTAACCCCCCTGATAAAGCTGTAAATAAAGCCAAATGCAGTATATGGATAAAATTGGAGATTTATAATAATGAAACTCGAGCGTACAGCAATTAAATTTGCACAAACTCCCGGCGTTGCTTATCAGGTATGGACATCTATTCGTTTAGCATCCGTGTTTTCACTGAGCTTAATTTTAGCAGCCTGTGGTGATAGCCCTAGCGTTGAAGGCAATGCCACACCAACCGGCAACTCTACTACGCTAGGTATAAGCTATCTTGGTGAAGCCCCCCTAACGGATGAAGTAACAACGTTTAAAACCGAATTCTGGAACAAGCTCGCCGGTGACGACAAATGCGGGCAGTGCCACACTAATGGCGGCGCAGCTTCAGGTTTTGCTTTCGTCGATTTAGATAACATTAATACTGCATTTGCTAGAGCTATCGCCACTAATAATAGCGGCCAATTAATTGTAGACCGCTCTGCACCCAATTTATCTCGTGTTGTTGTAAAGGTGGCTGAGGGACATCAGTGCTGGGAAAGCAATCCCCAGGTATGCGCTACTATTATTGAAGGCTACATTGATAACTGGGTTAGCGACCTGGATGGCGGCTCTACAACCGGTAGAAAAATCCAACTAACAGCGCCTACTATTGTTGACCCAGGTAATAGTCGTAATTTTCCAGACAATGCTACGGACAATGGTGCCAATAGCTTTGCCAACACCGTCCACCCAATACTGACACTAAACTGCGATAGCTGCCATTCAGAAACTACAGCTAATCCGCAGCCGCCATTTTTTGCAAATGCAGATGCCGTTTCAGCCTATGAAGCGGCGAAATCTAAAATGAATCTGGATGCGCCAGAAAATTCACGCTTTGTTTCTCGCCTTAAAGAACTGCACAACTGCTGGACATCAAATTGCGCAAGCGATGCTAATGACATTGAAGTTGCCATTGCCCAATTTGCAAATGCGATTGCTCTGGATGTTCTTGATGTTAATTTTGTGAACAGTAAAGCCATTACCTTTTCTAACGCTATTTTAGCCAGTGGCGGTAGCCGCTATGAAGATGATCAAATCGCCCTGTGGGAATTTAAAACAGGCGAAAATAGTGTTGCCTATGACACCAGTGGTGTAGAACCCGCAATGAACCTAAACCTGACCAATACCAGCTGGATACCGGGTTACGGTATAGACATTAGTGCGGGCGGCCGAGCATCAGCCTCCACAGCATCAAGCAAAAAGCTCACCGATTACATTAAGCTCACAGGAGCTTACTCTATAGAAGCATGGGTTATTCCTGGTAACGTTACTCAAGAAAATGCACGCATAGTGAGTCTTTCGGGCACGCCGGATGACCGTAATTTTGCTTTAAGCCAAACCATGTATAACTACGAATTTATGAACCGCAGCACTAACACTGACTCTGCTGGCGAACCTTCATTAATGACTGACGCTAATGACGAAGACTTACAGTCTACTCTGCAACATGTTGTGGTTACGTTTGATCCAGTACAGGGTCGTAAGGTCTATATTAACAGCGTATTCACTGATGATTCAGACACACCTTCTGCACAAGGCGGAAACCTTACCGACTGGAGTGATAATTACTCATTTGTACTTGGCAATGAATTCACTGGTGATATGGGTGCCAATGAATGGATAGGCAAATTACGTCTGGTTGCAATACATAACAGCGCACTTAATCAATCTCAAATCAGCCAAAACTACGAACTCGGTGTAGGACAAAAATACTTTATGTTGTTCTCAGTCGAGCACATCATTAACAAAGATATTCCTGACGATGGCGATGCTTCAAATAATGCATATATCTACTTTGAAGTTGAACAGTATGATGGCACAGGGTACTTGTTTAACCAGCCTAAATTCATCAGTTTAGATGACCAATTCACACCTACAACCAGCATCCCTGTAAAAGGCATGCGTATCGGTGTAAATGGACGCGAGGTAGTATCTGGACAAGTTTATGGCAACATCGACACCAGTATTAACTCAACGAGCTACACAGCTGACGGCCAACTATTGTCTTCTCTAGGCACTGTAATCGCCGTTGAAAAAGGCTCTAGTTCAGATGAATTCTTCCTGACCTTTGAGTTGCTAGGTACCGAAGATAATGTGCGTGTAGAAGGAGAGCCTATTTCTCCAACAGCGCCAGCTGATATTGAAGCAGCAGCTAATATTGGTACTAAAACATTTGATGAAATTAATCATACAATGTCGGTAGTAACTGGTATTGCAACGACTAATACCGCTGTAGAGACGCTTTATACTACTTATAAGCAACAATTCCCTACGGTAGAAAATATTAGCGCGTTCCTTCCTTCGCACCAAATGGCTATTGCACAACTTGCTATGACCTACTGCGATCAACTGGTTACGCAAGATATTGCTTTAAACAATGCCAGCGCTCAGTACTTTAGCGGTTTTAACTTTGGTGCAACAGCTGCATCAGCATTTAGTTCTGCTTCTCAAGACCAAATACTTGAGCCATTACTTGAACGCCTGGCAAACCTGGATGCCAGTACGCAAACAAATAACCTGTCGGACATACCCGATTATACTGAAATCAAGGACGCTTTAGGTAGCCCCAACGCCCAAACACTGGACACAGGTACTCGTACAATAAATTACACCAGTCTTGTGGCAACCATGCAGACTAACTGCACAAGTTGTAACACCACTGCCCGTACAAAAGAAATTGTTACTGCAATGTGTGCCGCTACTTTAGGCAGCTCACTAGCGATCATTCAATAAACACTGTGGTATGGAAAACATAATTTTAGAGGTATTGAACAATGACAAATAAATACAAGCCACAAAAAAGCTATGGATTGAATGACCCGTTACTGCATACAGATCACGCAGCACCAAAAACGCGACGTGACTTTTTAAGACAAGGTTTCATCAGCGGCACGGGGAGCGTATTAGGCGGTAGTATATTCAGCCTGTTTGCCAACCCTCAGGCAGCAATAGCAGCCGTATCCAGCGATTTACTTGGGCTTGCCGATGATATTCGCCCTAACGAGGCGAATGCTTCGGATGTGTGTAAAATTGGTGAAGTCACCGGTAGTAAAATTCCCTTCATTTGTTTTGATCTGGCGGGTGGCGCAAATATAGCAGGCTCAAATGTCATCGTAGGGCAAGGCCTGGGGCAGGAAAACTTTTTAAGCACTGCAGGCTACAGCAAAATGGGACTCCCGGGAGATATCATCCCGGGTTTAAGTGATACAACCTTAGCGGGCACTATGCGAAATGCCAGCGATGGCAATTTTGTGAACAGCCAGCTGGGTCTTAAGTTCCATTCTGACAGCGCAATGCTTACGGGTATATTAGAAAAGTTTACTTCTATCACACCGGGACTGGTAGATGGCGCCGTTATTCCAGCCCGCTCTGATAATGATACGAGCAATAACACTCATAACCCAATGTATGGTATTGCCAGGGCAGGTGCAGTTGGTGGTGTAGCGACGCTGATTGGTTCGCGCAGCAGTGAGTCTGGGGGTAACTCTATGGCTCCGCCTATGCTTATTGACCCTACGCTCCGTCCAACTAAAGTAGATCGCCCTACAGACGTAACGGGCATGGTCGATGTGGGTGATTTAACGGCTATTCTTAGCTCACCTGAAGATGTAACTGCAGTAATGGAATCTATGGCGCGTATTAGTCATAAAAAAATTAAACAGTCTGCTCCCAACATTAATGCAACTAAAGACGAAGTCATCCGTGACTTAATCCGTTGCGGCTACTTAAAATCAACTGATATTGCTGATCGCTTCGCCGGTAGAGAAGTCAACCCCGATGACCGCAATGCTACTACTCCTGAAATTGTGTCTGATAATGGCGGCATCTTCACGGAAGCTGAGTTTGATGGCGAAGGTGAATTTAGAAAAACAGCATCGGTGATGAAAATGGTCATTGATGGGCATGCAGGTGCCGGCACTATTGCCATGGGTGGTTTCGATTACCATACCGGTGACCGCAGCACAGGCGAAGCGCGAGACCTTCGAGTAGGCAGATGTATTGGCGCCTGTTTAGAATATGCCGCTAAGCGCAATACAAAATTGATGATTTATGTTTACAGTGATGGCTCAGTAGCCAGTAACGGCATACTCGATAATTCCCCTGGCGGCCGAGGAAAGGGCAACTGGACGGGCGATAATTCCTCAACCGCCTGCTCTTACTTCCTGGTATTTAACCCAAATGGAAACATTACTACTTTTGCCAATACGGGATTAATTGATCCGCGCCAAATAGGTAGTTATTCTGCCAATGGCTCCGTGGTTACATCGGCGACACCGGCAGCCAATAACGTAAACCTGTTAGTGAATACTGTACTAGCAAACTATATGGCTCTTAATGGTGACATTGCTAATTTCGCAACAACTTTCCCTAACCACGGTTTAGGAGATTTTGAAAAAATGGTATCGTTTAACCCCCTCGCTTAAATGATATTTTTTCAGGATAGACAATGTTCACGCGCTGTATAAATTTCTTAGTCATTAGTTTATTAAGCGCCGTGTTATCTACACAATTGTTGGCAGGAAACAAAAGTACGCCTCCCTCTTCAAAAGGGAACTGGTTTAGTTATCAGCAACCCATTATGGGAACGCGTACTGTAGTGGAACTTTTTTCCGAAAATAAACAGCAAGCTGATCTTTGTAGTCAACGCGCATTCGCAGAGCTGAAACGTATAGACCAGCTAATGAGCCCGTACATTGAAAGCAGCGAGTTGTATAAAATTAATCAGCAAGCTGCATTTAAAGCGTTAACCATAAGTCCTGAATTATTTAAGTTGATTCAGCATTCAATTGAATTTTCTGAACTGACTGAAGGTGCGTTTGACATTACTTTTGCCAGCGTTGGTTATTTATATAATTACCGGGAAAAGAAAATGCCATCAGACAAGCAAATTAATGCTCGTTTAGATGCCATTAACTATCGTAACATTCAGCTTAATTCTGACGACTACAGTATTTATTTTAGTAATAAAAACACGCGTATTGATTTAGGCGGTATCGCCAAAGGTCATGCCGTCGACAATGCTATAAAAATTCTGCAAGAGTGTAAGATCGAAAACGCATTAATCAGCGCCGGTGGCGATTCACGCATTTTAGGTGACAAGAATGGCCGCCCCTGGATGGTAGGTGTTCAACATCCTCGCGATAAAGAAAAAATGGTCGTCAGCATGCCTTTAAAAAATGAAGCCATATCGACCTCCGGTGACTACGAACGTTTTTTTGTGGCGGAAGGTATACGCCATCATCACATTATGATGCCATCAACGGGAAAGTCGGCCAATCAATCCTGGAGTGTCAGTGTACTTGGTAAAGAATCAGTCACCACAGACGCACTATCCACTGCAATGTTTGTTATGGGCACTCAAAAGGGAATGGCTTTAATTAACTCGCTAGAAAATACTGAAGCCATAATCATTAATGACCACGGGAAAATGTTTTATTCCCATGGACTCGCTTCACCCAATTTGCATTAAGTTAACGGAATAAAATCAGGTACGTTTTTATGTTTAACAAAGCATCACACCACAAACACAATTTATGTACTCGCATGTTCATGCTTTGCATGCCCCCTGCCATACTTCTTTTAAGTGGCTGCACACCAACAGGTGATGAAACGGGTGGCGCTAACCCCGGTGTGCAAGAATTCCCTATCGCTTACGTCAAAAGAAAAATCATTCGTGATGACATGGGCAACATTGAACAACCTGACATTACTGAACCACTAGCTAGCATGCCTGGCGGTGATCTTTATATAAAATCACGCTCTAGCCTAAATGCACCTGAAAAAAATATTACGCAATCTATTACCAATGGCTTGGGTGATGTTAAAGATGTGAATGTTTCATACGATGGTAAAAAGCTGGTCTTTTCATTACGTGAAGAAGATCCAGATCCCAATAACGACGATGATAATCCAAAATGGGATATCTATACTTATGATTTGGAATTAGATCTCGTCGAAAGAGTTATTTTCTCTGATTTCATTGCTGATGAAGGCGAAGATGTATCGCCTGCATTCTTACCCGATGGACGCATTGTTTTTTCATCCACACGCATGAGTAAGTCGCGTTCTATATTGCTTGACGAAAATTTAGGCAAACCTCAGTTCTCACCTTTAACTGAAGACGAAAGCACTAAAGCACTAGTACTACATGTGATCGATGCTGACGGTAATAATATCGAGCAAATTTCATTTAATCAAAGCCACGACTTAGACCCAACGATACTCAGTGACGGACGTATTTTATTTAGCCGTTGGGATCGTATGCGAAATAACAATGCCATCAGTTTATTTACCATATTACCTGATGGCTCAAAATTAGAAGCCTACTATGGCGCACACGATGAAAGCCATGTAGATTCTGATGGCAACACCGTACAATTTATGCAGCCCAGACAACTTCCTGATGGCCGCATACTCGCACTAGCACAACCATTTACCAATACCTTTGGCGGTGCTGAACCAATTATTATTGATGCTGAAAACTATGTTGACCTAAACCAGCCTACCTACCCTAATACAAACGCTCTGTTTGGTCCTGCAGTTAGCATGGCCACCACAACGGATATTGTTAACACTAATCAAATCTCACTTGAAGGTCGATACTCATCCGTATACCCACTAAACGATGACAGTAACCGCCTACTCGTGAGTAAAGGCCTATGCAGAGTTAATATTCAAACCGGCATCGCTGCAGACAATAGCCCTATTTTAGAAGCCCAACCCTGTATTGAACCGTATTTATCCGATACAACTGTAACCCCGGCTTACCCTGCATACGGTATATGGTTATACGATGGTGCTGCAGGCACCGACAAACCCATAGTCCTTGCAGAAAGCGATACCTACATAACTCAAGCCGTTGCAATGCAGCCCAGTACCAGACCCACAGTTAATAATGGAACCGATGACTCATTACTCGATAATAGTTTAATCGCTGAGAACGTGGGAATTTTAAACATTCGCAGTGTTTATGACATGGATGGTAGTTTTGCCAATGGTTGCTATTTCGGCGTGTGCCCCACTACAAACTACACCGATATTTTAGATCAGCTAGATCCAGCCATCGCTTTACCCGAACAACGCCCTGCACGTTTTCTACGTCTTGTTAAAGCCGTAGCGCTGCCCGACGCGGATGACCCGGATCTGAATAATGCACCAGATCTGGCTAACGAAGCATTTGCCAGAAATGCCAGACGATCGTTAGGCATGAAAGAAATTATTGGTTACGCACCAATACAAGCTGATGGCTCGGTGCGCGTAAAAGTCCCCGCCGATATTGCCTTTTACTTTGAAGTACTAGATAAAAATGCACACCGCATTGGCCCGCGCCATGAAAACTGGTTACAGGTAACCAAGGGAGACACCCTTGAATGCAGCGGCTGCCATCAACACACTAATAACGTGTTACCCAAACCTCATGGCAGAATCAACGCACAAGCCCCTGGCATTAATACCGGCGCGCCCGCAGATGGCTACCCTTATCCAAATACCCAGGACCCAACGACGGGGAACCCTTATTTTGCGAATAGCGGCTATACCATTGCAGAAGTTATTGTCCGTGCACAGGCCGTTAATAATATTGAGACCGTCGTTACACCTAGTATTAATGTGGTGTATAACGATATCTGGACAGACCCTGGCGTTAGAAGCATCGATCCCGCCATCAGCTTTACATACCGTGGTGCAACCGATGGCTTAACAACAAGCGGTATACCAAGTAACGCTATTTGTGAAGCTGACTGGAATGCCTACTGCCGTATTGTAATAAACTACCCAACTCACATCGCACCTCTCTGGACAGTAGATCGTGGAGCACTAGACGTTAACACCGGCGTTGGCGAAGACACCTGTATTTCATGCCATGGTCCGGTAGATCCTACTGATAATGTGACACCTCAAGTACCAGCAGCGCAATTAGACCTGGATACCGGTCCATCCGATCAGGAACCCGAGCACTTAAAATCATATAGAGAGTTGTTTTTCCCTGACGATGGACAGACATTAGATATCAATGGTGACTTGGTCAATGCAACCATCCAGATTCAGGCAACCGATGGAAATGGTGACCCAATTTTCGATATAAACGGCGACCCTGTGCTCATTACTATTCCTGACCCCAACGCCGCCGCAGCGCCAAGCATGAACACAACTGGTGCCCGGTCGAATGCATTTATGCATAAAATGTATGAAACCAACTTAACCACAGGCGCTGCCTTAAGCTTCACAGAGGATCACAGAGGTATGCTAACGAATGCAGAACTGCGATTAATTGCAGAATGGTTAGACCTTGGCGGACAATATTTTAATAACCCGTTTGACCCATTGGCCCCACAAAACTAAGATTAGGCATTTAGGCCATTAAATAGGATTTACATGCAGTTAAGAAAAACAGTGGACGTGATGCGTTTCTATGTTTAAAACACTCATAGTAGCGCTCTTTATCTACCTATCTGCCATTAATAACTGTTTTGCTGATAACTCAGATGAATATCAGCAGGTAATAGTTACTGAACCTTTTATGGAAATGCATACTGGGCCCGGTGCTGGATACCCTATAACCAACGTTATCGAGCGTGGAGCCATTAGCAGCATTTTAATGCAGCGTGCTAACTGGTATAAAGTGCGCGACGCAAAAGGTAAAGAAGGCTGGGTACCCTTTAATCAAATTTCTAAGACACAGGCTCCTAACGGTGAACCTATTGATTTTTTATCCATCACCCAGGAAGACTTCAGCCAACGTAGCTGGGAATGGGGTGTTATGGGAGGGGACTTTGGTGGCGCACCTGTATTTAGTACCTATGGCTCCTATTTTTTAAATAGAAACTTTGCAACTGAAGCCAGTTTTTCACAATCCATTGGTGAAGCCTCAAGCAGCATCCTGTTTAAAATTGGTATTTTTATGCAGCCTTTCCCTGACTGGAAATATTCTCCATTTTTTCACATGGGCACCGGCTTCATCGATGTAAAACCATCATCTACACTTATCCAGCCTATAGATAGAACCAACCAATTTTCAAATATAACCTTAGGCTTAAGAATGCATATCACCCAACGTGTTATATTCCGTATTGAATATAATGACTATGTTATTTTTTCTGCAACAAAAGATAACGATGACAATGAGGATATTACCGAATGGAAGCTAGGCTTCGGCGTTTTCTTCTAAACTGTTTTGCTAGCAGCTTACTGGTGTGCACAAATACCGCATATGCAGCTGAAGAAACATTAGATCAAATAATAGACCCTGTAATTCAACCAGAAATTGAACGTATGGATTTTAATGAGTCTCGTATCAACCCTGATAACATTGAAATCAATGCAAGCTTTGGTTTAATGAGCGTTGAAGATTTTGGTACATCATTACTGATTAGCGCACAGGCGACCTATAGAATATCAGAAGGTTTTTTTGTAGGTGCAGAGTTGGGTCAAGCTACCGTTGGAGAATCCAGATTCGAAGATTTTCTTCCCGGTATCAACCTACTTTCAGATGACGAAAGAGTACTTAGCTATTACCTGTTCAATATTGGCTATGATATTTTTCCCGGCGAAACCTTTCTAACGGAAAACACCACCTACAATAATGCATTTTATTTAATTGCCGGCATTGGTAATACACAATTTGCTGGACAAGATAATTACACTATAAGTTTTGGTTTTGGCTACAGGGTTTTGCTATCAAATAATTTTTCGGCATCCTTCGGCGTTAGAGATCACACTTTTAATGCCGATTTTCTTGGTCCAGACAAGCTCACTCATAACTTACAATTTACTGCGTCGGTAGGCATTTACTTCTAACGATCTAATTATGATATTTAAATCAAAAATAATACGCTTCCCTGCATACACTGCTTTTCTAGTCGTCTCGCTGATGTTATTCAGCAGTCTTACTAAAGCAGAGGAAAAAGCCACAGCTGCCGAAAATTTCACCCTAAAAAATCAGCACGGTAAAAATATCAAACTATCAGAATTGCGCGGACAAGTTATATTATTGACTTTCTGGTCATCACAATGCGGCACATGCATAAAACAGTTTTCTAATTTAAATAAACTTCATGCGCAATTTAGCGCTAAAGACTTAAGCGTGCTGGCTATTAACATTGGTGATAACTTTAAAAAAATTAAACAGATAAGCAAAAAATTCAAACCTGAATTTTCACTTTTATTTGATCAGTACAATACTGTGAGTAAGGCATATGATATTGATGACCTGCCTACTTATTTTCTAATTAATCGTGATGGAAACCTCCAGAACAAATTTAATGCGGAAAACTTAAACGATTCGAAAAAAACACAGGTAATTATTCAAGGATTATTAAATGAGTAATTTCAAAATAATCTTATTTTCTCTGAGTATGGCACTGCTACTAACAGGCTGTAGCAACATTAAGCCCTGGGTAAAACCTTACGAAAAAGCATTTCTTGCGGATGAAATCATGCTACTGGACGCTAATCCAGTTTCGAGTTCATATTTTGAACATGTATATGATTCACGCGAAGGCTCTCGTGGGGCTGGACTTGCGGCAGGTGGTGGTTGTGGCTGTAATTAAATATTTATCACCGTTCTTAATCATCGGTTTTTTCTCTTTTTGCCAGCTAACAAATGCAGCGGTATTACCAGAAGAACGTGTTGATTTGCTTTACCATAAATATGACGGCGGAGGCATAACCATTGATGGCCCGTCACTAGTGGTACGTAAAAATTTTGATGAGCAAGTATCAGTTTCAGCAAACCACTATGTAGATAGCATAACGAGCGCCTCTATAGATGTTCTTGTATTAGCCAGCCAATACACAGAAGAGCGCACACAACAATCTTTAGGTGTTGATTATTTGTTTGAAAAGTCCACGCTAAATTATAACTACACAAATAGTCTGGAAAATGACTTTGACGGCACCACCCATTCTTTTGGTCTTACGCAGGAAATGTTTGGCGGCTTATCTACCGTAACACTCGGTTATTCAATCGGCAGTAATATTATTACAAAAACCGGTGACATTAGTTTTGAAGAAGAATCATCTTTTAAGAACTACCGTGTTTCACTGGGTCAGGTGCTTACTAAAAAGTTGATGCTGTCATTGGCCTACAACATTATCACCGATGAAGGTTTTTTAAATAACCCTTACCGAGCTTACCGTTACATAGACACAGCTACGACCAGTGGTTACAACTTCTTTAGTGAAAACTATCCCGAAACCAGAACATCCAATGCTATTAGTTTTAATCTCCGATATTACTTACCCTATCGAGCAGCTGTATTTGGTGGATATCGTTTCTTTACAGACTCGTGGGGAATCACTAGCGACACCTATGAAGTGGGTTATATACACCCTCTTGAACATAACTGGACATTCGAATTAGGCTTACGTTATTACCAACAAACACAGGCCGATTTTTACAGCGACCTTTTTCCCTTTGGCGG
>Ga0316209_1001542_pt1 | contig 23166 bp, 20 predicted proteins | sample 6monopyrite_MG_FD_204945 | JGI IMG/M metagenome (GOLD analysis project Ga0316209, IMG submission 204945) | Microbial mat bacterial communities from mineral coupon in-situ incubated in ocean water Damariscotta River, Maine, United States -... | ecosystem: Environmental > Aquatic > Marine >...
CCGATTCCTGGCCACAGGTGACGACAGGTTCTTTCCCCATGCATTTCCATGATGAAATGACTCAGACCGCCGGTGGTGGCCTGTATCAGTTCGGTCTTGCAACAACCATTAAATTTAAATAAGGGGAAAAACCATGTTTGATATTCTTAAACCAACTCTGATGATGCACAACAATGGTAACGGTGGCGGTGGCGGCACCTGCTACATTTACCCCGATGCACCTGCAACCCCTGGCCGGGTAACACCTGATGTAACGTTTAACCGTACTGCACACATGAACGGCTCCATGACGATGGACGATGGTGCCAGCATCACCATGTGGGGCTTTAATGATGGCGGTGGCGGCGGCATGGGAGGCGGCGCATTCCCCTCACCCGCTATACGCGTCACAGAGGGCCAGGTAGTGCATACTGTGTTAACTGCTGGCAGCATGATGCAGGGTACCCACACCATTCACCACCACGGCATAGAACCCAGCACCGAGAACGACGGTGTCGGCCACTACTCCTTTGATGTTAACGGCACTTACACCTATCAGTGGAAAGCATCCCATGCTGGCACCTATTTCTATCATTGCCATACCAACACGGTACTGCATGCTGAAATGGGCATGTACGGCGGGCTGATTATTGACCCACCGGAAGGACCGGGCACGCTGTTCTCAGGTGGCCCTACTTATGATCATGAAGTGATCTGGGCCTGTGATGAAATTGATTCCAGCTGGCACAATAAGTCATGGACTGCGGGTACCTGCGGCGGTAATGAAGGTTTTAATTCACTGAATCCGGATTACTTCATTATCACCGGTGTAGATGGCGCGCAATCTGCGTTAACCGCTCCCGGTATTGCACCAACGGTGAATGTGGGTGATTCATTATTGATTCGTTACATCTGTGCAGGCTACCTGCCTCAGCGAATTAATTTTGGCGGACTCAATGCAAACATACACATGTCGGATGGTCGTGCGTTACCTGAACCGGTTCAAGTTACTACCATTAAAGCCAGTTCTGCAGAGCGTTATGACTGCATCATTGTGCCCGAGCAGTCGGGTGTTTATGAAGTAAGCGTTGAGTTCCTGGACTGGGTAAGCGGTGCTGTCGTAGGAACTGCACGTACACGGATTACTGTTGTGTAAAAGCAGAACTATAACGAGAACAACAAAAAAGGGTACACATGGTGTACCCTTTTTTGTTAGTTAAACCAAGAATAAATAATGAGATAATGCCTTTTCCCTTACAAGGTTTCACAGCCTTATTTGCATATAGGTTATGGTTAAATCATTTTATTAAAATAAACAATTGCCTTCTAATAGGTATTATTAATAAACCTGATCATCGTCACCTATATTAATTAATCATTGATCAATAAATATCAGTAAGAAAACTGTTTCTGTTTTTCTGCATACTCGTCTCTTAGTATACTTTTATCCCTATGACTCAAACTGCTAAGAAGTTGCGTTTTTTGTTCGATAAAGTAGCGCATTTGCTCAGGTGTCATCACATCTCCTTTACCATAGGGTCGGTCAAACTGCACTGTATCTGTGAAAAAAAATCGATGCAGATCGGCATCAAACTCCATGCCACTATATACCTTTTCAAAATCCTTATTCGCCTGATGTAAATTTAGTTGATAGCCTTGAACAAGCTGATTTTTTGCATAGCTGTATGGAACCAGCTCACCTATTTGTTTGAACAGTAGCAGGCTTTCATAAAAGGTCGTGTGTTTGGGTTTTACGGTACAGAGTAAGTCGTTGATCTGGGTAAAGCGTGAATATTGCAAACATATTTTGTACAGGTACATAACAATATTATTGTGTATTGCCGACTGTTCAGGTACAACGGCCAGGCAAATAACTTCCGCCAGTTTAAGATTGCATATGCGTAGCCTTTGCAAGTGATCATGATAAACTTCATCCATTGGTAAACCCATTAAACTATCTTCTACCATAGTTAGTGTGCCGATAACCTTTTCTGAGTAATCAGCCTGTTTTTGTATGGCAATAAATACTTTACAGTTGGGTAATAAATGAAATTTTGTGAGCCGCAAATCATCATTTTCGTTATGCAAGCCAGCAGAAATATATTGCTGTGTAACCAGCTCAAATGCCTGCTCTAACTCTTCTGTCGAGATGGCAATTTTATATTCAATATTTTCTGTATTTTTCAGTAATTTAGATCTACGAATCCGAACACTGCGACGTTTTTCAATATAATTCAATTGTTTATCCATAACTATTCCTTATATGAGAAAAGCCAATATAAAGTGAAAAAATTTATAATTCTGCAACACAGATAACAGATTTAAATTTTAAACTGAATTTTTTATGATCATAAAGAAAGTACACATTAACCCAGCTTTAATACTGCCAACTAAGGCCGAGTAAAATTTCACGACCTCGATTCGGAATACCCTCATTTAATGCCGTGTTTACGGGAGGCGTATAATAATTTTTATCTAACAAATTTTTTGCCTGAATATAAGCCGTAAAATTGTCTGTGAAACTGTAGCGTAACTTCCCGAATAGCTGCCAGTAGTCATTAAGTGTTATAAGGTTGGTATTGCTATTACCTGTGGCCATTTTACGCTTAGCCGCGTGGGAAACGATTAGATTGGCATTCCACTTAGTTTGTTGATAGTTCATCATTAATGATGAAAGACTATCTGCTTCGCGAAATGATAAATAGGTTTTTTCATTAATATACGTGTAGCTGGCACGCATTAACCAGCGCTCGCTTAATTCATAAGACAATTCAAACTCAAAACCTTTGGTAGGGTTTTGAGAAACATTCTGATACTTAAACGCTCCACCTCCTGCATCAATCAACACAATAGAGTTTTTAAACCTACTTTCAAAATACCCCAATGAAATATTCGTGTTAGGCCATTGCCCCATCCAGATAACATCTATGTTTTCTACCGTTTCCGGTTTTAAATCAGGGTTACCTATAACGAATGGGTTATTCAACAGATTAAGTTCACTTTCGGATGGTGCACGAAAAGCTTCACCATATAACAGCTTAAGACTCTGGTGATCATTTAATTCATGAACCAGACCAAGTCGGGGGCTTAGCTGGGAATCAATATCAGAAAAGTCATCATAGCGCAGCCCTAGCGTGAGGTATGTAGCGTCAAACAGCTTGTGTAAGTACTGGGTATAAAGGCCAAGAATATCTCGACTGGATGCCGCCTGAACCGACGTCATTTGATTAAAATCGCCATAATAGCGGATGGGTAAAATATTATTCGCCAGATCACTCAAATCAAAATTATTTTCCGCAAATGATTCGGGTGCATCTATGCTGCGCAACTCAACACCAAACTGTAAACGGCTGTTATCGTTAATTTCCCAGTCATTATGCAGTTGTGCGCGTGACTCTGTGTAGTCTTTAAAATCGACATTTAAAAACATCGCGTCAGTACTGGACGGGTTACTCACCGCAGATAGATCGCCTGCAGCCGTTAACTGAGATGAAAGTGAAGCATTAGAACGGTTATAACTAAGCCAGAAATAAGAGCTAACTGAATTCCACTCAAAATCATGTTTGAGTGAAATCGAACTAATCTGACCGTCCCGTGCGTTAAAGTTATTTGAAATGGTATTGAGTTCATAAAAGTTACTTACCTCAAACTCATTATGCTGAACATTTATCTGTGTATCCTTCCAACTGAATTTTAGTTTTATATCGGCAATATTTCGCGGATCGTCCGTATCAATTCTATTAGCACTAAAGGTATCCTGCACATTAAAGCTATCACCATCATCGGCCTCAATATGCCCAAGCAAATCCAGCGTCATATCATCGTATGTTTGAGAAGACCGCAGATAAGCCTGTCGTCTGTTATAACTGCCATAAGCGATGCTGAAATCATTAACGCCGGACAAGGTAACAATATTAATCACCCCCATCATCGCATTAGAGCCGTAAATTGCAGCGCCTGGCCCGCGAATAAATTCAACTTTTTCAATGTGTTTAAGTGAGTAAGCCGGCGCTAAAGTAGCATTACCACTGCTGCGTGGAGAGTCGAATCTCTGACCATCTATCATCACCAAAATTTCTGCCGGTGTTTGCCCAATTCGTCTGCCACGGGATGAGAATGGCGTTTCCATAGATGAGCCTGATGAGCGATATAGTTGAAAGCCAGGCACCAGGTTCATTAATTCACCCAGGGTATCCAGACCCATGCGCTTAAGTTCTTGCTGAGTAAAAACAGTCACCGCAGAAGGTACCGTTTTCAGGCTTTCCGCGGTGAGGGTTGAGCCGGTAATCTCAACCTGCGTCAACTCTTCAAGTGACATAGAAAAAAAATCTTTACTCTCATTAAGAGCATTCACAGACTGTGAAAACAGGATTAATACAACTATTAGCCACTTTTGCATAAAATTACGCCAAAATACCTTTGTGTACAGGGAGAATAGGCAGCCTATTCGAACAAGTCCAGTAGCTAAGCCTGTTTGCTGTCAATCTAGCGTAAAAAGCCAGCCAGAGAGCCGTTGGTTGCTGCTTTGCCGGTGCTTAGGCAATTGAATTAAAACTCGAATATAAGCGTGGAAGAAAAAGGAAAAGAAAAAACCGTCAAAATTTAACCCATCCGGTACCTTTAATTATTTTTATACGCTTTAATACTATAACCACATACGATAAATGAGGATAAATCCATGAAAAAGACATTACTTTTAATTCCCGCTGCCGTTCTTGCCTTCTCTCCACTAGCCAGCATAGCGGATTCCTGGAGTTGCAGGCACACCAACAATGTACGAGAAATTCATATTGAGCGAGGCACCACAGGAGCAGTACCTTGCCAGGTTGTTTATAAAAAACTAACCGAGGGTGTAGAAGACCAGATTTTATGGCGTGCCGAAAATGATGCTGAGTATTGCGAACAAAAAGCCAATGACTTTGTAGCCAAACAAGAAGGCTGGGGCTGGACCTGTGTTGAAACCATCGCAGACAAAAGCTCCGAGGCTGAAAGTATGCTAGCTGAAGAACCCTCTACTGAATAGTACATAAATAGAGCAGCGAAGAGATCAGCCGTTCACTAACGGCTGATCTTTTTTTAACTCACACTCTTTTGTGCTAGTGCGTTGCCTTATCACCCCAAATTTCTTTTAAGCGCTTATCTCGCCCACAGTTATAGCGATAGAACTTATAGCGAATAGGATTATTCTTATAATAATCTTGATGATAACTCTCGTCACCTTTTATAGGATAAAAAGTCGACGCATTTAAAATTGGCGTCACCACTTTTTTATTCGGAAATTGATCAATCACTTTCTGCAAAGATTTTTCTGCCAGCGCCCTTTCCTTTTCGTTAGCAACAAAAATAGCACTTAAATACTCATGCCCCTTATCGCAAAACTGGCCTGTGTTATCAAAAGGATCAACATTCACCCAGTAATAATCTAACAACTGCTGATAAGAAACCACATTAGGATCATAAGTAAGCTGAACCGCTTCGTAATGCCCGGCATGATTACCTCTATAAGTAGGATTATCTACTGTACCGCCAGTAAAACCCGAAATCACATTACTGACACCTTCAAGTTTTTCAAAATCAGATTCCATACACCAAAAACAGCCCCCTGCGAATATCGCTTTGTCTGCAGAGGCATTTGAAGCGCACAGCAGCATGGTAGTAGCAATAAGGAAAAACTTAATAAGTTTCATAAGATACCTCAACAGAATTAATGGCTGACAGATTAAATTAAACTCACCTTCAATCATTTATTATTTTTTTAAAAATCATGAAGAGCAACTTACATGCGACACACCGGCGACATCAAACAATTCAGTCGGCTTCAGCCTGTAGTATTTCTCTTCCACGCCCTTCGACTGTTCAGCGTAAGGTTGCGTCATAACTTCCTGCAATTCTCGCACTAGCTTATAGTTACCGGTGAGCGCTTGCTGATACGCAGGCACAAGCAACCACTCTCGCAAAGTGTATTTTGGGTTAACGCATTTCATCTGCTCACTTGTGCTGGTAATGAGCAATTTCCATTTTATCAGCCACGCAGTCCAACGCTCGTTCATTTTTTCGTTTAAATTTTTGTAAAAACTTTTTTTAAGTGGCTCAATATCATTTGGTATCGACGAGAGCTCGCGAAAGAAAATTGTGTAATCAACAGACGTTTGCATCATAAGCATAGCAAGTTCATTAAATAACGTTGCGTCAAACATATCTAGCCCAAGTTTAGTCGCTAACATCTTTTCCATTTCTGCTTGCATGACTTGCGCAAAGCCACTTCGAATTTCGTCAAGTTGTTGCATGGTATTAGAATTAGTTTCCAGTAATGGTTGCAAGGCGCTACAAAACATTTCGAAGTTGCGTTGCGCTGCGACCGGCTGATTGAAAAACGCGAAATGTTCTCCACCCCCCGTCCATGGTTGATAGTGTGGGTTATAATCATCAGTGAATCCGAATGGACCATAATCAAGCGTGAATCCACCAGCCGCACAGTTATCACTATTAAAGTTACCCTGGCAATAACCGACACGAATCCAGTTCGCCACAAGCGAAGTAAGACGGCTGCGAAATGTCTGCGCGAGCAACACCACTTTTTCATCCGTGTTTAATTTACTATCGATAACATCAGCGTACTCACGATCAATTAAATGCAACACAATCTTCTCGAGTTCCTGCATCGCATCTGGGTGCTCCATCTTTCGAGCACGGCGAGCGAAGAGTTCGAGTTGGCCGACCCGAATAAACGACGGAGCAACCCGGGTAGAGATCGCGACGGGCTCCGATATCATCCTGTCGGGGTCCTTCGAATGCGAGCCTTCCGAGTACCACGGTCGTTGCACCTTCTCTGTTTTCGAAACATACAAACTTAAAGAGCGTGACGTGGGTACGCCAAGCGCATGCATGTGCTCCTGTGCTAAAAACTCCCGCACACTCGAGCGCAAAACAGCGCGGCCATCCGCACCACGGCAGTATGGCGTGCGCCCGCCACCTTTAAGCTGCATCTCCCAGCGTTGCCCGTTAATAACAGCTTCAAGCACAGACACTGCGCGACCATCGCCATAGCCGTTACCGGTTTGAAACGGACACTGCTGGATGTATTCGGTACCGAAGATAGAAAGCGCATAGCCAGTGGCCCAACCCACCTTGCTCATAGGCTCTGGCACCTGCGAAAGGTCGCCGCTGAACAGTCGCATAAAATCGGCAGACTCTGCCAGGCTATCAGCAAAACCTAGTTCGTTAAAAAAATTTATGCTGTGCGCAATGTACTCAGGCTCAGCGATTGGCGTGGGATTAACAGTAACATAGTGACCCGAGAAGACTTGTCGTGGTGCGTGATCAACACCATTTGCATTCGCATCAGGATCACATTTAAGTGTATCCATAAACGAATAGTTTACTCGCTTTGCAAGGTCGTCTAGCGTTAATACGCCTGGGGCCGTTTTGGGGGGGGAATTAGTTTTCATAAGATAAATAGAGCAGAAGAAATGTGCTACATAACATAACACATTTAGGGAGCAGAGCCTTTCCATCTATTTTAAAAAATAGCTGGCTGCCCAAAAACAATTAAGTTCTGCCCCCAATATATGTTTTTTCTGTTTAAGCTATAGCATTAGCCAGCGCTATAATAGAAAAGAAAAGAACGAATAAGCCGACCGTTAAATAAATCATGGTTTTCTTCATAGAATCATCTTGAGTACTGCTCATATCATCACCTGTTAATAGTAGTTGGGGGAAGTTTTATTTAAAACACAGCCAGTGTAGCCACTTAGCAAGAGTTTTAGAAAATGAATCGCCTGATGATTGAATAAGAAAATTTTTACAATATGAAATGCAGGGTTATTAATTGTTAATGATTAGCCTCTACGCAATACACCGTATCTATATTTCCCATTATCATATAGCACCTGCTTTTATAATTTAGCGTCAGCTTTTAAGAGATTTTTACACTGCTGTCCCGTTAACTTGTCATTCCTGCGAAGGCAGGAATCTAGTGACGTTGAAAGACCTGCAGACACTGGATACCTGAAATTGCCGACCCAGGGTTGACGGAGTTAAATTTTTTGATTTCATGTCTATTGCAACATGAAATCAATATATGGATTGCTATATAAGCGTGTCAGCAGACATTTCATTTTGTTAACGGGACAGTAGTGAGATTTTTAATAAAATTAATATAGATGGGACTCCCCCATTCACGCCCACCAATAGCCTGATACTTCACTTTGCCTTTAGGATTAATAAAAAAAGAAGTGGGTAATCCACGTGGCTTCCATACTTCTGTCACTTGTCCGTCAACATCCAGCAAACTATTCAGCTCAACATTAATAGAGCCTAAAAACTCAAAAACGGTATCTTCATCTTCAGCCGTATTAACCATTATTATCTGAAATTTTTCACCCTTCATTTTATCAGCTAACTGTTGTATGGCGGGCATCTCTGCTCGACAAGGCCCACACCAGCTTGCCCAGAAATGAAGAAAAACCCAGTTCCCTTTTGAACTATTTAATTCAAATTTTTCACCGTCAATATCACTTAGGGTGAAATTTTGCGCGCTACCTATATCATAATGCCGTATACCAAAGGGTACCTTTGAGTTATCTGCACTTAACGAGAAGCTTAAGAAGGTACTGAGAACAAATACCATGAGTGTAAATATTTGTTTTAGTTTCATTCTGAATCCTTAGCACAAAATAATTTATCTGTGGTAATAACTATTTTGTCACCTTGTTTATTATCGCCGGTAGCGAATGTTGCAGTAATACCTATCGGCTTGTCACTAAAGGGCAATAAAATATTACCACCTTCACGCTCACCTGGCAGGTAATCCAGTGTTTCAGGAATTAACGTCCAGCGAAATGTAGATTGCTTACTCAACGGCACACCCATGTTTTGCCAGCGTTTTTTCCAATAGTCGCGATGTTCTCGTTTTATGGGCTTACCACCCGCAGTAAATTTCCAGTTACTCATATCTAACCAGATTTTTTTATTACTGATATTTCGTATACCAACTGTGATAAAACATTGTTGTTTAAGCACATTACGCACCGCTTTAGGAAACCCGCGCGCCTCATAAAACGAACCCATTTGGTTAGCTGTTCTTGGGGTAAAGCCTACCTCCATCTCTGATGTTTTTACGATAACAGACTGAGCAGCCTGTATATTCGAAACCACTAGCATTAGTATGATAATTTTAAACATGTTTACCTGTTAATTTATGTTTATTTAAAACTTGTTAGAATTAATTCTTCCGACACCTTTAATTGCTAGCCTCTCGCTTTACGTACAGCCAGGTTAGCAGCATCGCAATAACCGCGCCAATAAACGCAAGAAAAGTATCTTTCTGCGCATCCCATTCATCGCCTTGTGTCCCCAAATAAGCACTGCCAAGCTCTGGACTAACCAGCATTGCAACAATCATTTCCATCACCTCATAAAAGGCACTAAAGGCAACAACTACTGCCACCGCAAGAAAGTAGGACCACTGCCGATTAACCTGCACCTCACGTAATAAGATTTCACGTAATGGATAAGCATTGAGCAGGCCATAACAAAAATGTACAAAACGGTCATAGTGATTACGTTGTAAATCAAATACAGTCTGGAACCAGAAACCAATGGGGATTTCTGAGTAGGTATAGTGTGCACCGAGTAAATGCAGGCTAAGAAACAGGCTAAATAGTGCATAGGAAAAATTAGAAAACTTAAACCGGGGATAAGTAACAACCAGTAAAGCACCAAATACAAACACCAGCAGGTTTTCAATCAGCCAGTCCCTTGGATAAAGCGGATTGATAGCCGTAACAACCCACAGCACAAGCAACCACAGCATAAGACCCTGCAAGAATCGATTAGTTCTAAATGGTGTAATTATCACCTGAGTAACCTCTAATGCGCTGTAAACAAACCACCCGGTTAAATAGTTAAAACAGTGTAACGCAGAATATTTGTTAGTAACATTATCAAAGCCAGAAAAAAAGCCTTCTCTATAGAAAAAGGTGTCGGTGGAATTAAATTTAATCCTTCCGACATCTTTGGTCTCTTAATTCAACCATTGTAAACAATTCTTATTGGTCACCAAGCACTTTAATTCTCCACCTTGATACAATACGCTCTAATATTAGAAACAACTGGTCTCTAACACCTGTTTTTTTAAGCTATGCTTTAATAAATATAACGGACAAAAAAATCGATGATAAATACATTGGCTCGTCAAGCACTCATCCTTACTCTTTTCTTCACGACTATCGCACTCGCGAGCGCATTAAGTGTTAACGACCTTTTAAAAGAACAGCACGCACCAGAAGGCGTTGTATTTGAAATTGTCAGTGGTCAGCCAGACCTGCTCAACACGCTTTTACCGCGTTTAAAAAAAGATATTGAACGCTTACGTAAACGCTTTCCTGAGCTGCCTGTTGCTATAGTGACTCATGGGCGTGAGCAATTTGCATTAACCAGCAAGAATAGCCAAAGTGCCGAAGTAGCACATAGCCTGGTGAAGCAATTAGTGAATGAAAGCCAGATCAAAGTGCATGTCTGTGAAACCTTTGCCAGTTGGCAGAACATTAGCGCCGAAGACTTCCCTGATTATGTTGATGTTTCTCCCACTGGACCCGCACAGATTAATGACTACCTTGAACTCGACTATGAACTAATAACCCTACCCTGACAGACAGCATAAAGAATGTTGAAAAATAGCTACTTCACAGGCATCATTCTCCTACTATCTTGCACATATAATAGTTATGCGACTATGCCCCTGGTAAGATTCTACAAGTCTGGTTTGAAAGTGATGAAGAAGTTTCCATCGGCCATATCAGTGAAGATGAATTAAGATTTCTTGAATCACCTCCCGTTAAACCAAGCCTACACTCTATAAACCGTATTTCAATTAGTCAGCAAAGTATGTACACCGGCTGAGTTCTGCTCGAGCAATGCTATGAACACATTGACCCAGTACCTATAACAGAAATAGTTTATGAATATAAATGTATAGGTAATTTACGCATAGCTGAAAAAGGCGCCGGAGGGATTAATTTCTAATCCCTCCGGCGCCTTTAATTATTTCGAATAGACAAACAACCAGGATAAACGTTAAAAATAAATACCTATCAGGTTCTTATACACTGCAATAATTTTACAAACCCAGTTTTGTTAAACCGTCATGCGTTTCTGGCCGAGGTCCCTCAGGCCATAAAAACAGTCTTTGTTCTTTGCTAATACACAGATCATTAATACTGGCATAACGAGTCTTCATTAGTCCGTTTTTGTCAAACTCCCAGTTTTCATTACCATAAGACCGAAACCAGTTATTTGAATTATCATGCCACTCATAGGCAAAGCGTACAGCGATACGTGAATCTGTATAACACCATAGTTCCTTTATTAGTCGGTAATCAAGCTCTCGTTTCCATTTACGCGTTAGAAACTCGACAATTTCTTCACGCCCATTAATAAATTCCGATCTGTTTCGCCACACAGAATCTTCACTATAAGCCAGAGAAATTGCCTGCAGGTTTTTACCATTCCAGGCATCCTCTGCCTTTCTTACCTTGGTTAACGCATCTTCATAAGTAAACGGAGGTAATGGTGATCTTAATGTATCATTCACTGCTTAAATATCCTGCATAGTCTTACCATGATTTATAAGGTAGGAATTTTCCATTTAAGTTGATGATGACACGATCGCCTGCCGGGTTTTCTTCTTTTCCTATCTCCATAGAAAAATCAATTGCACTCATAATACCATCACCAAATTTTTCATGAATCAGCGCTTTCATGGTGTCCCCATAAACACCAATCATCTCATAAAATCGATAGATCACAGGATCTGTAGGAATCAGTTTATTCCAGCTTTTATGCGGGCACTGTTGCAGTGCATTTACCACTTCATCTGAGAGATCAAGCGCATTACATAATGACTTAGCATAATCAGATGGCATACTATTCATACCCAGACAGGCCGAAGTAGTCCATACAGGCGACATACCAATTATTTCTGCAATTGCCTCCCAGCTCAATCCTTTGGAGATTTTTACCTCAAGAATTGCTGCTGTCATTTCGTCTTTAGTCATAACTTACTCCTAACAGGTTTATTAATGCGTTGCGTTTATGCAGGAACTGCAACACCTTCTGAATTAATTTGAACAGGTTCTGCCGCTATACCCTCTGCAGGGTCTACTTCAACTGGTTTAAATTCACTACTTTGCATTCCCTCATTATCCGTATTATTTCCAGACAACTCTTTTGAACGGCTCACCAGAAAATCAACCAGGTGATTACGAATTTTATAATAGGCGGGGTGGTGAATAATCGTGTTACGTTCACGTGGTCGGGGAATAGAGACTTTCACTGATTCAGCAATTCGCGCATAAGGCCCATTTGTCATAAGCAAAATACGATCTGCCAGTAATATAGCTTCATCAACATCATGGGTAATCATGAAAACAGTTTGATGAGTTTCATTCCATATTTTGAGCAACTCTTCCTGAATAACACCTCGCGTTAATGCATCCAGCGCACCGAAAGGTTCATCCATTAACAGTAATTGAGGCTGAGTTGCAAATGCACGAGCTATGCTCACACGCTGTCTCATGCCCCCAGATAACTGTGAGGGTTTACGATGCTCGACGCCTTGCAAACCCACCAGCTCAAGAAACTTTAAACTGTGTTCTATGACTTTATCCTTACTCCACTGAGGGAAGCGTGCCTGTACACCAAAGGTGATATTTTTTAATGCAGAACGCCACGGCAAAAGACTGTAGTTCTGAAAAATAACCCCTCGTTCAAGACTTGGACCAGACACCTCTTTACCATTCATAATTACCCCGCCATCAGTTGCAGAGTCGAGTCCGGCTAAGACATTTAATATGGTTGATTTACCACAGCCGGAATGTCCGATAATGCAAACAAATTCTCCCTTTTCAATACCAAAATTAGCATTTTCAAAAACGGTTAATTCACCTTCTTTTGACGGGTAACGTTTTGCCAGGCTATCCACTTCAACGAAATATTTCTTACTGCTCATACTTACTCCTGATACTCTACCCAGCGACTAATGGACGACAGGGCAAGATCAAGTAACATACCGACCATACCAATCATTAAGATAGAAAAAATAACGCTACTTAAATCGAGATTATTCCATTCATTCCATACGTAATAACCAATACCGGTTCCACCCACCAGCATTTCAGCCGCTACTATAACCAACCAGGCAATGCCAATTGATATACGCATACCCGTAAGTATTGTGGGTGCGGCTGCAGGCAATATTACGAGCACAGCCGTTTTAAATGGCGTAAGTTCATGCGTCCTCGCTACATTAATCCAGTCATCACGCACATTGGAGACACCAAATGCAGTGTTAATTAACATTGGCCAGATAGAGCAAATAAAAATAACAAAGATAGATGATGCTTCTGAATCTTTAATCACAAATAAAGCAAGTGGCATCCATGCCAATGGAGAAATCGGTCGTAAAACCTGAATAAACGGGTTTAAGGCCTTATACATAAGAGGCGACATGCCGATAAGAAAACCTAAAGGTATCGCAATCAACGCGGCTAAAAAGAAACCGGCTAAAACGCGATAAAGAGAATACGCCAGCTGTATACCGATACCTTTATCATTTGGGCCGGCATCATAAAAAGGATTACTCAGTTCGCTGTAAGCGAGTTTTAAAACTGCAGATGGCGGAGGCACACGGGCCTCCTGATCTGCACCCCCCATTAGCAACTCATACTCAGACATAGCCTCGGTTTTTTGCGGCGCCTGATTCATTGCTTCCCATATTCCCAGTGTGATCACCAGGAATATTAAAGAAAGCAACGCAGCTCTAAAAGTCAGGCTGTTAGACATTATGTCCTCCTGATTTTAAAGCTGTTTACATACTCTTCAGGTTTAGTGTAATCAAACTCCTTGCCCATAATAGTGTAGTTTTGATAGGTTTTAGTCGGCACTTCATAACCCAGCTCTTTCATTATTTTCGCAGCATCGGAGGCAACATACACCTGCTCTGCAATTTTCTTATAATCAATATCACCTTTCACATAACCCCAACGTTTCATCTGGGTTAAAATCCACACACCCATTGAGTGCCATGGAAATGGATCAAAGTCGATACGATCAGGAACATTTTTCACCGCACCCAAACCATCGGCATAACGCCCGGTTAACACCTGCTCAATAACCGGAATCGGCTGGTTCAGATAATTCTTCGGAGAAATAGCCGCTGAAATTTCTTTTCTGTTTTCATGCTTGGCAGAATAATGTGTGGCATCAATAATCGCTCTTAGTAATGCGCCATAGGTATTCGGATTCTCTGTTGCAAACTCCTGACTACAGGCAAATGCACAACAAGGATGTCCTTCCCAGATATCTTTAGTTAGCATATGCAGGAAGCCAACTTTTTCCCACACTGCACGCTGGTTGAATGGATCAGGAGACAGGTAACCATCAAGATTACCCGCACGTAAATTGGCAACCATTTCTGGTGGTGGCACAACACGAATCTGAATATCCTTATCGGGGTCTAGACCATGTTCGGCGACATAATAACGTAACAGAAAATTATGCATTGAATATTCAAATGGCACACCAAATTTAAATCCTTTCCATTTTTTAGGATCACGTTTATCTTTGTGTTTGGTATGTAGCACAATCGCCTGGCCGTTTATATTTTCCACCGCTGGCATAATATAAGGTTTTGCACTAGAGCCTGCACCCATAGACATGGCCAGGGGCATAGGTGTTAACATATGTGATGCATCATATTCTTTGGCCAGTGATTTATCTCGTGCTACTGCCCAGCCAGCTGTTTTTATAACATCAACATCTAAACCATACTTATTATAGAAACCAAGAGGATGCGCCATGATAATAGGCGTTGCGCAAGTGATTGGAACAAAGCCCACATTGAGTTTTGTTTTTTCCAGTTGACCTTTACCCATTTCCTCCTTGAATGCAGCCTTCGCTGCTTCCATTGGTAATAGTGACCCTAAAATAGCTGACAGGGTACCTCCGCCAACAGCGCCAAGAAAGGCACGACGACTCATTTCATTATTACCAAATATCGCACGTACCATGGCACTTTCTATGGCACGATCGGTTATAGACTCTGTTGATTCCAGAGTGCCATCTGACTCAGCCGAACCAATATCTGTAATTATCCTTGACGATGAATGTGGGTCCGCATGCACAGGTTCAAACGCAGCACGTTCAATGGCATCACGCATTTGAGATTCCGTTTGCGGTTTTGCTGATAGCGCACTGTTTTTCTGCGTGCTACATATCGGGCAATCACAATCCGTCTTATGGTTAAGACTGGTCTCTGCGCTAAACGGATCACCTAAGCTTTTATAAGTCATATTTATACTCTCTCGGTCTTCAAGCCAGTGTTTGTTAATTAAATTTGCACTTTAACAGTGCGCTGTTTATTTAAATGAGCTCATTAAAAACGTTACTGTATTGATTGATTTTCCATATTGATGCGCCCATCGCGAACTTAATATTCCTTGTTGTGTGTATTGCAGGCTTTGTGCCAAATTAATAATTATCAGTTAAGTTACTGATATATATAAATTATCAATTATGTTTAAGCACGTAGAACAACTACGAGAAAACGTAGTTATACGATTATTCGTAATTATCACTACGAAATTACGTAATCTGGTATGGAATTTGGATGCGCTAATGAGTAAATAATTAAAATTTAAATGCTTAGCTATAAAACAACATGAACAAATCACATATCATCAGGTGAATTAAAAATGTACGGGGAATTAATATTTAAACACAACAGTGAAGCCATGCTGGTGCTAGCACCTTATCAAAATCAAATAATTGCTGCCAATCCAGCCAGCTGTAATCTACTCGGATACACACAAAGCGCACTGCTGTTATTAACACCCGAACAATTACTGGGTAAAGACATGCCGCGGCTTATTGTCTTTACCCAGGAAATTCTCGACAAAGGCACTGCATGGAGCCGCGAAATAACGGCTCTTAATTCCTCTGGCAAGCAAATTAAACTTGAGTTATCGGCAAGTTTTTTTATTTGCGATAACATGGTTGACGCGAGCACAAATAAGGAACAGCCATTAATTAGTCTTTTGTTGCGCGATAGCGAAAAAACAGCACATCATTACGAAATGAGCGAAGCCAATAGTGTGCATAGAGCTGGACTAAAAAGCTGGAAAACCATTAAGAATGTATTTCAGGAAATAGAACGGGAAAACCAGTTGATACTAGGTGCGGCAGGTGAAGGTATTTATGGTGTAAACGCTGAAGGTGAAACCACCTTTGTTAATCCTGCCGCTGAGCGTATGCTCGGCTGGAATGCAGATGAGCTTTCAGGTAAGAACATACACAATACAGTGCATCACAGTCATGAAGACGGATCACATTACGCAGGTAAGTTATGCCCTATTTTTGCGGCATTTCGAGATGGAGAAATTCATCATGTCGACAATGAGGTTTTCTGGCGCAAAGATGGCACATCATTCCCCGTAGAATACACTAGCACACCGATTACTGAGAACGGAATGGTAGTAGGTGCCGTTGTTGTCTTTAGAGATGTGAGTGAGCGAAGACTCGCAGAAAGTAATTTACGAAACGCACTCAGTCAGGTGGAAGCACTTAAGGCTCGACTTGAAATGGAGAATGCATATTTACAGGAAGAAATACGCGAAGAACATTATTACAAAGAAATCGTGGGCAAAAGTTCAGCTATAAATAATATCATTAACCAGATCGAACTGGTGGCAGAAACCGATGCAAATGTACTGATTAGTGGTGAGTCTGGAACAGGTAAAGAACTCATTGCCCGCGCGATTCATGACAGCAGCCTGCGTAGAAATCGCCCATTGATTCGTGTTAACTGTGCATCCATACCCCGGGATCTTTTTGAAAGTGAATTTTTTGGTCATGTAAAAGGCGCCTTCACAGGTGCCGTAAAAGATCGTGCCGGGCGTTTTGAACTTGCAGATGGCGGCACACTTTTTCTCGATGAAGTTGGAGAAATCCCACCTGAATTACAGGGTAAGTTATTGCGTGTTTTACAGGAGCAGCAATTTGAACGCGTAGGTGATAGCCAGACACGAAATGTAGATGTACGAATTATTGCTGCGACCAACCGAGACTTAAAACAGGAAGTCGATAATAACAACTTCCGTGAAGACCTTTATTTCCGCTTAAATGTTTTTCCAATCATATCTCCGCCCCTACGACAACGAACGGAGGATGTACCCCTGTTAGCATCACATTTTTTATCGCGCGCGTGTCAACAATTCAAAAAACCTGACCTGAGCATTACCATATCCGATATGCAACAATTACAAAATTACCCATGGCCAGGTAATATTCGTGAGCTAGTCAATGTCATTGAACGTGGTGTTATATCCTCTAACCAGGAACGCATACGCATAGACTTACCCGATATAAAATTAAATAATATTTCAGCCATAACCACGACACTAAAAACTCAAGATGAACTGCTCACCGATGTCGATCGTAACAACAGAGACAGAAGTAATATCATTCAGGCGCTTAAAGTAACTAAAGGTAAAGTATTTGGAAAAAACGGTGCCGCTGAGCTATTAAATATTAAACCGACGACATTAGCATCCAGAATAAAACGTATGAAAATAGACAAAATAGAGTATTACCAGATTTAAATATTTATTAGTTGCTTCACCGCTGACTCATTAACTCGGCATACCTGCAAAGGCAGGCATGACGATGTAGCAATAGAAAAGCGCGGCGCTACCTAAGAAGTGATATCAAGTACCTCGGCCCCTACGCTCAGATGATTATTGTTTGTCACCGACACCTTTAATTAATCAAAAAATTCTTTTTCCATTTCACGGTAAACAAAATTTGCATTGGCCCTCTGGTTCATCTCGTAGAGCGGGACATTCTGCCAGTCTTTAAATTCAACACCTTCCACGGCATCGAGCATACCAATGCCGTCATCAACTGCTTGCTGCATTGCAGTACGCAGTCGGCTTACATAGTCACGGGTTTTCGCCACCATAGAAAACGGTGGTGTCTGTGCACTGCCATGGCCAGGCACCATCAACCGGGTATCCGGGAATGTCTGCAACAGCCAATCCTGTGCTTTTAATATCTGCGCACTATCACCATCACCGATGTAGGTTGTCCGTTGATTGAAGGCCAGATCGGAGATCCATAGTATCTTCCGCTTTACCTGATGTACGACCAAATCACCATAAGAATGGTGATTGCCGGTATTGTAAACATCAATGATTTCCTGGCCCAGACGAATTCGTTGCTTAGCAAACGGTTCCCCCTCTATATAAGTATTAGCCTGCAATGCTTTGAAACCCTCCATGTCCTTCGGCAGTATTTCTCTACGGTAGGCAACAGAAGACGTCAGTGTCTCCGATTGATTGTAATCAACCGTACCGCGGTGTGCGATGATGGTGATACCTTCTATATCCCGAAATGCTGCCGCACCATAAGCATGGTCAGGGTGATTATGCGTAACAATAAGAAACTTGACCGGCTTATCGGTTATGCAGCGAACACTACTGAATAAGCGTTTACCCAGCCTGGGCGTGCCGAGGGTATCGATAACAATAACCCCCTGCTCTGTTACGATAAACCCTGCATTGGCATTAAAACCCCGGTTCTGCCTGTTTAGCGTTGAGATATTTCCAAACAGCATGTAAGTACTATCAGCCAGCTGGTAAACTGGCAGCGGCATGTCATCGGTTGCAGCCGAATCAATTACAACCTGTGGAATTTGATCTGTGTCTATGGCGGTGTCAGGAATGACCTGACGCGATGGATGATTATTAACATTAAGAATGTCACAATTGCTGGCGTAGACTTTTGGCGACAGCAAAAAAAGACTTGCCAGGACTATTGCCGTTAAAATGAAACCAGCGAAAAGCCATCTGTCGCATTTGTCGTTGCAAGTGGCCGTCATGTTGCCTCCCTTCTCGCAGCTAATTTACATCTATTACAATAATATACTCACAAAGTTGTAAATTAAAGCAACAAAATTACTGCGTACAAGCTATAGGGGACCTAACCCCTTTTTTAAATATGCACGAAGTTAGCGACAATCCGATCATAAATTGTTATAAACAATAAAAATATATTACTGCTGCCCCGTTAACAAAATGAAATGACTGCTGATACGCTTATATAGCAATCTATATATTGATTTCATGTTGCAATAGACATGAAATCAAAAAAATTGACTCTGTCATACCTGCGAAGGCAGGTATCCAGTGTCTGCAGGCCTTTCAACGTCACTAGATTCCTGCCTTCGCAGGAATGACAAGTTAACGGGGCAGCAGTGAAAATATATAAATAATAAAGAACCAACAAAAAGCAGGCTTCAAACATAATAAAGTTTTTAGGGGAAAGGTAATATGGCCGAAAGTCCACAGAACGGTATTAAGGGGTTAAAACACTGGCGTTATGATGTATTAGCCGGCTTACAGGTTTCACTGGTTTCCCTGCCCCTCTCACTCGGTATCGCCATTGCCTCTGGTGCTCCACCTGTTACGGGCCTCATATCCTCCATCATTGCAGGTTTAATCTTTCCTTTCCTCGGTGGCGCCTATGTCACCATTAGTGGCCCTGCAGCTGGTCTTGCACCCGCATTGTTAGCGGGTATGCTCGCGCTGGGCGGTGGTGATCTTGCCACCGGTTATCCGCTGTTGCTGGTGGCTATATGTATTACCGGGCTTGTGCAAGTTGTGTTGGCCTATTTTAAAACGGGACGTTATGCCATCTTTCTGCCAGTGACTGTAGTTGAAGCCATGCTCGCAGCAATTGGCCTTATCATTATCATTAAGCAAATACCTGCCTTAATGGGCGCGATATTACCCAGCTCTAAATCTATGCTGGCATCCGTAACAAAGCTACCTCAGGCCTTTTTACAAATTGACTGGAGTGTTTTATTTATTGGCGCTATTAGTCTGTTTCTTATCTTTTATTTGAATAAATCTAAACATCACTGGATGCGTAAAATCCCGCCACCTTTATTCGTTACATTATTAGGTATCGTGCTCGCGTTTATTTTTAACCTGGATGCAAAGTATCTTATTTCCATGCCAGATAGTATTTTAGATGGCGGCATTACCGTACCTGCATTCGGCGAAGTATTCTCACGGCCGGATTTATGGTGGGGAGTATTAGTGGTGGTGATTACCCTAACCCTGATAGATGGGGTTGAATCATTAGCCACCATTAAAGCCGTGGATAAAATTGATCCTTTTCAACGTAAATCAGATCCCAATGTAACACTGCGCGCAATGGGTGTGTCTAATACGCTTTCCAGTATTTTCGGCGGTTTAACCATTATTCCAGGCGGCATTAAGAGTCGTACCAATATTGATGCAGGTGGACGCACACTTTGGGCAAACTTTTATAACGCCACCTTCTTAATAATTTTCCTCTTTGTCGCAACGGATTTTATTTCTATGGTACCGTTGGCTGCGATTGCGGCCATCTTAATTTATGTTGGCTGGAAACTGTGCGAGTACAAAGTTTTCAGCAAAACCTATTCCGTTGGGCGTGATCAATTTATTATTTTTATCATCACCATTATCGCCGTGCTAGCCACCGACCTTCTGTGGGGAATTCTCATAGGAATGGCTGCAGAAATTGCCATGTTAATATATTTATTAATGCCCTCTTTCCGCCGCGTATTAACCGGGCGCATAGGCTTACATCAATCAAACAGCTTAATTTGGACAAACTTTAAGAGTTTGTTTACCTCCCCCATCATCAGCATAAACACACAGCAACGTAATGGTGTGCCACATCATGAAATGACGATTTCCACACTCGTGTGCTTTAATTTACTGCATCTAGATAAATTGCTCGCCAGTTTGCCGCCTAAAGAAGGCGTAACATTAATCATTACCGAATCAGGCAGAATAATTGATCACACCGCAATGGAATACCTGCATCAGTTTGAAGAAGAATGTGTTCGTGATGGGCGTGAGTTTGAAATAGTCGGTATGGAAAACTTTTTCCAGTTTACACGACACTCGTTAGCGGCTCGTATGCAGGATGCCATTCTAATTAAAGAACAGGCACGACGCAGTGAAAGAGAAGTGCAAATGGAGCAGCTGGCCGAACAATATAAATTCGATTTTCAATCCGACATTATAAGTGCCTTAAATATAGAAGACTTTGTCTATATGCGTCGCGGTTCCGATAAAGAAGAATACAACAGCATGACCGGCGACTATATGGGATGCAAAATCCATCTATCTGATTACAGCCATACGTCCCCACCCGATTATTACTCTAAGCATTGGCATACCATAGTCACCATACGCTGCGCTGCCGAGTCAACGTCTACAGTGCCTGATTTAGTCATCACACCGGGGCATTATTTAGAACGTTATCTGGTTGATTTTCAACAAGTGGATGCCTCTAGTAATAAAACGTTTGCTGAAAAATATCATCTTTATACAAAAGATGGCGCAAACCCACTAGCGAATCTTCCAGCCAAACTGATTGACTTCATTGTTAAATATGATGACTTCTATATAGAAGTAAGTAAGGGCGTCATGCTGGCATTTAGAAGACATCAGGCACTCGCTAATGCTGACGACATTGCTGCATTGTTTGCTCTTGCAGAAGTCGTTAATGATAGCTGTGTTACAGCAAAGAATGATTAGCGGGGTTGTTTGGTATTAAAGGTAATAGTTAAATTTTTGTGCTTGAGAGTGAAAGGGACTTCCAACACTCGAAGATAAAATGCTGAATGAATGTGCTAATGAGTGAAGCTTAATTGAGTGAACAGGAAAACAGAATGTTAAGGGCTCGGTGACAAACAATAATATTAATGATTTTCAATTGTCACCGAACCCTTTAATTTTGAAAAGATAAAAAACAGAAGTGATGGATTAATGAGCTGCAGAGAACGCACATTCTAATATTCTAAACAAATGTACTCTGCACATATTTAAACTTATCTTAATAAACGACTTTCATTAACAATTTGCTGCGCTATATCAAAAAAAGAAATTGACACATCTCCTGTAGTTGAAATAGTGTCGTTAGACATAAATTATAACAACAAGAATAACTGTATATATGCGAAATCGTTGGCTGTATAAGCTGTTCCCGTTCTTACTTTGGTTCCCTGTTAATTCCGTTCTTATACGCGGTGATATGATTGCTGGCATTACCGGTGGCCTGGTACTGGTGCCCAAGGCCATGGCCTATGCGCAATTGTCCGGTCTGCCTCTGTATTTCGGCCTTTATACTGCATTTATACCTGCTCTACTCGGTGCCCTGTGGGGCTCTTCCCGGCAACTGGCTACCGGCCCGGTTGCCATTGTTTCCCTGATGACTGCGGCGGCGGTAACCCCTCTGGCAGTTCCCTATTCAGATGATTATATAACCCTCGCCTTATTGCTCACTTTAATGGTTGGGGTCATCCAGTTTGCTCTGGGTGCAGTCAAGCTGGGCACGGTTGTTAACTTCGTGTCTCACCCCGTTATTCTTGGCTTTATGAATGCAGCAGCAATCATTATCGCCCTGTCACAGCTGGATAATTTACTGGGCATTCCAAAAACCCGCAGTGATTCTTTCCTGAAAGATATCTGGGAGATGATGAGCTATCTACCCCAGGCACATTTACCTACCCTGGCGATGTCGATGTTCGCCCTGATATTAATGCTGTCACTAAAGAAAATTCCCGCTTTGGCCAAGCTCAGTGTACTCATTGCAGTGGTGATCACTATTATTGTTAGCCTGATTTTCGACTACGACAGCAAATCAAAAGCCACTGTAGCCCAAATCAAACACGAGGAGAGTAGAACCCTAATCGAGAATTACATTTTTGCCGCCAGCGAAATTAACAACATGGTCTTTGAGCTAACGAAAAAAACCGCCCAGCTGCGCGAAATAGAAAAATCAGATGACCTGCATGGTGCCGCCTCGCTAAAGTACGTTATCGATGTGAGCAAACTCGATATCGCCTCACTCAAAAAACAAAACCATATCCGTATCAGCCGTATAAACACATTACGCTTCGTAAAATCTAATAACACAGGCGATGAATTACCGGGTTTCTACCAGGATGACGATTCACCTTTGACGGTTGAAACGGATAATCTCAACTGGCGTATCAAAAAAATTGAAGGTTCAGATATCAAGTTTATTGGTGGCGGAGATGTTGTTGGCAGTATTCCACAGGGGCTTCCC
>Ga0316209_1001544_pt1 | contig 23155 bp, 17 predicted proteins | sample 6monopyrite_MG_FD_204945 | JGI IMG/M metagenome (GOLD analysis project Ga0316209, IMG submission 204945) | Microbial mat bacterial communities from mineral coupon in-situ incubated in ocean water Damariscotta River, Maine, United States -... | ecosystem: Environmental > Aquatic > Marine >...
CATCGAGGCCAGACTCGATGCTCTTGGCCCACCAGATACTCGCGCGGGCGGTGCTGCCCGTTCCCATGAAGTCGGTGTCGCGGTAGAGGAAATCCGCGCCGACCGTCGTTGAGGATTTCCCGCCGCCGGTGCCGGTTGATTCGTTGTAGGCGGTTCCCTGGCTCGGGTTCCGTGCGCGTCCGCCCTCCGGGTTGCCGTGGGTGACGATCATGCCGAGGGTCGATTCGCCGAGCACGTTCATGGCCGCGCGGCCTACGAAGAGATTGCGGGCTTCGGTTCGCGGGGTGACACCCGTCGGTGTCAGTGCCGTCGGCGAGTCCTCGGTTTCATCGATCCAGGTATCGAGAATGCCGAACTTGACCGGTCCCAGGCGGCCGGTGAGTTTGCCGCCGCCGAGGATGCGCGCGGGACCTCCGGCATTGAAACCGATGCGGCGTGAGAAGAAGGGCCGGCCGTTCTGGCTGATATCGCCGAAGTCGAAGATCAAGCCGTCTTCGAGAAAGAAGTCGCGCTTCTCGGGAAAGAAGAGGGCGAAACGATCGTCGTTGATTTGAACATCGTCGACTTCGACCTGGCCGAAGTCGGTATTCGCAGTGACCGCGGCGGTGACCGAGGGAAGTACCTTATAGAAACCGTCGAATGTTGGATCGACCTCGAAGCGGTGCGTCGACACGCCGTCGATGCGCCGGACAGTGAGGCCCGGCGTGAGCTCGAAGCCGAGTCCCTGGTCGAGGTCATGGAGGCCTTCGAGGGTTCCGGCGACCCCCATGATCCCGAGATTGTTCTGGGGTTCGTGGTTCGACCAGCGCAGGTCTTCATCGTTGCGCCGAATGCCGCGCTCGAAGTTGATGCCCCAGCGATCACTATCGGGATCGAAGCCGATCGAAGAGAAGGGGATCGCGATCTCCGCCGTCCAGCCCTCTGCATCGACGGATGTTTCGACGTACCAGATCGTATCCCAGCTGACTTCGAATTCTTCCGCTTCGAGCAGGACGTCGTGGCGCATCGCGTTTGGGTTTGTGCCGAAGAAATAGCCGTTCCGTCGCGTGTTGAACGTGTCGAGCGCAACGCCGACGCGATCATCCCAAAAAGGGAAGGTGTCGCGCTGCTTGCGGTTGCGAACGATCTGTTCGGGATTCGTGTCATAACACCGGAATCCGATGAACAGGGTTTTGCCGTCGGTCACCAGGCGGATTTCGGTTCGCTGGGAGGGCGGTGCGCCGGAGTTAGGGAGGACCTGACGGAGATCCGTGACGAGGCCGCCGTCGAGCCAGCCCGCATCGTCCATGACACCGTCGATCTCGGGGGGATTTTCGGTCCAGCCCAGGGTGGCCGTCGGAGTGGTGTCTTGGGCGAACGCCGTCGAGCTGACGATACCTGCAATCAAGGAGGGGATGAGAAAGACCGCGCAAAGGACGCGCTTGTGCAGGCGAATGGCATCGGCGGCGTGGGGAAGGCGATCCATACGAAGCATGCGCTTGAACGGTGGGAGCATCGAGTCATTTCTCATGATCTGGTTGGAATGACGCTCGCTTGGGACCAGCCGCGTCGGACGCGCAGCATAGGAGCTTCGCCACCGCCCCGCGAGGCGATCCGGGACGTGCGCGGCGATGGCGCGGCGCGCTCCGCTCTGCCAAGGTCGCCTTAAGAGCCTGATGGCCTCGCAAAGAGAGGACGTACATGAGTGATGAGCATCTGCAGCGATGGGAGCCGATTTTTCCCTGGATCGAGGAGCAGCTGGGTGGGCGAATCACCCGCCGTGATCGTCAGGGACGTGAGTCCGGAGGCCGCTATGCGTGGTTCGTGGATCTTGAGATCGATGGCGAGACGCGAAAGACCTACGTCCGCGGAACCCGGGATGATTCGTTCTCGTACGTCAGCATCTACTCGACCGAGCGCGAAGCGAAGATCCTGAAGGTGCTTCACGAGCAGGGCGTTCCCGTTCCTGAGGTGCTCGCCTTTCACGAGGATCCGCAGGCCGCCGTGCTCGCCCATGTTGAGGGGGAGGACAACTTCAATCTCGTCACCGACCCTGCTGAGCGCGATTCAATCGCCGAACATTTTCTCGAGGTGCTCGCCCAGCTCCACTCCGTCGACATCGCCCATTTCGAGTCTGCTGGGGTCAAGATTCCCAAGACGCCAGAGGAGGTCGCGCTCAACGATCTCGATGTCTGGCAATCGACCTATGAGGCGGGGGTGCGCGAGCCGCTGCCGCTGCTCACCTTTGCCTGCCAATGGTTGCGGAGAAACGTTCCGAGGAAGAACGTCGACCCCGTGTTATGTCAGGGGGATACGGGCCCGGGGAATCTGCTCTTCAAGGACGGACGCGTGACTGCGCTGGTGGATTTCGAACTCGCGCATATCTCGGATCCGATGACCGACATAGCCTGCGTTCGTTCGCGCGATCTCTACACCCCGATCGATCGCTTCCCCGAGCGACTGGCGCGCTACGCCGAACTCTCCGGCCGCGAAGTCGACTTCGACACGCTCTATTTCTACAACGTGAAGACCCAGGCCCTTGTGCCGATGGCCCTCGCACCGGTGATGGAGAACCTGCACGCAGGCACGGAGCACGCGGAGTGGATCGCGCAGCATGTCTTCTATTTACGCACGACTTCTCAGGCGCTCGCCGAAGCAACGGGCATCGAACTCGAAGAGGTGGAACTTCCGGCGCCGCGGGAAACGCGATTCTCTCACTACTACGACATGTTGATCGAGAACCTCGAAGAGGAGCAGTCTCCTGCGATCGAGGACGCCTTTTTGAAGAACCGGATGTGGTTCGCATCGAGACTCGCGAGACATCTTCGCCATGGTGATCGGCTCGGAATCGCCTTCGAAGAGCAGGAACTCGACGATATGGGCGAACTTCTCGGAAAGCGCCCAACCGATGTCAAAGAGGGCCATCGCGCCGTCCACGAACTGGTGCTCGACTCGAGTCCGGATCGCGATGAAGAGTTCGTTCGATACTTCCATCGCCACGCGCGCCGGGAAGAGGCCTTGATGGAGACCGCGCTCGGGATGTGCGAAGGCGCTCAGCTCGCGCCCCTGCGTTAGTCCGTATACTCAGGGTTCATAGCCACGTCCGGGGGAATGCCATGAAGGCAGACGAGCAAGAAGGACTTCGTGCACAGGTCGAATCGCTGTCGTGGTTCCACTCGATCGACCTCGGAAACGGACTCGTGACGCCCGGGACCGACAACAGTCCGCAAAAGCTTGCGCGCCTTCATCTGCCCGAGAGCCTTAAGGGCAAGACGGTTCTCGATATCGGCGCCTACGATGGATTCTTCTCCTTTGCCGCAGAGCGGCGGGGAGCCGATCGGGTCCTTGCGGTCGATACTCTTGCCTGGGAGCGCGGTGAAGAAAGCGGCCGCCCGTGTTTCGAACTCGCCCATCGAGCGCTCTCGTCTCAGGTCGGGACACAGAAGGTCGACATTCATGAGGTCGCAGATGCGGGGCTCGGTACCTTCGATGTCGTCCTTTGTCTGGGTGTCCTGTACCACCTGCGGGATCCCCTGCGAGCGCTTGAAGCAGTGGCGAAGGTGACGGACGGGCTTCTTGTGTTGGAAACCCATACCGATGCGACCCATCTGGGGCGACCGGCGATGGTTTTCTATGAGGGCGACGAGTTGGCCGGGGATGCCTCGAATTGGACGGGGCCGAACGAAGCGCTACTCGCGAGTTGGTTGCGTGAGGTCGGCTTCCGCGATGTCCGCGTCGCCTACCGCCGGTCCTTGTTCGAGCGGGCAGGGCGCGCTGCCTATCACGCGGGCTGGCGCTTAGGCCGGTTTCCTGGACTTCTCGATCAGGGCCGGGTTGTCGTTCACGCGACGAAATAGCACCGCCCGGGGTGTGCCTCTGGCCGGATTCGCTTTCCGCCGGCGAATGCGCGAAGTTCCGCGCCAAGATGACATCGCCGCACGCCTTCTTCTTCGATCTCGACGGGACGCTGACCGATCCGAAGCCCGGAATCACCGGCTGCATCCAATATGCGCTTGAGCGCCTCGGGGAACCCGTCCCCACGCAGGATGCCCTCGAATGGTGCATCGGCCCACCGCTGCTCGCGAATTTTGAGAAGCTGGTCGGAGCCGAACGAGCGCAGCGCGGAGTCGATCTCTATCGGGAGCGCTTCGGCGACGTCGGGCTCTTCGAGAACGAAGTCTATCCCGGGATTCCAGCGATTCTCTCAGGGCTCGAAGAGAAGGGCGCACGGCTCTTCGTCGCTTCAAGTAAGCCGAAGGTCTACGTGGATCGGATTCTCGACCACTTCGAGTTGATGCCGCATTTCGAACGCGTGTACGGATCAGAGCTCGATGGCACCCGAACCGACAAGCGCGATCTGCTGGCGTACGCGCTCGCGGAAGAAGGCATCGCAGCGGCCGATACGACGATGATCGGCGATCGGGGAGCGGACACCGTCGGCGCGCTGCATAACGAGATGCCCTTTCTGGGCGTTCTCTACGGGTATGGATCGCGTGAGGAACTCGAAGCGGCAGGAGCGACCCGGTTCGCCGAAGAGCCCAGTGACCTTATTGAGGCACTCGCTGGCTAGCTTGTGCGTCGCTGGGCCAGGCCGACCAGCCCCAGACCGAGGAGCACGGCGGTATCAGGCTCCGGAATGGGCGTCGAAGCGCCTTCGACGTCGATCACGATATTGTCGATCAGAATCGAATGGGCGGTCTGCGAGATCATCAGGTTCGTGAGGTCCGACATGCCCGTGAACTGAAGCGTTCGCCAGGGCCCGGAAGGGGCGGCTTCCCAGGCATCCCACTGTCCCTCGAAATCGGTGAGGGTCGGATCGAAACTGTCAGTGGTGATGATCTTTGGCGTCTCGACGGCGTACGACCAGGGAAGTCGGCCGTAGTGGCGATGGTTCGGGCGATCGAGCTCGACCACTTTGTAGTCGAGGGAGATCAAGTCGAACTGCGCGCCGCTCTCAAGCGTGATCTCAATTCCCTGAAGATCGTTCTGCCACGAATGCATGGCCTCGACCTGGGACCGCCCTCCCGGCTGACGTGACGAAGAGAGATGCGTATGCCCCTGTTCCCACGTGGCGCCGAGCGTTCCGACATCGACCGCCCAGAATCCCGCGATCCGCGCCCCGGACTCAATCCAGTCATAGGGACCATGGGGCCCGCCGGAAATATTCGGATCGTACGCCCCGGTATCAAAGGTCAGCGTCATCAGTGCCGCCGTCGAAGTCGATGCGGTGAGCGTGAATGCAAGCACGAGGGAAAGTGGAACAAGAATTCGTCGAAACATAGTTGGAATCCAATGCAGCAAGGTCAGCATGAATAGGCGCAACAAGAGCTTCTGCGCCCGACAAGCCCGCTCCGGCTTCCGTCGACGATCGACTCGTACAAGAGAAGTCCCCGAATCCCCCCTTCCGGGTCAAGAAATTGCGATCCGTTTACGAGCGCCATGCCAGACAGGTGGGCAAAGCCCACCCGCCGCGCCAAGCGCGGCGCCTCCAGCCCCGACACTCCAAAAACAAAACGGCCCGGTCAGCAAGTGCTGACCGGGCCGTCCCGTAAATGAAGCCTCCGAGGAGGCCAAGCCACCCGTGGCAACTATGAGTAGCTGGACAGCAACGCTGCCCCGAACCCTACTCCGAGCCCCCCCGCCGCATAAACGGCGGAACATCCGAGTCATCCCCACCCGTGCTGCGCTTGCGCAGGAACGCCGGGGTATCGAGTTCATCCTCAAAGGGCGATTCGAAGCCAAGGCCCGCTTGCGCCATGTCTTCAGCGGACTGCCCGCCTCCGACTGCGACCTGCTGCTCTTGCGGAGGAGCAGGCTGCGCATCTGCAGAAGCGTGGGCCGGCATCGGTTCCGGATCACGGATCGGTGTCACGTTCGGTGCATCGACCATCGCGCGCTCGCGTTCGATCTCAAGCTGCGGATCCGGGACGCGCATACGCGGCTCCGGTTCCGGTGAGCGACGAGGCGCCGGCGGAGTGCGCCGTGCCTCTTCGCTGTCGAGACCCGTTGCGATGACCGTGACGCGAAGCTCGTCTTCACCGAGGTCCTCGTCGATGACCGCGCCGACGATGATGTTCGCATCTTCGTGGGCCGCTTCGTGGACCAGCGAGGAAGCCTCGTTGACCTCGAAGAGGGTCATCTCCGAACCACCGGTGATGTTGATGAGTACGCCGCGTGCACCTTCGATCGAAAGATCCTCGAGCAGCGGGCTCGAGATCGCGGCGGCCGCGGCATCGATTGCCCGCGTGTCGCCGTTGCCGATCCCTGTACCCATCAGGGCTGTGCCCGCCTCGTTCATCACCGTACGAACGTCGGCGAAGTCGAGGTTGATGAGGCCATGGATCGTAATGAGGTCCGAGATGCCTCGCACCGCGTTGAGCAACACCTGGTCCGCAATGGAGAAGGCATCACGCATCGCCGTTCCCTTGCCGGCGAGTGCAAGCAGTCGCTGGTTCGGGATCGTGATCAAGGTATCGACGACGCTATGCAGCTCTTCGAGACCATGACCCGCGTGCTTCATGCGAATCCGTCCCTCGAAAGGGAACGGTTTGGTAACAACGCCAACCGTGAGTGCGCCGACTTCGCGAGCGACTTCGGCAACAATCGGCGCTGCGCCGGTACCCGTGCCACCACCCATGCCAGCGGTCACGAAGACCATGTCCGAGCCTTCGAGCAGCTCGCGCAATCGGTCGCGGGCTTCAAGTGCCGAGGCACGTCCGCGATCCGGGTTCGCACCGCAGCCCAGTCCGCGCGTGATCTCTGCGCCGAGCTGGACCTTGGTAACAGCCTTGTTATGCGTCAACGCTTGCGCGTCCGTGTTGGCCGCAATGAACTCCACACCACTGAGTCCAGACTCAATCATGGTGTTAAGTGCGTTGCCGCCACCTCCGCCCACACCGATGACCTTGATGACGGCCTCTTGATGTGAGCTGCCCTCGAACTCGAGCAGTTCCTGGCCGTCGTCCGGCCCCAACTCGAGTAGGTCAACGCTCTCCGAACCATTGTGGTTGGAGCCGTTTCCATTTTCAGAGCGATCGTTCTTCTTCTTAGCCATGCTTTCACCCCCCGACGATGCTTGGCAGCACCGCGGAATGTAACACGATTTAGTGATAATTGTGCTCGTTATGCCGAGCAATCCCAATTGGTTCGTTGATCTTCCGCGACGCCATTTGGAACACGGTGAACGTGATCCGGAGATGACGCCTTCGGAGCTCAGTCGAATTCCGCGTAGAACCAGTCGCGCATGCGCTGCTTCACCCGGCCGAAGATGGATTCGTCGCGAATCCGGAACCGACTACTGCGGTTCGATCGCTGCTGATCGAGCCCGAAGAGGACCAACCCAACGCCGGTCGAGTACATCGGGCTCCGAACCACGTCCTGCAAACCTCCGATCGAGGAAGGCAGGCCCTGGCGGACTGGTGCCTCGAAGATCTCTTCCGCGAGCTCTGCGATACCGGAAAGCGCCGAAGCGCCCCCCGTCAGCACGACACCCGACGGAATTTTGTCGATCAGCTCCGCTCGGATGAGTTCCTGGCGGGCGAGCGACAGGATTTCCTCTACGCGGGGCTCAATGATCTCACAGAGGACTTTTCGTGAGATATCCCGGGGCTTTCGGCCGCCCACGGACGGGACACTGATCACGTCATCCGAGCCGAGATAGCGAGCCGAGGCGACGCCAAACTTCTTTTTGATGCGCTCCGCCTCGTCAAACGGCGTTCGTAATCCGACAGCGATGTCGTTCGTGAAGTGATAGCCGCCGATGCCCAGCACGGAGGTGTTCTTGATCGATCCGTCGGCGAAGACGGCGATATCCGTCGTGCCGCCGCCGATATCGATCATGCACACCCCGAGATCGCGCTCATCGTCCGCGAGGACCGCCGCCGCCGAGGCGAGGGGCTCGAGCACGATGTCCATCACGTTCAGCCCTGCTTTGTTGCAGCACTTCACGATGTTCTGGGCACTGGTCACCGCCGCGGTCACGATGTGGATCTTCGCTTCGAGGCGAACTCCGCTCATGCCGAGGGGCTCCCGGATCCCGTCCTGCTCGTCGATGATGAACTCCTGAGGGATCACGTGGATCACCTCCCGGTCCATCGGGATCGCGACGGCCTTCGCCGCGTCGATCACGCGCTTCACGTCGCCGTCTCGGACCTCTCGGTCCTTCACGGCCACCACGCCATGGGAGTTGAACGCGCGAATGTGGCCTCCTGCCACACCGGCGTAGACCGACGTGATTTCGCAATCCGCCATCAACTCCGCTTCTTCGACCGCGTGTTTGATCGAGTCCACGGTCGCGTCGATGTCGACTACGACGCCCTTGCGAAGCCCCCGACTCGGATGGGTCCCGATCCCGACAATGTCGATCCCGTTCTCCGTTTCCTCTGCGACGACGGCGCAGATCTTCGTGGTCCCAATATCGAGACCCACGATCAGCTCGTCCTTTCTGGACATGCATCACCCCCCATCGCGAGCTCTCGCCCGCGAATTCTGGGAGCCTCCATCCGGAGACCCCCTGATTTGGACAGCCGGACCCATCCGGGCCTTGCCGCCGCTTGTTGCCCACCTCTACCCAGAGGCGGACTCGGTACGAACAACCGCACGGTCGGCGTACCGAAGATCAATCAAACGCGCGCGAGCCAGCGTCTCTTCCGCTTCGTCGAGAAGAGATGCGAGGCGTGCCACGCGCTGTGTAAGTAGTCGTCGGCCGAGCAATGCGCGGGGACCGCCATCACCGACCTCCAAAACAAAGCCCGCCGGACTCACACGCAGGACGCCGTCTTCATCCGCTTCGAGGCCCGGCAGGTGAAGGGTGATCCGGCTGGGATCCCGGGAGAGGGCGTCGTGTTGGGTCAGCGCATCGAGAATGAGCAAGGCGTCGGCGGGCAGTTCGCTTGCCAGGAGGTCCGTCCCCTGAACGCTCGGAAGTTCCTGGAGCGGTGCGTCCGAGGCGGCGAAGCGCGTGCCGCTCGCGTCGATCCATTCGCTGTTCACTTCGGGTTCTGCTTCGGGGCCCTTCCACCGGGCGATCGCGCCGCGCTCCGCGACGCGTACGACGAGGGTGCCCGTGGGTAGGCGAAGCACGCGAGCGGAATCGATCCAGGGACTCTGGGCGAGATCGGCTTCGAACCCCGCCGGCTCGATCGTATCGAGGGGGAGGCCTGCGAGCGCGCCCGCCTGCGCGGCGATCTGCGCCGACGAAAGTGCGTCGTGTCCCTGAATCGCCAGATGGGTCAGCGGGGCATCGTCGAGCCAAAGGGATTCCGCGATCGGTGTGGCGAGCTGATACCCGAGCACCGCCGCCGCAATTGCGAGGCCCGGTGTGAGGATGCGAAGGGTCCGCTTTCGTCCGGCGCTGATCTCGTGCTTTGCGCGCTCCCGGGACAGGCGCACGCGTTCGCGATCTCGCTTCTTTTCGAGATGGTCCCTTGCGCGGCGGGCGCGGGCGGCGGATTCGCGATCGAGACTGCGCGGGCGTCGATTTCCGGAGAAGAGGCGGCTGAATAGATTCATGAAGCGTCTCCAGGAGCGCGGCCGATCAGCTGCACCTCGGTTTGAAGTTCGATGCCGAACTCCTTGGCCACGCGATCACGCGCGCGCTCGATCAACTGGAGCACGTCGCTCGCGGTCGCCTTGCCGTGGTTCACGATGAAGTTGGCGTGCACGCTCGAAATCTCGGCGTCGCCGATCCGCGTGCCCTTGAGGCCCGCCGCTTCGATCAGCCGTCCTGCGTAGTCACCTTCCGGATTGCGGAAGACCGAGCCGCAGCTCGGGATATCCGTCGGCTGGGTTGCCTGACGATGGGCAAGGAGGCGATCGATCTCGCTCTGCACCTTGGCGCGTTCGCTCGGTTCGACCGCAAGTTCGGCGCGAACGAGGACCGCACCTTCGGGCAGGCCGCCCAGTTCGCGGTAGCGGAATAACAGATCTTCGCGGGAAACTCGTGAACATCCCTTGCCGCCCGCGTCGACGACCTCGATCGCGCGAACGACATCTTTCATTTCTCGGACACCGATGCCCGCGTTCATGGCGAGCCAGCCGCCGAGGGTGCCGGGGATGCCGGCGCCGAATTCGAGTCCGCTGAGTCCTTGCTCGACGCAGTAGCGGGTGATCGTTGCGTGCGATGCCCCGGCTTCGATCGAGATCGTGTCCTCGGAAACGCGCTCGATCGCTCGGAGTTTCTTGAGTCGCAGGACGACGCCTTCAAGTCCGCCGTCTGAGACGAGCACATTGAAGCCGGCGCCGAGCACGCGGGTGGGAATCGCGTTCGCCGCGCAAAGGGCGAGGGTCTTGGCGAGTTCATCCCGCGTCGCGGGGGTCGCCATCGCGTCGGCCGGTCCACCGATCCGCAGCGATGTGTGCCGGGACATCGGGACATCGAATTCGACGCGCTCGCCTAATACGCTGATGAGCGACGTCTTGACTCGGTCTTCGATCATCGATTGCCCTCCGCATTCGCCTGCGTTTCGAGGGCAGAGAGCAGACGGGGTCCGAGGGAGACGACGTCGCCGGCGCCGAGCGTCATGAGGAGTTCGTTCTCGCGCAGCCGTGCGGGCCACGCGTCGAGGATGCTGTCGAGTGAGCCGCCGAAATGAACGTCCGGGTGTCCCCCGTCGCCGATGGCCCGGGCGAGGGCTTCACCGCTGATCCCCTCGATCGGTTCTTCGCTGGCGGCGTAGATCTCCGTGATGATGACCCGGTCGGCATTCGCGAAGGCCCCCAGGAAATCGTCCCAGCAATCGCGAGTGCGCGTGAATCGATGGGGCTGGAAGAGGGCGGTGATCGGTCCTTCGTGAACGCTGCGTGCGCCCTCGAGGGTCGCGCGGAGCTCGGCGGGATGATGCGCATAGTCATCGACGATGAGCATGCTGCCGACCTGGCCCTTGCGTTCGAAGCGACGCGAGACGCCGGGGAAGGTCGCGAAGGATTTTGTGAGGATCGAAACGTCAATGCCTTGCGACAGGCCGAGGGCGATCGCGGCGAGCGCGTTCAGGATGTTATGCCGACCGGGCATCGGGAGATCGAAGGAGGCGGAGCGTCCGTCGGGCAAGGTGATGTGGCATCGCTGCCCGCCCGGGATCGCTTCGACGCGCGTCGCGCGAAGGTCTGCAGATTCGTCGAAGCCAAAGCGGATCTTCGGGGCGGTGATGCGCGCGTCGATTTCGCGCACGCCGGGATGGTCGATGCCGAGGGCGCACATGCCGTCTTGGGGGATGCGATTGGCGAAGGAGACGAAGGCGTCGAGCAAGACCTCACGCGTCCCATAGTGATCGAGATGTTCCGGGTCCGCGTTCGTGATCGCGGCGAGCCTCGGGCGGGTCAACAAGAAGGAGCCATCGCTCTCGTCGACTTCGGCCACGAGCAGATCGCTCTCGCCGAGCCGGACCGGACTCGCGCCACCCTGCGCGCGGGGAACGCGCCCGCCGATCAGCGCGGTCGGGTCGAGGCCGGCGACATCGAAAGCGTGGGCGGTCATCGCGGAAGTCGTCGTCTTGCCGTGAGAGCCCGCGATCGCGATCGATTCTTTTCCGGCCATGACCTCGGCGAGGAGTCCGCCCCGACTAATGATGGGCACGCCATGGGCTTTCGCTGCGACGATCTCCGGATTGTCGTCGGCGATCGCCGAAGATCGAACCACGCGCTCGACTCCGGTCAGATCGATGTCACCCTGACCGAGTTGAACGTCCACCCCGAGCTCGCCCAATCGCAGGAAGGTTGCGCCGGCGACGAGATCCGAGCCGGAGACGGCATGCCCCCGTGCGTGGAAGAGCTCCGCGAGCGCTGCCATCCCAATTCCGCCGATGCCGACGAAATGCAGGCGTCCGAGCGTGTTCGTCGCGGCGTGGGTCAAGGAGCGTCCTCCTCGTTCGTCGCGGTCGCGGTCTGCGGTTTTGTTCGCGCAGCGTGATCGATGTTCGGCGGTCGGCCCTCGAGGCGCGCCCGGCAATGTTCGATCAGGTCCGCGGCGGCATGGGGCCGCGCGAGTCGTTCGGCGGCTTCGCGCATCAGGACGAGACGTCCCGGCGTGGTCACGAGTTCAGCGACGGCTTGTGCCAATAGATGAACGTCGAGGGGGCGCCCATCAAGGCAGCGCGCCGCGCCCGCTTCTTCGAGGGCGCTGGCATTGGCCGCTTGATGATTGTCCGCCGCGAAGGGGTAGGGCACGAGCAGCGCCGGCATTCCCGCGATCGCAAGCTCCGCCACGGTCAACGCGCCGGACCGACAGATTGCAAGGTCCGCCCATTCGTAACGCTTGGGCATTTCATGTTCGAAGGCGACGACTTCTGCCGGGAGGCCGAGTTCCGCATAACGCGCTTCAACCATGGCGCGGTCGACTTCGCCGGTCTGGTGAAAGACCTCCACGGACTTCGGCCGCAATCGCGAGAGGGCCTCGGGGACCTGTTCGTTCAGTTGGCGCGCGCCTTGTGAACCCCCGAAGACGAAGAGGCGAAGCGGCGCGGAGGGGACGTCTTTTTCGGTGCGATCTCCAAACGCGCGATAGAGCGCGCGGCGAAGGGGGACGCCGACACAGATGCTCTCGGTTTTCGTGGGCAGCGCGCCGCGCGTCGATTCGAAGCCGACAAAGACCGTTCGGGCAAAGCGTGCCGTCAATCGATTGACCCGCCCGGGGATTGCGTTGGGTTCGAGCAGGAAGAGGGGGCGACCGGAAAGGCGCGCCGCGAGCGCGGCCGGCATCGCGGCATAGCCGCCGACGGAGATGACCGCGTCCGCCTGGAATTTCTTGAGAACGCCCCGAGCCATCCATGCGCTGCGCAGGATCGAGAACGCCCCACGGATACGCCCGAAGAGATTGCGCCCCATCACTTGTTCACTTGGAAGCATGACCAGGTCGAAGCCGGCGTCGGGGACGAGCTTTGATTCGAGGCCGCGGGCGGAGCCCACGAAGAGAACCTCGTCGCCGTCGCGATGCAGGGCTTCGCCGAGGGCCAGTGCGGGGGTGACATGTCCGCCGGTGCCGCCGCCCGCGATGACCCAGCGTTTGGGTTGTCCGGCGGTTTTCACCATGAGGTCGGCTCCGAGTATTGGGGCGCAGCGTTTGCGGGATGGCGCTTGGCGACGCCGAGCAGAAGCCCGAGCGCGAAGCAGCTGATCACAAGCGACGTGCGGCCGTAGGAGAGGAAAGGGAGGGTCAGCCCTTTCGTGGGGACGAGTCCCATCACGACCGACGCGTTCAGGAAGGCCGGGATCGTGAGGAGAGTGACCATGGCGAAGCCCAGATAGAGGTCGAAGCGGTCTCGCGCTCGTCGGGCTGCGCGGGTACCCGTCACCCAGAGTGCAGCGAAGGCGCCTAACACCAAGAGCACGCCGATCAGCCCGAGCTCTTCCGCGACGAGAGAGAGGACGAAATCCGTGTGGACCTCCGGCAGATATTCGAGCTTCTGGCGGCCATTGCCGAGCCCCTGGCCCGTGAAGCCGCCTTGCCCGAAGGCCACGTAGGATTGGACGAGCTGCCAGCCGGCGCCCTGGGCTTCGCGGAAGGGGTCGAGGAAGCCCATGATGCGACGCCAGGCGTAGGCGTTGTTGACGATGTAAAGGCCGACGAGAATCACGCCGGTGATCCCGGGCAGAACAAAGCGCGGCCAGGGCGTGCCGGCGACGAAGAGTAGGCCCGCGGACAGGACGACGAGCACGACGGCGTTCCCGAGGTCGGGCTGCATCAAGAGGAGGGCGGCGGGAACGAGGGCGATGCCCGCGGCCTGAATCGAGCGGCGCGTCGAGATCTCGCGCCGATCGTCTTTGCGGGAGAGCCAGGCAGCGACCGCGACGAGGGTGGCGCATTTCGCGAGCTCGCCGGGCTGGAAGCGCAGGCCTGGAAGCGCGATCCAGCGCTGGGCCCCGTTTACTTCGATCCCGACCGCCAAGGTCGCGACGAGCAGACCGATCGCGAGAAGCCAAACCGGCATCGCCGCACTGCGCAGGACGTTCTTCGGAAGATGATAGGCGAAGGTTGCCGCGGCGCCGCCCAGGGCCAGGCCGACGAGGTGGTCGAAGAAAAGAGGTGGGAACGGGGAGTCGAGGGCGAGGGCTGCTGTGGCGCTGTAACTCATGACGACGCCGAGGCCGACTAGCAGGCCCGTCGAGACGGCAATGCCCGGATCGAGGCCGGCGGGAGCTTCTGCGGGGTCTGTTTCGAATCGGGATGTCGCTGTCGTCATACACGATCCGCCTTCGTGTGCGTTGTGTCGGTCGCGCCGAGGGCGAGGGCCGCGCGTTTGAACGCACGACCGCGATCCTCGAAGCTGTCGAACTGATCGAAGCTCGCGCAGGCAGGCGCGAGCAAAACGGTCTGGCCGGGAGCCGCGCGCTCCGCGGCGCGACGCACCGCTTCGGCGAGGTCGCCCGCGATTTCGCAGTCGACGCTCTCGCCGAGGGCCGCCTCCAATTCGGCGGCGGCTTCGCCGATCAAGTAGGCGCAGAGCACACGGCCCTTCGCACTCGCGACGAGCGGCGCGAGGTCGCCTCCTTTATGGCGGCCGCCGGCGATCCAAAGCAGGTCGCCCGAGGCAGAGTCGATCGAGCGCGCCGCGGCACCGATGTTGGTCGCCTTCGAGTCGTCGACGTATCGGACCCCCGCGACTTCGGCGACGAGCTCACATCGATGGGGCAGACCTTCGAAGGAAGCGAGCGCGGCCGTCGCTGCAGCGAGATCGAGGTCGAGGGTCGCGAGTGCGAGCACAGCGGCGAGCACGTTGTCCGCGTCGGAGGCAAGGCAGGCAGCACCGTTCAGGTCGAAGCGCTGCATCTCGTTCCCACGCCGCACGACGACATTCGATCCTTCGAGCCAGGCGCCCGCTTCGACCGGCGTGCGGCGTCGGAATTCCAGCCGTTCGACGCCGCTCGGCAGTTCGAGGGAAGCGCAGAGGGGATCATCGCCGTTCACGATGGCACTCATCCCTTCGCTCTGATGTTCGAAGAGCCGTGCCTTGGCTGCCCGGTACCCTTCCAGGTCGCCATGGCGATCGAGATGGTCCGGCGAGATGTTGAGGATCATCGCGGTGCGCGGTGCAAACGAATCGACGCTTTCGAGCTGGAAGGACGACACTTCGAGGATCGCGAGGTCGAGGGGCTCGCCTACGAGTTCGAGGGCGGGCAGGCCGACGTTTCCCGCCGCGCGAGCGCGCAGGCCGGCGGCGCGGGCCATCGCTTCGATGAGTTTGACGACGGTCGACTTCCCGTTTGTACCGGTGACGGCGATGATCGGGATCGGAAGGGCGCGGGCGCAGAGCTCGATGTCGCCTCGGACAGGGGCCTTGCAGTCGGTGAAGCGTGCGGCGGGGACGCCGGGGCTCGGCACGATGAGGTCGTGGTCATCGAGGTTGGGGAAGGGCGCGCCGACGCGCAGGTCGATCTTGCTCCCGAGTTCGTCGAGACCCGAGATCGCATCGATCGGTCGTTCATCGGCCGCAACGACGCGCGCACCCCGTGCGGCGAGATAATTCGCCGCCGAGCGTCCGGACACGCCAAGGCCTAGCACGAGGACGTTTTGTCCTTCGAACTCCATCAACAAACCTACTTTTCATGCGCCCGGCGTCCCGAGCGCGTTCTCTAAAACGTCAGCGCAGCTTGAGCGACGACAAAGCGACGAGGCCGAGAATGATCGACACGATCCAGAAGCGGACGACGATCTTTTGCTCGGGCCAACCCAGCTGCTCGAAATGGTGGTGGACCGGGGCCATCCGGAAGACGCGCTTCCCGGTCAGCTTGAACGAGACCACTTGAATGATCACGGAGAGCGTTTCGATCACGAAGATGCCGCCGACCACAGCCAAGAGAATCTCCTGGCGGATCAAGACGGCGATCGTGCCGAGCGCACCACCGAGGGCGAGACTGCCGACATCGCCCATGAAGAGTTCCGCCGGTGAGGCGTTGAACCAGAGAAAGCCGAGGCCGCCGCCGACGAGGGCGCCACAGATGATCGCGAGCTGGCCTGAACCGGGAACGTTCTTGATCTGGAGGTAGTCGGCGATTCCGGCGTGACCCGCTGCGTAAGAGAGCAGCAGGAACGTACCCGCCGAGATCATGACCGGGCCGATCGCCAAACCGTCGAGACCGTCGGTGAGGTTCACGCTGTTGCTGGCGGCGACGATGATGAAGGTCGCGAGGGGGATGTACCAGAGGCCGATATCCGGCGTGAAGTTCTTGAAGAAGGGGACGGCGAGCTGCGAGTCGAAGGCGGGGCTCGTGTAAATCGCGACCGCGACGCCGAAGGCGAGGAGGACCTGCCAGAAGAGCTTCATGCGCGCCGAGATGCCGTCGCTATTGCCCTTGGTGACCTTGTGATAGTCGTCGATGAAGCCGAGCACGCCGTAGCCCGAGGTGAGACCCAGCACGATCCAGACGAAGGAGTTCGTGAGGTCCGTCCACAGGAGCACGGACGTGATCAGCGAAAGCAGGATCAGGAGCCCGCCCATGGTGGGCGTGCCTGCCTTGGCCTGATGATCAGGGCCGATTTCGCGGATCGGTTGACCGACACGCAGGGCGGCGAGGCGTCGGATCAGCCAGGGCCCCACGATGAAGGAGATGAAGAGCGCTGTCAGCGTGGCGGCGGCCGTTCGAAATGTGATGTAGCGAACGACGTTCAAGCCACTGAAGGTGTCAGCGAGCGGATAGAGCCAATGGTAGAGCATCAGTGACCTGCCTCTTCGAGCATGGTGACGACGCGCTCCATACGAGCGGCGCGTGAGCCTTTGACGAGCACACGATCGCCCTTCGTGAGCGAAGCGAGCAGCGCTTGGGTAAGCGCTTCGTGATTTGAATGGGAGACGACCCGGTCGTCGGCGAGCCCTGCTCGGCGGGCGCCTTCGGCGACGAGGTTGTCTGCCTCGCCCAACACGAAGAGGCCGTCGAGGGAAAGCTCGGCGGCGAGTTGTCCCACATTGAGGTGGGCCTCGTCGGAAGCGTCTCCGAGTTCGCCCATCGGACCGAGAGCGGCATAACGTGCGCCCACCGCCGGAAGTCGAGCCAGGGTCTCAAGCGCGTTCCGCATCGACTGCGGGTTCGCGTTGTAGGTGTCATCGATGACGAGCAGGTCCTTCGGGAGGAGCCGCGGCTGCATGCGTCCGGAGACGCCTGCGTGACCCGCCAGCCCATCGCGAACCTGATCAAAAGTCGCCCCCGCCGCGAACGCACCGCCCGCCGCGCAAAGCGCATTCTCGACGATCGTCTCAGCAAGGCCGGAGACGCGAATCTCTCCCTGTCCGAAGGGCGAATCGAGCTGGAACGCGTAGGCCCCCTCTTCGAGGAAACGGACCTCGCTGGCGCGCAGATCTGCCTCGGCATGGAAGCCGAAGGAGAGCACCTTGGCTTCGGTGCGCTTGGCTTGCGCGAAGGCGAGTTCATCGTCGCGGCCGACGATCGCCACGCCGGTAGCGGGCAGGGCGGCGAGCAGGTCGCCCTTCTCAAGCGCAATCTCTTCGCGGGATCCCAGGAACTCGATGTGCGCGGTTCCGACGTTCGTGAGGATGCCGATCGTGGGGTCGGCGATCGCGGCGAGGCCGGCGATCTCCCCGCGATGATTCATGCCCATCTCGACGACGGCATAGCGTTCCGACTCGCTGCGGCGAAGCAGGGTCAGGGGGACGCCGTAGTTGTTATTCAGGTTGCCGCGAGTGGCGAGGGTCTCGCCACAGCCTTCGAGGATGCCGGCGCAGAGTTCCTTCGTCGTCGTCTTGCCGTTGCTGCCCGTGATGCCAATCAGCGGGCCATCGAACGCCTGACGATGTCCGTGGGCGAGTTGGGCGAGGGCTTCCGTCGTGTCCTCGACATGGATGAGGAAGCCGTCGCTCCGCGGAAGGGTTTCTTCGAGGCGGTCCGACTGGACGAGCGCGCCGGCGGCGCCATTCATGAGGACGTCGCCGACGAATCGATGGGCGTCATGGTTGGGACCCACGATGGCAACGAAGAGATCGCCGTCGCCGACGGCCCGGCTGTCGATGACCGTGCCTGTGAAGGTCTGGTCTTCGCGACCACGGATCAGCTGTCCGCCGGTCCATTGGCAGAGTTCGGCGACGGTGGCGGGTGCACTCATTGGGACGTGCCTCCGCCGTCTTCGCGCGCGAGCAAAGCGCGACGGGCTTCGCGGCGATCATCGAAGGGGAACTTCTCGCGTCCCACGATCTGATAGTCCTCGTGGCCCTTACCCGCGAGCACGACCGTATCCTCAGGAGCCGCACCCTTGATCGCAAGGTCGATCGCTTCGCGGCGATCGACGACCACGCTGTACTGTGTCGCGGCGTCCTTCGATTCGAGGAGTGCTGCAGGCTCGACACGCGTGAGTGTGCGCAAGCCCGCCTCAACATCCGAGAGAATGGCCACCGGATCTTCGGTGCGCGGGTTGTCGCTGGTTGCGATCGCGCGATCGGCGTGAGTCGCCACGGCTTCTGCCATGAGCGGCCGCTTCGTGCGATCCCGATCCCCCCCGCATCCGAACACGGCGATCAGGCGTCCCCGACAAAGGGGGCGCACCGCGTGAAGAAGCTTCTCGACCGCGTCCGGCGTATGCGCATAATCGACGAGTACAGTCGGTTCGTTCTCCCCCGTCCCGATCACGCGCTCCATGCGACCGGGAACCTGGGGGCATCGCTCGACGCCGAGGGCCAGCGCCCGATGGTCGAGCCCCAGCGACTGGCCGACCCCGACTCCGACGAGCAGGTTCTCGAGGTTGAAGTCACCGAGCAAGGGAAGCTCGACCTCAAACTGGCCGGACGCGTCTTCAAGAACGGCGCGCGTGCCTTCAAGGCTGATCGTGTGATCGACGAGCCGGAGCTCAGCCTCGGCCTTCGACCCACGGCCGACGCGAAGAATCTTCGCACCCGCATCCCGAGCGATTGCGATGATTTCGTCGCTCGCATCGTCGTCGATGTTGACGACCGCGGTCGCGCCCGGCGCGAGATGATCGCGAAAGAGGCGCGCCTTGGACTGCAAATAGGCGTCCATGCTGCCATGAAAGTCGAGATGATCCTGGGAGAGGTTCGTGAAGGCCGCGACCTTGAAGGCGCACCCGCCGACGCGCCCGAGCTCGAGCCCGTGCGAGGAGACCTCCATCACGGCGGCCTCGATCCGTTCGTTGCGCATGGCGCGGAGCGTGCGTTGGAGGTCGAGACTCTCCGGCGTCGTATTGACCGAGACTTCGCGCGTATCCGCATAACGAATTTCGACGGTGCCCACGAGACCGACGCGCTGACCCGCCTGCGCGAGAATCGATTCGATCAGATAGGTCGTGCTGGTCTTGCCGTTGGTTCCAGTGACACCGACCAAGGCGAGTTCATTCGCGGGATCGCCGAAGAAGCGCGCGGAAATCGGGGCCATGGCGCGCCGCGCATCGGGCACGAGGACAGCTGGAACATCCTTGCGAATCGCGTCCGCGGGCAACTCCTCGACGAGCAGCGCCGCGGCGCCCAACTCGACAGCGCGTTCGAGATAGTCGTGGCCGTCGGAGTTCACACCGCGCAATGCCACGAAGAGATCCCCCGGCGAAACGTCGCGGGAGTCGTATCGCACGCCGCGAATCATCGGGTCATCGCTCGGCTTTGAGCGACGCCATTCGAGCGCGGCGAGTTCTGCAGGCAGGCCTTCCAAAAGAGAAGAAAGACGCATCATCCCTCCTCCCGGCGTAACGAGGCGACGTTCGGTCGTCGCATCGATTGGGGCTCGAAGCGAAGGCGGACCGTGCGGTCGCCGCCTTCGAGCACCGTTCCCGGGATCGGGACTTGGGACACCACTCGGCCCTCGATGGCTCCGAGTGTCGTGATTTCGAGGGACTCGCGTTCGGCGAGGGATCGAGCGCGCGCCATCGTTTTCCCTTCGAAGTCAGGCACGAAGACGAGATCGAACGCCGCCCGATCGCCGCGGCGTGGCGCGGGTCGGGCAGGCGGAGAAGAGAGTCCCGTCGCCGGTGGGGCGACGGGACTGGCCGGGGGGGCCGCTACAGCCGCACGAGGCGGCTCGTTTCGGTTGATTCGTTCGGGCGGAATCGAGGCGATCTGGCGCGGCGGTGCGGAGACCGCGGGCAGCGCCGGCGATGCATCGTCGAACTCGCTGGCGAGGGGGTTCGACGGCTCACGCTTGGGATCGACGTTCTCCACCAGCAACGTTGGGAGGGGGGCCGCCTTGATCGGGGCAGGGCGGGTCACGATGCCGCGGCGGGCGAGTTGTGCGGCGGCAACCCGCGCGAAGAGCGGGGCTGCGACGCCTCCACCGCTGTGATTTGCGCCGGCGGGTTCATCGACGGCAATCACAATCGCGAGTTCGGGATCGTCCGCGGGAACGACGCCCATGAACCAGGCGATGTATTTGTCCTGGGAGTAGCGACCGGCTTCGCGATCGAGCTTTTGCGCCGTGCCCGTCTTGCCCGCGACGCGCACGCCTTCGAGTCCCGCGAGACGTCCCGTCCCGTCGGCACTCACGACCCGCTGCATCATGTCGAGGGTGAGCCTCGATGCGCGGGCACTGACCGCGCGGCCCTGGGAGCGCACGTCCGTCGTTTTCCAGGCGCCGCCGGTCTTGCGTCGCGCGAGAACGAGTCGGGGCTCCATGCGCATGCCGTCATTGGCGATCGCGCCTAACGCCGACGCGAGTTGGATACCGGTCACGGAAATGCCCTGGCCGTAGGAGATGGCGGCTTGGTCGACGGGCTGCCATTGCTGCCAGTCGCGCAGGATGCCCGCGCCTTCGAGGGGGAAGCGCGAGCGGGTGCGGCTGCCGAAGCCGAAGCGGAGCAGGCCCTGGTACTGGGCTTCGCGGCCCATCGCCTGGGCGATGTGAACGGCGCCGACGTTGCTTGAGACGCGCAGGACATCCATCGGCGTGAGCACGCCAAAGGGACGTCGATCCTTGATGGTCTTGCCGCGAACGCGAATGAAGCCCTCTTCGGTATCGAAGGTCTGCCCAGGGGCGATCGCACCGACGTCGATCGCGGAAGCAACGAGGAAGGCTTTCATGGTCGAGCCGGCCTCGACGCCATCCGTAAAGGCGCGGGCGCGGGTCTCGTTGTAGTCGAGCTGTCGGAAACCGTTCGGATCGAATCCGGGGGCTTCGGCGAGGGCGAGGACATCGCCGTTATGCGGGTCCATCGTCAGCACGAGTCCACCGATCGCACCGGTCTGCTCGACGACTTCCTTGAGTGCAGCCTCGGCAGCACCCTGCATGGCGGAGTCGAGGGTCAGCGCGACGTCACCGCCCTGCACCTCGCGCGGGTCGGTGGAATGGAGCGCGAGGGCGCGGCCGCGGGCATCGCGTTCGACTCGGACGCGTCGGGGCTGACCCGTCAGCCAATCATTCTCGAGTTGTTCGATGCCTCGGACGCCCTGGCCATCGATGTTGGCGAAGCCGAGCAACGGCGCCGCGAGTTCGCTCGCGGGGTAGGAGCGGCGGGGTTCGAGATCGATGCCGACGCCCGTGAGTTCAAGCGCGCGCACGCGCTCCGCGATCTCGGGTTCGACCCAGCGGGCGATATAGGTAAAGCCGTCACGGGTGCCGATGCGGCGGGCGATGTAGGTCAAGTCGAGTTCAAGGGCCTCGGCGAGAGCGTGGGCCGCCGCGGCGCGATCTTCCATGAGCTTGGGAAGGGCGTAGATCGATGCGGCTTCCGTCGTGATGGCGAGTTCCCGGCCGTTTCGATCGAAGATGGTGCCGCGTGCCGCGGAGAGCTTCTTCTCCGTTTGGATCTGCTGTTCGTAGAGGGCGCGTGCGCGGGTGTGCGCGACTGTGAGGTGGGCGGCACGGCCTGCGAGCAGCAGGACGACAGCGAGGCCTGCGAAACGAATCCAGACGATTCGGTTGGAGGCGCGATCGAGCGCTTGCGACCTCATTGGTTTTCAGCCGTGGGCGGGGTGTGATTGGACGGCGGTCCCGCCGCGACGGAGGGCAGCTCCTGGGAAGCGCTCTTGCGGACCGGCATGGGATCGACGAGGGTGCGCACGATTTCCGCCGGGCGATAGCCGCGCGCCTCGGCGAGGGTTGCGAGGGCTGCGGGGTCGCGCAGCCGAAGCTTGTCGACGATCAGAGCGCGCTGCGCTTCGATCAACATCTGCTCCTGCTTCATCGTGTCCATCAGCGCATAACGCGTGCGAATCAAATCGATGCGCAGGGCCGCAATCCCGAGCGCCACGGCGAGCGCGAGCACCAGGAGCGGGAGCCAGGTGCGCGAGCGCGGCGCGGTCGTGAGCCGTGCGAAGTCGACACCGATCCATCCGTCGTGGGAGGGGTCTTCGTCGGGACTCCGTTCCGTACGCTCATTGCGCCGGGAACGACCCGAGGACCTTCGCTTGTCCTCGGGCTTGTTGTTTCGCTGTTCGGCGCGTTGTTCCGTGCGCTGATCCCCGCGCCCGAGCGCTCGATCAAAAAACGTGGATGCGCTCATGCGGCCACCAATCGCTGCGCAGCGCGCAGGCGAGCCGATCGCGCACGCGCGTTGTCTTTGGTCTCCGCATCGCCGGGAACGATGGGCCGCCGCGTCAGGATCTCCACCGTCGGCACGCCGCCGCACTGACAGGCGGGCCATTCCGGCGGGCAGGTACAGCCCTTCGCTGCCGCGCGGAACGTGTGCTTCACCATGCGGTCTTCGAGGCTGTGGTAGGCGATGACGGCGAGCCGCCCACCCGGGCGCAGCACACCGATGGCTGCTTCGAGGCCCTCCGAGAGCGCTCCGAGCTCGTCGTTTACGGCGATTCGCAGGGCCTGAAAGACGAGGGTGGCCGGGTTGTGCTTGCGGCCGCGGCCGATGCCCAGTTCGCCGATCAGGCTGACCAGGTCTTTCGCGGTCTCAAGCGGCGCTCGGTCGCGGTCCGCGACGATGGCTTTGGCGAGACGACGCGAACCAGGGAGCTGTCCGTACTCCGAAAAGATCTTCTCGAGCTCTTCCGCAGAAAGCCGGGCGAGCAGGTCGGCCGCGGAGTCGCGATCACCGGCGCCGTCCATGCGCATGTCGAGGGGGCTGTCCGGGGTCTCGCTGCCAAAGCGGAATCCGCGATCGGCTGCGTCGAGCTGATGCGAGGAAACCCCCAGGTCGAGGACGATGCCGTCGATCGGGAGCGGCGCGAGTTCCGCCGCAATATCGTCGAGGCGACGGAACGAGGACTGAAACAAGCGAACGCGTTCGCCGTAGGGCGTCAGGCGCGCACCGGCTTCTGCGATCGCTTCGGCATCGAGGTCGAGGCCG
>Ga0316209_1001545_pt1 | contig 23153 bp, 23 predicted proteins | sample 6monopyrite_MG_FD_204945 | JGI IMG/M metagenome (GOLD analysis project Ga0316209, IMG submission 204945) | Microbial mat bacterial communities from mineral coupon in-situ incubated in ocean water Damariscotta River, Maine, United States -... | ecosystem: Environmental > Aquatic > Marine >...
AGGGTATTTACACTTACACGAATGACGTTATTATTTCTAATAACGTGCTTAGTAACGCAGGAAGGAATGAGGCATCTATCGCATGTAAAGGCCCGCAATTAGGTGGTAATGCCCTTATAACAGGTAATGTGATAAGTCATGATGATACGCTGACAGACTCCGCAGGTGGTATACTGGTTGACGCAGATAGGGTTAAAGTGTCTGGCAATACCTTACTTAATGTGGGACGCTTAACGAACGACCGAGAGCAATGGGGTGCTATCGTAGTTAACAAGGAGCACGAGGTTGATAACACGGAGATAAGCGATAACTACATTTTGTGTCGGGGTGTGGTAGGCATTGCAGCCATGAGTCACGGAAACTACCTAACTATTAAAAATAATACGGTTATTGTGAATTCGGAGATGGATACTGTCGGGACTACTAACCGCTTCGGAATCATTTCAAGCTGGCAAGATACTATTGGCGCAGCTTACGACAATGGCACGATAGTAATATCGGGTAACTATGTGGAGGTTACTGGAGTCGGCTCACCTTCACGTAGTGCAGCCATATCTAGGTTTAGGTACTACGGTGCGAGCTCGACAACAGTAACCGATAGACTGTTAATAAAAGATAATATCCTCAGAGCTAGAGAGGCGTATCACATAAGTAGTTACGGAGGCACCGCGACCTATAACTCAATATCCTTTAGCGGTAATGACTACTCGGCGATAGGCGGAAATATCTTTGGGTTCATGACGGTTGCAGGAATAAACTCAACAACTCTTGATGGGTATAGAATCTCCAAGACAACTTATGCAGGTTCTACGGTGCCCGCAGGTGGATCAGTATCTACAGTGATAAACCTAGCTGGCGTAAGATTCGGTGACGTGGTTGCAGCTTCTTCTAGTTTCTTTGACACAGAACTAGACGTTCAGTCAAGAGTATTTGATGTAGATAAGGTTTACATAGACTTTGTAAACATTGGCGGTGTATCGGTGGTTATCCCTGCTAGCACCGATATTGTGGTTGAAGCACGACGTATAGTTTAGGATATTACTAATGAAAATTCAGCAATTTGATGGAGGCTTGTCTACTCGGACAGAACCTCAGTTTTTAAACACTAACCAGGGTGTTGTCTATGAGAACATAGACAATGCCTCTGGTATTCTTAAGCCTCTGAAGATGCCCACTCCTGCTGGTATCTTTGTGAAGCCCTACCATACATTCTTCGATTATAACCAAGAGTGGGTAGACTCAGACGTGCGTCGTGACTACGTAGAGTACCAGCGTAAGCTATACTGGACTGACCGCGTCTCAGCACCTCAGAAGTACGACGGGACCACGCAAGCTAACTTAGGTATTGTTCCACCGCCTCAGATCACGGGCATACAGGTGTACAACACACTAGATGTCACTAATGTAGAGACTACGGTGACACAACCACCAGTCAACCCGGCGATTGATCTACCCGCAATTGACACGCATTACCTTGTATTCGCCAGTGACGCTGGTACAGATGAGGGAATTAGCTCTTACAATAAGCGAGTCACGACTGGTAGAATATTGAAGGTTGCTGCAGACGGTACAGTAAGTGTAGATACAGAATCAGTGCCTCTAACTAGTGTACCTGCGCGTCCTGTGACGTCTGAAGAGACTGCAGATACTCGCAGTGTTAGCTTCACCGACATATTAGGTGGAGTGCTACCTGATTCTACAGAGATTCGCTATAGTTACGTGTTTAGATACTTTGCTGGTGAGTGGCGCTTTGTTGGAGCAGGCGTGATCATACCAGGGCAGCCATTCTTTAGCTGGCCTGTTATTTCAGATACCGCCAAAGAACCAGGAGCGATGAATCTAGAAGACTACTTAGCCCAGAAGGTGGGACCTTTCGATAGGGATGAGTACCTAGTGCCTAAGTTAGACGGCGTACTCCAATATCAAGCGACATACTATAATAGCGCGGATGGCACGGAGTCTGGTCCAAGCCTGTTTTCTACTGAGAAGGAGCTAACTAACGGTGGCTATGTCTCTAGCGTAGCACTAACAGCTTCTACAGACCCTCAGGTTGATAAGATACGTTTGTACCGCGTGGGCGGCAACCTCACGACTTCTACGCTAGTCTCTGAGTTTAGTAACTCCACGACTGCCGTTGAAGATAATGCGGCAGACACCGACCTTACTGGTCAGTTACTTAGTTCAAGTATCGCCTTCAATCCTCCAGTTGGTTTGGCTTTCTTGTCTACTGCTTATGCTATGCTATTTGCAGCTGAAGGTTCTAAGCTAAGGTTCACGCCGATAGGCGAGCCTAACAGCTGGCCTGAGCTCTATTTCTTAGAGTTTGACTTAGATATCACTGGTATAGCAGCTGTGTCTAATGGTGTACTGGTATTCACTAAGTATGAGACTCACTTAGTTACAGGCACAGGACCTAACGCATTGTCTAAGCAGCGTTTATCTGCTGACCAAGGTTGTTTAGCTTTCGAGTCAATCCAGGTTATGGGCGGTGCTGCGTTATGGGTATCAACTGATGGCATTTGTACTTCAGGCGGTGGTCCTGTTCAGGTGGTGTCTAAACAGACATTGGGAAAGTTCAGTGTAAACGCAACTGCCTCAGCCGTTTACGACGAGTCTTACTACGTCTTAGACTCTGGTGGTACGGTTACTCAGTTCGACTTCGCCTATAGTAAGGTCTACAAGACTCAGACGCCTGGAGTTACTTCCTTAGCTATTGCTAACGACGTACTGTACGGTGTTAAATCTGGTGAGCTCCAGGAGTTCTACGCTGGAACAGAGGCTACTATGAAGTATAAGTCTCCTCGCTTTATAGAGGGCTCAGTAACTGAACAAAAATGGTATAAAAAGTTCACTATTTATCACGAAGGTGATATAATTATTAAAGTTTATATTGACAATGCACTGGTAGCTACTCGTGAGCTAACAGGCACAGACAGTACTGAGATACAAGTACCCGCAAAAGATCAACGTGGACACTTTGTTCAGTTTGAGCTTGAAGGTACTGGCACGGTACATGAAATTGAGTATGTCGCTGGGAGAAGCTAATGGCTGAGTCTACACTTATCGTTCCTTCTGACCTGAAGGATGAAGCCGCTCTGCGGTTATTCCTCCAGCGACTAGTCGAAGAAGTTGACAAAGCACGAGGCCTGAAGAAATGACGGCCTTAGCACGCAGAAATAGCATTGACGCTCTGGAGGAAGCCATGAGGGCTCTTCCAGATCAGATTGATGTGGCTAGCATGGACGTTAGACACCACATCACTGATAGTGGACTTTATGCACGCGAGATGATAATCCCTGCTGGGATAGTAATCACTGGCAAGATCAAAAAGCACGAGCATATCAGTGTTATCTCTGCGGGCTTTGTCACTGAAGTTACAGATGCAGGGCTGCAAAGAATTAAGGCGCCGTATACTATGGTTTCTAAACCAGGAACTAAAAGAGTTGTATGGGCACACACCGACACTGTATGGACTACGATCCACGCAAGTGCTGAAACAGATTTAACTAAGCTTGAAGCAGACTTGATTGCTATGACATACGATGATGTGCCAGCACTAGTCCAACAGCTTGAATTGGAGGTTTAATATGTCTTGGGGTGCAGTAGCTATTGGTAGTAGTACCATTGTAAGCGCAGGCTTAGCCTATAAGTCCAGTCAAGATGCAAACAAGGCTGCAGATAAAGCGAGTAAGCGCTCTATAAACTTTGAGCAGCAGAAGCTAGATGACTGGAATGAAACATACGGTAGCCTAGAGGATAACTTGGCTGAGTACTATGGTAGTCTAACTCCTGAGTTCTACGAGACGCAAGGACTTGAAGCTTTCCAGAAAGAGCAACAAGTAGCCCAGGATCAGATTAAGACTTCTTTAGCTCAGCGTGGTATTGAAGACAGCGGCATCGCCTTAGCTCTAGAGCATCAGACAGCTCAGGCAGGCGCAGAGCAACGTGCTACTATACGTGCTCAAGCACCTGTGCTAGCAGCTGAAGAACAGCGTAAGTTCTTACAAGTCGGCATGGGGCAAAATCCAGGTGACTCCTACAGTCAAACACTAGCGAATCGTGCAAGTGTAGCTGCGCAGACTGCTAACATCGCACAGCAACAAGCAGGTCAGGCAGTTGGACAAGCGATTAGCTCTGTAGGTAAAGCTACTGCGGACTACTTAAACCGACCAGAGCCTACGACACAGCCTACAACTGTAGGCGTAGACATTAATCAGCAAGACTACTCAGGATACGCGTAATGGCTAACACAGGACTATATGCTGGCATTACTCAAGGACTAAGTAACGTAGCAGAGTATGAGCGGGACCGACCTAACCGAGAGTTACGCAGAGCAGAAGCGCTACAACGTCAGCAGCGAGGCCAGATGGCTATCGAACAAGACTTAGCTATGGCACCTGTTCGTCAATCTCAGGCTGAGATTCAGCTTGAGCAGATGCAAGGTCAGTTGAAACGAGAGAAGCAAGCTCGCTTAAAGAATGAGACCTACAATGCTTTCCGCCAGTACAACGGTGATGGCGATACTCGTCATTTGAATAACTTCCTACAGAGTGCTAAGCAGATGCAAGACCCAACGTGGTCTGTATGGTCGCGCTTTGATCCTATGACACGCACACCTAAGACAGAAGCATTACTTGGACAAGCAGGTGTTACTGACTTAGATGAGTACTTCAACGACCCTACTCTGGTGCAGAGCAAAGTATTAGCTACAGATGCTAACGGTAATCAAGCGCTTATCGATATGAACAAGCTACAGCAAAGCACTGGCTATACTCAGCAGATGACTACTGAGGAGCTTCAACAAGCTCGTGAGCGCGCCACTATTGACAAGTTATTGATGGGCACACAGTCTGCAGAAACTAGTATTATTCATAAGATTGCTGAAGAAGAAGGTATCAGCTTACTAGAAGCTAATAAGCTGTACAAAGACTCTACAGGCTCTAAGGGAGGCTCAACCGTGGAACGTGTCGCACGGAAGCTTATGGCTGACGACCCAGACCTTAGTTTTAGCCAAGCCTTACAAAAAGCTGCGCGCCTGCAAGCTGCACCCAGCGGAGCTGAGAAAGACATCGAAGTGACTAAAGGCATTCGTGAACAGCTACATGGACTAAGTGAGTCTGGTAGCTTCTACGACGCCGACCTTAATGATCCTAAGACTCGTGAGAAAGCTGGTGAACTAATTGTTGACCTAGAGAAAGCCACTGGTCGTAAGCTCATAGGTGAAACTAAGAAAGCTGCACGTCAGATGCGTAGCCTACTGCGTCTTGGTGGCGTTGCTGGTAAGGAGCTGACTGATGATGAGACGGGTATCATAGACAATATGTTCCATCGTGTTAAGAAGTACTTTAGCGATAACATTGAAGGCACAGCCGGTACTACTGCTTACAATGCAATGCGCAACGTACAACGTAACGCTTTAATGGGTGCTACGCTAACTAACGCTGAGCTTAAAGCTTTTGATCAGGCTGCCGGTACCTTAGGCCAACAGCTAGGGCCTGTATTAGCTGCCATGAAGACTTCTATGGAAGACGTCAAAGAACAGTTGCAGACTATCGTAGACTTCGAAGACCCTATGGCCGCTAAGTACTACTTAGGTACATCTATGGAACAAGCTGAAGCTGCCATTGATGCCATTGATGAGCGTTTGCGTCACTTCCAAACTTACGAACAACGCGCAAACGCTGGTGATGAGTTGAAAGTAACAGATGTAGCAAAACCTAAAGTGCAGGTTAATATTCCTGTGCAGGCTGCTCCAGATGGCTCTAAACCTACGCTGTCCCCTGAAGAGTACTGGAAACAACTGAAAGGTGAAGGTTAATGAAGGCCAATTTAGACGACCTAAAAGACAGCTTCAAAGTTGGTTATGAGGCCTTCGAAGCGTCACGTAAAGAAGCAAACGAGATATGGGACTTGTACCATAACCGTCACTACACTCAAGACCAGTTAGCTGTACTTGAGCGCCGTGGACAGCCTGCTGAGACATTTAATGTAGTTAAGCTATTTTCACGCATGCTTGTGGGCTACTATTCTACTATCGTTAACACAGTTGTCGCTAGTCCTGTTAACCCTCGAGACATCGATAATGCTGTTATGCTTAACGATGCCATTGCACACGTATTTGACGATAACCGCTTTGACATCTTGGGCGACCAGATTAAGCTTGGCGGTTTAGTTTCAGGAGTGCTTGCTTGTGAAGTTACAGTTGAGGACACTGGAGCACGTGATGTGTTTAATCGTCCTATTAATCGTGTTAACTATGATTATGTTAACGACTCTGAGCTTGTGTTTGATCCGGCGTCTACACAAGACGACTACTCAGATGCTCGTTTTCTTCACCGCTTCAAGTGGTTATCTGAAGATGCGATCATCAAAGCATACGGAAAAAGAGCAGTAAGTCGTTTAGACGCTTACTATAATCACTTAAACGTGGATGAGGCAGACTTCGAGTTTAACAATAACTTTGAGTACACTGGCTACTACCGTGTGTTTAACAACTACCTAATCGTCCACTCTGTAATGGAAGACGAAGATGGTGAGCGATGGTCGTGTCACTGGTCTGACGGCGTTATGCTTAAGAAGACTAAGATCACAAGCCAAGAGACTCGCTGGCCTTACCGCGTACAGTTTCTGCACAGCTCAAACGTTAAGGAGTATTACGGTGTATTCCGTGAAGTAGCAGAGTCGCAACGTGCGATCAACCAGGCGCTGATCAAGCTTCAACTAATGGTTAACTCTGAGAAGGCGTTTGTTCAAGACGGTGCAGTTGATAACATCGATGACTTCACAGTTAACTTCAACCGCGTTAACGCTGTCATACCTGTGCGAGAGCTTAAGGGCATTAAGATCGAGCAGATGTCACGTGAGATTCTTGACCAGTACACAGTTATTGATAAAGCCTTAGATCGTATCCAGCGTGTGCTAGGTGTTAACGACAGCTTCTTAGGTATGGCTTATGCCTCAGATTCAGGTCGCAAGGTTAAGTTACAGCAAAGTGCTACTATCATGTCGCTTCGCTACATCACAGCACGTATTGAGAGTTTCTACCAGTCCTTAGGTGACGACACAGCTAAGTTGATACGCCAATACTATACTGCTAACCAGGTTATTATGGTTGTGGATGAGGTTGTAGGTAACCGTTGGGTTGAGATGAATAAGCCTATGATGGAATTCGCAGGCTCCTTCGATGCTAACGGCCAGCCTCAGATGCGTCCTATACTGTTGCCTGAAGTTGACCCTGCATCTGGTGAGATCATGGAAGATGAGGATGGTAACATTATCTTAGCTCCTGTTAATGAGCTTGAGACTGAGCTACGTGATATGCACTTCACCATCCGCATTGACGCATCAGCCTACAATGATGAAGATGAGAAAGCCCAGCTAATGCTTGAGACTGTTATGAGTGGTCAAGTTGGTCAGATGATGAGTCAGGTTAATCCTGCAGGCTTCTTCCAGATGTCTGCCTTAGCTATGAAGTCTATGAAAACTAAGTACTCGCCTGATATTGTTGCAGTGCTTAACCAGACTGCTGCGATGCTTGGTGGAGACCCTGAAGCACAAGCTCAGGCCCAGATGATGGCCCAAGGCGGTCAGCAGGGTGGACAACCTCAGAGTAGAGCTCTTAAGCTTCCACAGAATACAAATGAAGGAGTTGGATAATGTCAGCTATTAGTTCACTGTTACGTACAGGACTAAAAGAGTTACCTGAAGATGCGGTTGTACCTGCACAGTCTGTACCTAACCTCCTTAAGAAGAAAGGTGTTAAGGAAGAAGAAGTGCAGTTCTCTGGCGTAGAGCTTCCTAAAGAAGGCAAGGTCACCAAGGCAGATTTACTTAAGATGGAAGAAGGTCGTAAAGACGCCTTCAGTACTGAGTTTGCTAACAACTACAACTGGGTTAGCTTAACGCCTGGTCGTAATAACCCTACGTATAAGGAAAAGATCACTACATACTCTGATAAAGGTGCGCAGCCTCCAGTACCGTCTACTGAGTTTGTAGAAGACGTACCAGGTGAGATTGCCGCACTTGAAGGCTCACGTTTTACGTCGAGTCACTTTGAAGAGATTCCTAATTACCTAATGCACTCTCGTGTGTATGATGATACGCTTGACGGTACTCCTACTCGTGTAGTACAAGAGTTACAATCTGACTTACACCAAGCCGGTCGCCAACAAGGTTATACTGATACTCCAGTGCTTAGTAAAGAGCAGACTGCTGAAGCTTTAGCTGCGCTTAATGAAGGCATGGATAACGGCAGCTATAAAGAAGTTCGTCAAGCACTCATGGAAGAACTTAAAATAGCTGATGAGTCTGTTCTGGACAATCTGCAAGAGTACGGCGAAGTAGGGACGTTAAGAACAGGCGCAGCACCTGAGTCTCCGTTTGAAAAGACTTGGTTGCGTAAGGGTATGGAACGTGAGATTACTGACGCCATTAACGAAGGTCGTAGCCAAGTTGCTATTCCTATCTCAGGCTCTGTAGATGACTTAGAACGTACTCCAGGTGTACAGAAGTGGTATGAGACTACTGTAGCGCCTACCGCGGCTAAGTTAGCTAAGTCATCAGGTATGGACTTCGAAACCAAAGTGATTGATGGTGTTAGCTATGCGGTTATGAAAGCTAAGGAAGGTGTTAAACCTAGCTTTGCTTTGTACGCTTCACCTGCTGCGTCTGCCTACGTTGCGTATCAAGCTTTAAGTGGTGGTATGGCTCAAGACGATGTAGAGCGTATGTTGTCTGAAGATGGTTACAACGAGCTTGAAGTCCAAGACATTTTAACTAACACTCAAGCCATTGCTTCTATGAAGGCTGCGGGTTACACAGATGAAGAAATTAAGCCTATGCTCGAGCATCAAGAGGTTGACGTAGCTGACTCAGATGCAGAGCCTGTTGGTGAGCTTGATCCTATGACTCCTGGTCGTATCTCTGATGCTTATCGTGACATTGTAGGTGCTGAAGACATGACCATTAAAGAGCTCGTCTCCAAGATGGAGACAGTCTATCCTGACGACTCTTTTGTAACAACCAATATTGCAGGTTTCTTTGGTGACAAAGAAGCTCAGCGCGTTTCAGATGCTTCTCGTGAAGCTCAGCGTAGTCGGATTGTCAGTGAAGCTAAAAATAAGTTCGGCTTAGACCTAGAGTTTGGTACTGATGGTGAGTGGTATACTCAGACTGAAGATGGCAAAGTAATGGTCACACCTGAATGGTGGCGTGGTTTTACTGAGAACAAGATGGAGCTTATTGGCGGTGTGGCTGGAGGTTACGCTGGTATTAAAGCTGGTCTAGCAACTGCTGCGGTGACGCCTGGTGGTCCCTTAGTTAAACTAGGTGCAGGCTTTACAGTTGCAGCAGCTATTACATCTGCTGGTTCTGTACTTGGTACTGAGTTAGATTACATGCATTCTGCATTAACATTGCAACAAGACTTTGAAGCCCAAGCTATGGCTCGTAAGGCTATGACTGCTGCCGAGTTAAGTGTTATTGGTGACGCGATTGGTGGTGGTGTTATTAAAGTAGCAGGCTCATCTTGGCGTGGTATGAAGGGTGCTGTGGACTACGTACGTCAAGGTATGTTTGATCGTGCTGGTACAGCACTTAAAGAAACATTCTTTATCACTGATGAAGAAGCTGCTGAGTTAGTTACCAAGCTAAACCGTGTAGCTAAGGTTGAGGGTAAGACGCCTACTGAGAAAGCCATTGCTGCGACTGCTGTGACTAAACCAGGAGCTGAAGAACTTGTGCAAGCTTCTGTTCACACAGACCCTCGTGCGAGTCGCGCAGTTGTTAAAGCTGTAGATGATCGTGCAAAAGACCTATTAGCTACCACAGGCAAGCTTGAAGGTGAAGACCTCGGTCGTTTCCTACGTGAGGACTTTGAAGGTTACCGTACCTTAGTTCGAGAAGGTTTTGACCGCGTTAAAGCCCAAGCAGGAGCAGCGCCTAAAGAGAATGCTTTCCGCTTTGACTATGACAAGATGGCGCTAGACCCAGTACTTGAACGTCTAGGCAAGAACATTGAGAATCCAGACCTTGCTTTTAAGTTTGGTAGGCAGGCACAAAAGATTCGCGATATGAGCAAGAGTCGCCGCTTAGGTGACTTAATCGAACTGCGTAAATTAGTTAATGAGTTCCGATACAACAAACGTATTAGTAATGCCAAAGACTATCAGATGCTGGATGGCATTAAAGAAGGTATCGACCGCTCTATTGAGTTAGGTGCTAAAGTGACCATGGAGAATCCTAAGGAGTGGCTTAGTAACTGGCGCATGGCTAACAAGCAATACTCTGAGATGAAAACCTTGGAGAAGAACGTACTTGCTAAGGTACTAACCCGCCCAGGTGTGTCTGAGAAAGCTATTGGTCAGGCGTTAACTAAGTACGCTACGGCGTTAGACAGTACGTTTGTTGAAGTCTTAGCTCAGCTTCCTAAGGCATCTCGTGCACGCGCTGAGGGTTCAGTAATGAATACCTTAGCTCAGAAGTATACTGCTGGTGCTGTTGATGGTGTTAAAGCTACTAACTTCCCAGCCTTAGCTGCAGACCTTAAAGCTGTTAACTTTACGTCGCCTGAAGCGCGAAGCACTAAGAAAGCTATCAATGAGTTAGCTGAAGTGTTTAAGAACGATGTGCCACTATCTCAGTCAGCTGGCGGTATCCAAGTAACACAGTTTGCTCAAGCTCTAACTACCGATCCAGTTGCTAAAGCTAAGTTTGCTCTTGCATCTCACATGTTCCATTATGTTAGATCAATGGCTCCTGGACGTCAAGGTCGTGCTTCTGCGCTGATCACAAAGACAACTAAGCTTTTAGAAGAACCCATGAGTTCTAAGTCTATTAAGGAACTTAGAGAGCTTGTTGATGGTGAAGTGAATCTTGAGCCTCAGGTTGAAGAGCTAATTAAACAGGCTACAATGCAACAAGCCTCTGGCGGTGGTATGCCACGTATGAGACTGTACGGTGATGGACAGTACTTGACGGGTAAAGGCGCTGGTACAGAACATTCAGTACCGATTCACCGCATCGCTAAGACTGAAGAGATTAAGGCTATCTCAGAAGCCACAGGTATTAACATGTCTGATAAGAAAGGATTAGACATGGCACTACGAGAGCGTGGCTATATGGCTGCACAACATGGAGCGGATAAAGTGAGACTACTAAAATGAGTGAGATTGCCATAGGGATTAAGACGTTAATTAGCATCACTAGTACTGCAGTGGCTGTTGCTACTGCGTACTGGTTAGCTAGACGCTCTGCAACTAAGGAGAACCTAGACTTGGAGCGTAAGCTAAACAAGCTCCGTATCCAGGTTACGCAACTCAGCGGCACTTCTCAGGACCGAGATGATGTCAAAGAGCTAGTTCGGGAAAGTCTAGACAGTCTGAGCATAATCTTACAAGCAATTAAGGACACCGCAGATACTAACAGTGATGATCTGAAAGCAGTAATGATCCAACAGGGAGTATTGAACGAGAAGGTACAAGCCCTTGAGGAACATAGACGTGCAGAGCACAGTGGTTGATCGACGTAAAGAAGAATTAGACAGACTCTTTGAAGAAGCTCATAGAGTTATAAAAAATACTCAAGCTAAGCTAGCAGGTAATAAAGATGGTGAAGAAGGTAAGAAATGTAACAAAGAGCCTTGCTGGTATGGAGGACTTCCAACAGCTACGCGGTCCCCACGCTCAGACTCGTAATGGCAAGGAAGTAACTGTACACGGTATGGACGTACCATATGCTGTAGACTCCATCGCAGAGATGCAAGCCCTGGACTTAGAGCGATTCAGGCATGCTCGTGTGTACTCTGCGCCTACAACATATGTGGACTACCTGTATGATCCTGACAATGCTACAGGTGTCCCGGTAAGCGGTGGCGGTGGTTCTTGGATAGCTCGCATCTTTGAAGCACCCGCGCAAGCAGCAACTATCGCTGGTCTAAGAACATTTGAGCCTGACACAGCCGGCCAGCAGATAGACCTCTTAGGTCACACTCTTGCCGGTATTGGCGGAGGTAAATTCTACTACGACGCTACAGACACTACCTCGGCAGATGACAATGGTACGATAGTCATAACTACTGGTGACAAACGCTGGAAGAGAGTAGATCTAGGGTACACCACACCTGAGATGTTTGGATCAGTAGGAGATATTGTAACAGACACAGCTGGAATATTAGCTTGTAATTCGAAACGTGGCTTAATTGACCTAAAGCCGAATAAAACTTACTTAATGAGCACAGGCTTTACTCTTGATGTGTCTAACACTCTTATCAGAGGTTCGCACAGCGTTCTAGACTTTTCGGGCGCTACGCCACCTTACACTGCTATGAAACTAATAAGTTCAGACATTAGGCCAAACCCTTACTTCAATAACGGCGGAGGCACCTATGGTGTTAGTCTTGTGGGTGTAGGTAAGGATGGGGGTGGCGCGTACCAAGCGGACGTAGGCATACTAGTAGCTGCACCATCAGCCTCGCAAGCTGTCGCAGGCTATGCGTTTAATGATGGCTCTATTTCACAGTTCGGTAAGGGTGTTGTCATTGAGGATAATGGCTATAACGTAGGCTTCCATAGTTCTAGTATTTTCAGATGTGGCGTAGATGTAGAGATGTTGGGTGGTATCGGTGGAAACTATGGCGAGAAGGTTGTGTTTAATGAATGTGTGCTATTCAATTCATCACTAACCGTCAGAATGGGCAATGGTGCGGGAGGTTTGTTCTTCAATAACTGCTCGTTTGACTACAGTTTGAAGACTTTTGAGGTTACAGGTGGTGTAGTGCATTTGCAAGGCTGCCATGTTGAGTTTGACCCTGCAGCCATAACAGATACACCATTTGATGTATCCGGAGAGGCGCAGCTTATTTTTGACGGTGGGTGGCTTCTTACGACTGGGGGTGTATGGACGCAAGACTATTGTGCGAAGGCTGACGGTAACGCAACCATCATATTTGACAAGGTTAGGATGATAAACTTACAACCGCTTGTGTCCTTTGACGCTGGGTCAGGTAGAGTTCTGACAAATGATTGTTACTACAACCCAATCCCGAACATGAACACCGTAAGAAAGGATAGCCAACTGGCTAATGGGGACTTTGAGGCCGCCGACCTCAGTCTAGACTTGATCACTGTGTATCGAGATACTGCTGTGATTACAGACAGACTGGTTGGCGCAAATCTAGAACTATCACTGTCTGCCGTTAACCCAGATACCGGAACACAGTCACTACGTGCGGCTAAAATGGGAGGTAACGGTTCCGCAGCGGAGTTCATAATCGCAGTTCCCTGTGAGGAGGGGGACGTGTTTTCTTATTCGTTTAGGGCTAATGATAATGACTCACGGATGATTACAGACATATTCACAAATACGTTTTACGGGCGATTAAACGGTTATGATAGTAGTGGTGTCCCGCTAGTCACTCCTACACGGGGTCCGGTTTCTCAACGTAACTACACAGCTTCGGCAGGTTACGTCACTGTAAGTGGTGGCATAAACGGTGGAGCGGCCAGTGTTTGCCCGGTTGGTAGTAACTGCTACTTCATACGCATTAACTTGAACGGTTTAGCAGGTGGACCCGGTGCAACAGGCGGTGGTAACTACTCCGTGTACTTTGATAACTTTCACATCTCTAAATGGTAATTGTAACATGAAAGTAATTCACAAGATCATCAAGCTGGAGGGAGGGTACGTTAATGACCCTTCTGACTCCGGAGGTGAGACTAATATGGGTATTACCTTAGCTACAGCTCGCAGTTACGGTTACCAGGGTGAGATGAAAGACTTACCGTATGAAACAGCATTTGCGATCTATAAGGCGATGTACTGGAATCCTGTTCGGGCGTTTAGCATGCCGGAAAAGGTTGCAGAGGAAGTTGTAGACACCGCTGTTAACATGGGCGTAGCGCGTGCAGGTAAGTTCTTGCAGCGCGCTCTGAACGTTTTAGGGACTACTAAGCTAACGGTAGATGGTCAGATCGGCCCTGCTACTGAAGGCGCGCTGAAGGCTTACTTAGCTAAACGTGACGAAGATACCCTAATAAAGGCCCTGAATTGTCTTCAGGGATCATTTTATATAAAGCTAGCCGAAGACAGGACTAAGGATAGAAAGTTCGTCTACGGCTGGTTGAGGAACCGTGTATGAACATTTTTAGCCGTATATTTGGCTCAGAGTCGGTAGTAGAAGCTGGGCGCGCTGCGATAGATAAGATATTCTATACTGATGAGGAGAAGGCAGACCAGCATGCCAAGTTCTTAAAGCTGTACGAGCCCTTTAAGTTAGCTCAGCGCATCATCTCGTTTACTATTATCGCACCTTACATGTTAGCTTGGCTAGCTGTGTTTGGGTGCTCATTCAGTTACACTAGAGAGGAGCTTACTTTCCCTCTAGAACTACTTTCTGGTAATGTAGGAACTGCGATGCTTATTATCGTAGGCTTTTACTTTGCTGGTGGTACACTATCAAGCTTAAGGAAATAACTATGGCACAAGGATACCCTAAAACCGCGCTAACCTCAGAGTTCTTACTTCGAGTAGCACAAGGACGTGTTCCCGGTCACACTCTACAGTACGTACATGCGTACGCTACTGTTGTAGGTGTCACTGAGATTCTAGTATGGCCAAAGAATGATACTTATACGTTCAGTGACTCTACGACGACTACATTGTACTTAACAAGTGATAACGCTGCTGATGTAGGTAAAGTAGTGCGGATATACTGGCTTGACGGAGAGTACAAACCACAGCGTAGCGATGTACAGCTTAATGGTACCACACCTGTGGTTATAGGCGTTGGCATGCGCGTGAATCGTATGTTTACTATAGGCGCTGCGACGTTAGGTGACGTGTATGTAGCAAACGCACTAGTTCACACTGCTGGAGTACCTGTGCTACCTCACGTAGTGGCCTACTACGAAGCTAAGACACAGACACGGTCTATGTTACTATACACAGTACCGGCAGGACACACTGCTTACGGTATCGACGGCTACTTTAGTTCGGCTAAGGGTAAAGATACTGACTTCTTTTGGAATGTGCGAAACCCACAAGGCTTTCTACCTAACATTAACACAAACGTGGTCAGCGTGTACGAGTCGACAGTGGTTATCCCGTTTGACTGGACTAGTATACCGGAAAAGACGGATGCTTTCTTCACTGCTTCAGCTAGTACTAGCTCAGGGCGAGTAAGCTCCCGCATTCCGATACTTGTTGTGGATAATGACTACATTAAGTGAGACTTAACAGTCTCTAAGTCATAAGCAACAAAAGCTAAACCTCCACGCTTCTTGATCTCGACTATGTTCCAGTCTTGAAGCTTGGAGGCTTTATTGCGTCCAAATTTGACCTCGATAGCGAAGAACTGACCTTTGGTAGTACAGCCTATAATATCAGGGATACCATTACGGTTACACACTACAGTCTTGAATACATAGTGTCCTTCAGCCTTTAACCAGTTCAATATTTTAGTTTGTACTTTCTGCTCTGACATTACCCTAGCTCCGTCTTATCGTGGCGAACAGCCTTAAAGCGACCTTCACGTAGAGAGCCGTTAGCTAAGCGTTGCATAAACTGCACCTCTACAGTGGCACCTGCTATCAACTCAGGCCTCTTCCACCAAGCGTGCCGCTCAGTATCCGACATACCTGACACCTTGTGTTGCACTCCGTTTGCGTCTTCTACTATTAGCTTGCCTGTTGTACCTTCGTACTTACCTTCACCTTCAGCTAAACCAATAACCAGCATCTCTTCAGACTTCTCAAGCTTGATCTTTAGAATATCAGCATTACGCTTACCTGGACTATAGAGCGCACCGCGACGTTTAGCAATAACACCCTCTCCGCCATGTTGCCATATAAGTTCTGCCATGGCTTTCCAAGCTTCTGGCTTGTCACTAGAGCTGTCCAGCAGTGTGGCCATACGTACTGCAGGTGCTTCTAAGTCCTCCACAATTAGCTTAGCTAATGCGTAACGAGAAGAGAAGATGTGTTCTTGCCAGTCAGGAATGTAGTCATGTACCAGTAGATACGCATTCTTAGCTTGCTCATGGCGATTAAGAATACCGTTAAGGTCCTTAAATACTGGTGAGCCTTCAACCAAGATTTCGAATACCAACCGGCCTGACATGCCTGGCATCTTACGGGTTAGCTCTTCATTCAACCAAGTACTTAAGTCAGTCAGTGATGGAATTTCACGTTGCTGGCGAGACATGATAGGTTCTCCTACGTCCATATAACCGTACCAGCCATCATGCTTCTCGAAGATCATGTACTCATGACCTAAGTGCGCAGGGTTTTTCTTTTCTTCTTCAGCATAAAGATGCTTAGCTTTCTGAGGTTTCATATCCTATCCTTAGCGAACACTGAGTCCACGAAATTACGTTTGTTTACTGATACTGTGTTGTATACTTGCTCGCTGAGACCTTTCTTAACTAACAAGTAGTGCACAGTGATTGGGGTGTCACGTTTTTTATTAGCCTGACGTGCTCGGCGTTGAGTATGACGTGCCGTACTGAAGTCCTGGCTATAGATAACTAAGTGCTTATGCTTATGCAAGTCTACGCCTTCAGCAAAGCTTGTGGCTTGTAGCACTCTAGCCTTCTTAAACACTTCAAGTAGTTTAGTCTGCTCCGCAATATAGTTATACATAATGACTAAGTCTTCAGTATCGCCGAACGTCTTAAGAATGTAGTCAATCTTCTCACGGTTACCTAAAACGATATATTCTTTGTCAATCTTAGCAACGCCACCCTCGAGCATGTGCAGGCTTACTCTTAGCTTAGACTTTGTATCACATACTAACGTTCCAGCTTTGAGTTCTACAATGTTATGTTCAAGCAACTCGTTATATACATAGCGCGTAGTGTCACCAAGCTTAATGTAATGTAGCTCATCTTCAGGCTCATGCTCAAAGCCTAGCTCTTTACGAGTGCGCGTTACAAACAGATGTTCGCACGTTCCCATGATTAGCTCAGCATCGCACTTATCATATTGACGAATGGGTATACCATTAATCTCAAGATCGTAAGGCTTACCGTATAACTTAAACCAGCTATAGAACGTGCCATGCTTCTTCCAAGGAGAGTAAGAACTAAGTTTAAACTGATGAAACAGCTGCTGAGGCCCTTGAGCCTTAGGAGTAGCGCTAAGATACAGTATCGGCACTTCCTTACACAAAGGAGCGACCTCACGCCATATCTTACCAACCTTAGGGAATGAACTAATGTAGTTATGGGCTTCATCAAGGATAACCATGTCAAACTCACCAGTCTGCTTAAGTGCTTGGTGGTAGTTCGTAACGGTATAGTCCTTCTCGTGAGAGTACGCCTCAAGCGTCTCATACCAACCATCAAGAGCTTTCTTCTTAGTTAGTACTAGAATACGTTTAGCTTTCATTTGCTCAGCAATAAGAATAGCAGACAGGGTTTTACCCGTCCGCTCCTCAGCTGCTAGGTATGCTATGCCGTACTGCTTAAGTACAGCAAGTCCATCACTCGCTAATTGTACCTGGTGGTCGTACGGCGTCATCTATCTTCACTCCATAAAGGTCTTCAAATTTAGTGGCTGTCGCTTCAGACATCTTAGTCCCACGCAACCACTGGTTAACAGAGGTGGCAGAAGCCATCCCCAAGTCTTTAGCCATGCGATACTTAGTTAAGCCCTCACACAGGTTTAAGACGTAGTACACTGCTACTGCGGTCTTCATAGCTTACCACTCACGAAAGGACATGTGTTATACTGTGAGCAATACTTCTTGTTGCACAGATAATACTTAGGGTTACCACGTAAGATGTGGTGGATCGGAGCTACATCTTTAGCTATGAGCTCCATTGTGTCTAGCATGCCGTTAACTAAGCCTGTGGCCATAGGAATGTCGGCTTGCATCTCTTGTACCATGCCTTCAGCACCTGACTTCTTAAGGATAACTCCTTGTATCAGGTTATGCTTGATGTCTTTACCGTTCTTGTTAGCTAAGTACTTGTAGATAGACTGTTGCACAACGTGACCTTGAGCATCAATCTTACGCTTAGAAGTCTTCACATCCGCAATAGTGTCATCTGTAATGTAGTCCACAGTACCACCAAGCTCTGAAACTAAGGGATTCTGAATGTCTACCTTGTAGAACTCTTCAACCGCAGTCGGTATTTGCGTGAAGGGTGCGATGTCTTCAACGAATGCTTCAATGCCGCGTACAATCTCAACAGCAGCTGTACCTTCATTTTCACCGTCATCGAAATTAACACCTTCATGAGTGTCTTCCTTCCAAGCTTGCATTGCTGCATCTGTTAGCTTAGATTGGTTAACATCTTTCTTACCAGTAGCAATTGCATCTTGCCACATGGTCTCAACACCAGCGTGAATCGCTGTACCAATAGAAGCGCGTGCACCAGGAATTGAGCTTTGCCCTTCCAAGAAGGTTTTACCCCACTGGTAGGCGCAGGAATAGAATCCTACGATAGCAGATGGACGGATGCGAATATCTTCGTTGTTAATAATGATTTCGTTGGACATACTGTTGTCTCCATTGACTGAGATATTATTATCTCACACTTTATTAAATTCGTTAAATAACATTTGATTATAAAAAAGCCCAATTTTATAACAAAATCGGGCTCTTGTATGGACTTCTAAGGACAGAAATAGTCTTAGACTGATATTATATCAAGTCAGATTTTATTGTCAAATCTGGACTCGAATAGGCTTGATTCCGGCCGCATTTAGGAGTCCCAAGGCTTGCATATTCTCTTCATACCATGAGGAGTCAGACTTAGGCTCTGGACAGTGTACTGTAGTAAGCCCTGCTTGGATTATAGCCTTAGCACAATCTAAGCAAGGAGCTTTCGTACAGTACATAGACCATCCAGTGAGGTCCCGACGGGCATTAACAATGGCATTAACCTCAGCATGAACCGTCAACTCTAGCTTACGCTCTGTGCTCATCATCGAGTAGCCGTCGTAAATGCCTGTGGGGAAGCCATTGTAGCCAACTGTAAACAAGCGCTTATCAGGGCTAACAATAACAGCTCCAACCTTACAGTCAGGGTCTTTACTCCACGACGCAGCTTCTTCAGCTAACGCTATGAAGCGCTTAGTCCACTTATCCATACACTGCAAGCTCCTGGGCCAGTGCGTTTAACTTAGCTAAGAACTCAATACCGGTACCGTGGTTAGTGATCTTAGTCCAACCTTCTTGGTACTCAAGCTGCATAGAACTCTTAGGTTCTTTAGGCACACGCTTAGTTGCGTTAATCCAGATAACTAAAGGATCGAACTCCGCAATAACAGCTTCGCACTCATCCTTAGCTCGGATACCGCAGTAGATGTCATTACTCTCATAAATCAGACGACCTAACTTAGCTTTGTCGTCAGCACAGAAGTCAGCGATTAGTTGGTACCATTCGTCGCGGCGGTTAACTCGATCTTCGAAGCACTCTTCAGAGGTCTTGTAACCGTATTTATCCCTAAGCGCTGCGAATATGAAGGAGTCACAATACACTTGTGAAGACCCTGCGTAGGTGAGACCCAGCTTTTCAGCCAGGTACTCCGCCGCAGTGTCTTTACCATGACGAGCATGGCCTAAGACAAGGATTTTACGCATTAGTGAGTTACCTCAGGAACAATAGAGTCAAGAAGCTTCTGCAAGCGTGGCTCAGGCGCAACAAACGTACTGCCCTTGTCTACGTTAGCTTTGACGTCAGACGCAGTCTTCTTAGCTGGCTTAGTATCGTTGCTATCACATACAATGTGCATAGCACCTTCGCATTGAGTCTGGTTAAAGCCCATAGACAACATCATGTACTGAGTGATACCCAACGTTTTGTACAGCGCAGCAAGTGGGTCGAAGTGTGCTTCGTTAAGGACGACACCCAACAGCGACATAGGATGGAAGACAATGCCATTATTCATTGTTGCTTCAACGGCTTTAAGCGCATGAATTGCAGTGTCAGCGTCTAGTTCAAGGCCCATCTTCCACAAACCACCCATAGCTAAGTAAGTTAGATCGCAGAATGCATCAAGCTCGTCAACAGGTGTTCCTGCCTCGATGTACTCAGTAAGCTCTTCTTTAAGTAGCTTAATCGTTAGCTCGTGGTTGTACTCTTGATCGTAACGTGCGGCATTCCAGCCAGCGACTCTTTTAAATACCATTAACATAATAGCTTATCCGTGTAGTTTGAATTTAATTGCAGGTTGAGGGTTGTAAGCACCCAGTCTTAGTTTACTAGGTTCGAACTCACAGAAGTCCTCACCTTTAGTTGCGTAACGCCATGGCACCATAGCTAGCATAACATCTTCACACTGGTCGATGTACTTGTGAGCACCTTCGATGTGGTCAGTGTATATGTGGGTGTCACCGAAGTCCATCTTAACACGTCCAGGTTCAAACCCAAACTCTGCAGCGACAGCAATAAGCCAAGCAGCAGCTAAGATAAAGTCTGATGGCATACCAACCATGACATCAACTGAGCGCTGAGTCCATACCATGCTAATCACACCATCAACAGACACATGAAACTGATATGAGTAGTGACAGCATGGCAGTGACAAGTCGCCTTGTTTATGTGGACGCCATGCATTGATAATCATGCGTCGGTTTGCGGGGTCATTCTTTAGCTTATCCTTTAGATCAGCGATCTGGTCAAAGCCTTCGAAGTTAAACCAAGCATTACCGTAGTCAAGCTCTAGCTGACCATTCTCATCAGCCCATTGTCCCCAATAGTTGCAACCCCAATCAGTGAAGTCTTTCACGCACTTAGGCTGACGTAGTAAGGCAGCAAGCTCACCTAGTACGCCGTCAGGGAACATCTTACGCCCTGAGATTAGTGGGAAGCCTTTGCGTAAGTCAAACTCAATGCTCGTGCCAAATACTGATAACGTAGACTGGTTGCGAGTCTCACGACGCTCACCGTTAACCAATACGTGCTCAATGAGCTGCTTATAGTCTTTCTCAAACTGTTCCATTTACTTTCTCCATCTTTCATTTGCTGACTTTACAGCGTGAATAGAAATTGTCAGCCATTGGCAATTCTCTTTACTGTAGTTGCCAGTATTGTCTATACGGTCAATGCTTGCGCCTTCAAAATGCGTGTCTCCCATGTCTACGACAAACTTTTCAAAGCTCTCCCATTCTTTAGGATACGACACGTTCTCATAACCTGGAGAGTTTAAGCGACAACGTTTGCGCATATTCGCCCAACTACTGTAAATGCCTGTATGACTTTGGCCGTGCGTCGTGGAGCTACAAGGCTTGCAGCTACTACTTGCTCCGCCTCGTAAGTGTCCACCCTGAGTTTCTAACTCTGTACCGCACTCACATTGACATACCCAGTATTTAGCGTAGCCTCGGTCTGGTGCAGCTCTAAGCACAAGCAGCTTACCAAATGTTTCGCCTACCATAGGTATAGCTTTAGACATTGTTCAACCTCTCGTACATAGCCATACCATCCAAGTTGTAGGTCCACAGGTCAGGTGCGTCGTCATTTTCGATGTCACCCCAGTTAAAACCAACTGCTACGGTAACAGGCATAGGAAGGTCTTTAATAGCGAAGAGCTTGCTCATCTCTACCCAGGCTTCTTGCATAGCTTCTGCCATCTTAATAGCAATAGGCTGGTAGATCGCTGGATCATTGGGACAGTCTACAATAAAGCTATCGTGGATGAAGTTAACTAAGTAAGCGTCGTCTTTCTTAGCTTCGTCCAACGTGGGACCAAAGTAATGCAGAGCTAACTTAGCCACCTCAGCACCCGCACCTTGGTTTTCAATATTCAGCTGATCCGTCATCATCTTAGCTTTGTACTGTCGACCTAAAGGAGTAGAGCCTAGGCGGCCTTTACGCCACGTAGCGATACCGCGCTCTTGCCATGCGTAAATCTCACGCCACAAGTTACGCCAGCGCGCTCTATCTTTATTAGCTTGACGTTCACTAAGTAGCACATTGGCTGTCTCAATAAGGATTGAGATAAGCATCTTAATACCACCACCGTATAAGAACGAGAAGTTGTAAGTCTTAGACAGTTGACGTTGTGCTTTAGTCCAGGCTTCACCGAAGAGCATCTCAGCAGTAAACCCGTGTAAGTCGGCACCTTTACGGAATAAGTCTTCCATCATTAAGCAAGTAGTAATAGCACAGATTGTGCGTAGCTCTAGCTGCGCATAATCAGCGTAGATCAATACACGGTCACTGCCTTCAGGATAGCCGAACACACTCTTAGTTGAGCGAGGTAGTTGCTGAAGGTTCTGATCTTTAGACGTTAAGCGTCCTGATCGTGCAGACGGTAGGAACTTACCATAAATACGTCCGTCGTCAGTCTCAAACTTCTTAAGAAAGCTATTCTGCTTAGTCAACTTACGTACGGTACGAACATTACCTGCACGCTCATTACCTTGAAGAGCAAATGTAGCTAAAGCTAAACCATCAGACTCGTTCTCACCAATGTAAGGACGTACCTGCTGCCAACTGTTAATGTTGATCGGCATAGCGTAGCTCGCGATCTCTTCAGCAGTCTTGTCGTGTAGCGCAACAAGCTTATCCTGGTCTACAGGCATGCCGTTCCATTGGAAGTCAAAGCAACGGCGTAGTGTTAGCTTGTCTAACTTATAGCTCGGGCTAAGTAGCTCCTGGCTTACGTTGTTCCACACTGCTGGCATGTAGTATACATCGGTCGCGGCGTACAGTAGCTGCTCATCAGTGAGCACAGGTTTAGACCAGTCAGTCTTCTGAAGCTTCTTCTTATCTAAGCCTTGCTTAGTGTAAGGATCGTAGCCTAAGGAGTACTGCATGACTTCATCGAGGCTAAACTTTTCTTTCTCAGGGAAAGCTAAGCGAGCTAAGTATAGTGTGTCTTCAAACTCAGGTGGAACCCAACGAGTACCTGAAGTCTGCTGCGCCGTCGTAATATCGTAGTGGCTATTGTGCCAGATAGAGTTAACCTTGTTTAGCTCAGCCATTAGTTCAAAGACGTTAGGCCATTCAACTAAGATAACTTCATTAAGCTGCTCTTGATAGAGCTGTAGCAAGCGGATTTTACCGTACAAGCCACAAGTCTCGGTATCGGCAAAGACTGGCTGGGAGTTATCCAGCTCAGCCATCGCAGACACCAAATCGGTAATTCGATAAGGTACGTTCATTATAGACGCACCAACTTAGTTGTCTCAGTACGCTCTTCTTC